>JAEEGL013489342.1_pt1 | contig 11902 bp, 13 predicted proteins | sample 9134231 | NCBI WGS metagenome assembly JAEEGL01 (sample SAMN16246548, study PRJNA631951) | gut metagenome | biome: gut microbiome; feature: rumen; material: fiber-attached | host: Bos | place: Iran: Karaj | collected 2018-10 | reverse complement strand
GTCGTAAGCGGAAGCATTTGATAGAGGCTTTCTGCCGCGGAGCTGTCATTGAGCTGAAAAACGATCTCATTTGTACCGTCCGAAACCAAAATTCTTTTCTCGTTTTTCTCCTGCTCTTTTTCTCCGTCCGCTCCTTCCTCGTTTTCCGTCAGATCTTCTGTTCCTTCTGTCTTTTCCTGCTTTTTTGTGTCCGACTCTTCTGCTTTTATCTCACCTGTGTCAGGCCGCTTTTCGCAAGCCGCGCAAAACAGCAGTACGATCAATAGAAAAAGACAGAATAGTTTTATTTTTTTACCCATGATACCCCTCCTCTTCGTTCTATTGATCTTTTTCGATGCTGCTACGCGATCTTCCAGATCACCGTAACCGTTTCTTCCACAGTAATGTCATCCGCTTCTATGTCGACATCATAGCTGTTTCCCGGAGCAGCCAAACAATCCGTATCAGCCAGCATCCGCATAGGGCTTTCCTGGACTATGATGTCATGCCAAGAATAATCTATGGTCACGATCTCTTGCAAGGCTACTCCTGCCGCTTTGGTCAAGACTTCCGCTTTTTCTCTTGCGTCTTCCACTGCCTTTTCAAGCACCATATTCTTTACTTTTTTTGTATTTTCTACGGTATGCGCAATGGAAAACTCCACATCAACGGGACAGTTTGCCAGCGCGTATAAGATCTTGCCCAGCAGTTTGTTGTCATTGGGAAAGGTAATAAACAAAGCATGCCGATATTCATAACCGATAAATTTTCTTTTCCATCTGCCGTTTTGATCTGTATATTCTTCGTAAGCTGTATCCACGCTAAATCGCGCTGTTTTTAGCTCTTTTGGATTAAGCCCTGCGCTTTTTACCGCATTCCGCAATATTTTTGTATCTTCCGCCGACTTTTTTACTGTCTGTTCATAGGAAGGATCTACGCTCTTTACGTTCATACTGAGTCTGATCCTGTCCGGGCTGACAGCGATCTCGCCCTTCCCGGTGATCTTGATCGTCCTTTCCATTTTGTACGCCCCCTTCTTTTGATAACAAATTTTTTTACATAGTCTGCAAACCGCGCCCTGTCTGCCCTTATTTTTGCATCAAACCGGCGCCGGCATTCCACGCCTTTCCTATCTTTTCTCCCGTTACATAGTAGCCGCTTTGGAACTGATCAAAGATCAATGCTTTGAGTTTCAAAGGATCGATCTTGCCGTTATCGGACAAAATACTTTCTTCCGCAGCGGTGTTGATGATCTTGCCTACTACCGCGTGCAGATTTTCCGTTTCCGTGATCTCTGCCAGCTCGCATTCCAGCACCAAAGGAAACTCTTCAATGATCGGCGCGTTGACATGCTCGCTTTTGACTGCGGTATACCCGGTGCGTTCAAATTTATCTTCCATTTTGTTACCGCTGGCGATCCCAAAAAAGTCAGCCACATCCATATGATCCTGATCCGCAATGCTGACCGTAAATGCTTTTGTTTCCCGAATATTTTTTGTCGTTTTATGTTCTTCGTCAATAAAAAGCGCGATTTTGTCCATATCACAAATCATACCCCATGCCGCGTTCATGACATTGACTTTTCCTGTTTCATCGTATGCGGCAACCATCAAGACCGGCATCGGATAAACTGCCGGCACTACGCCTAAATTTTTTTTCATTTTTCATCCCTGCTTTCCTCTATATTATTATCATCATTATAGAGCATTTTGAGCTGATTTTCCAAATGAATTTTGGCCTGCCATACATTTTCCTGTCAATTTTTTTAATAACAAAAACTTCTTACTGCCTGCTGTGGTAATAAGAAGTTTTTGTTTTCTCTCGCTTTATTTGATTTTCACTTGAAACAATCCATGTCTGTTGCAATAATAATACAGCCTTCTTGTTCTCCTGATGGGGAATCTTGCCTCCGCGGCTCCTTCCGGATACAATTTTATCATATGGGCCCCATGATCCGATACCGAAACCAAAAAGGAAATAAAATGCTCTTTGCTCATCTCGTGAGAAATCGTAACAGCATATTCGTCTTCCACTTTTTCTATCCGGGCACTGTGCGATTCATCCGGCGATTCCGCTTCCAAGGGCGGCAGTGTGATCCCGCAGCAGCTTATTACAGCTTCTCCTATACTGCTTATGACGTTTCCGCAAATAGGGCAAACATAGAGTTTCATTTTCATCATGTTCCACGCGCGGTTTTTATTTTGTACATCGTTTCCCGACATCAGTTCCATGACCGAGATCCCCAGCGCTTTCGCCAAAGGCTCTACCAAAGTAATATCCGGGTATCCTTTCGCTGTTTCCCATTTGGACACTGTTTTGTCGCTCACATTTAAAATTTCAGCCAGCTCCATCTGTGTCATCTTTTTTTCTTCTCTGCGCTTTTTGATCACAGCACCTATTTCATATTGGTCCATTTTATCATCTCCCTGCAATATCAGGATACCATCTCTACCTTAAAATAGCCATCTACGCAGAGTAGAATCCGACATTTTCCATATCAAAAATAAAATCTTTTTTTAATCAAAATAAAAGATCTCCTCAAAGGTCTTGTCCAGCGCGATACAAAGGACCAATGCCAATTTTGCCGTTGGATTGAACTGTCCTACTTCAATGGAGCTGATGGTATTTCTGGAAACCCCCACCAACGCAGCCAGCTGCGCCTGGGAAAGTCCTTTTTCTGATCGGATCTCTTTTAAGCGATTTCTTAAAATCAATTTATCGTCCATGCTATCACCCTATTTCGCCAGATTATAAATATAGAGCACAAGAAAGAGAATGCCAAATATCGTAAAAAGGACGCCAAAAATCAGCTCGTGGGTCTTTTTCAATTTTTGGTACTTCACAAGAAACAGCACTGCCGCCATTGCAAAATAAACAGTCCACGCAGCCCAGGTAGCGGGACTGCTGTCTTGCCCAAAAATCCTGTTTATCAGTACAATGGCCATACAGACCAGCCCGCCAACAGCGTAAGCCCGTTGTCCGGCCGTTGCCAGCGCTTCTCGGTCTCTTTCGTCTCTGCCTTTGTTTTCCATTCTGCTCTTTTCTAAAATCGCTTCTTTATCCATGATATCGTCTCTCCTTTTGCCAAGTTTACTTGGTATATCTTTATGATACACCTGCCAAGTTTACTTGTCAACACTTTTTTGCCAAGTTTATTTGGCAAAAAAGTGTTGCCGGAGTCGATACCGCCCTTTATCACGATCTTTTCAAACAAAAACGCTTTCCTGATGCGGCAAACCCTTGTTCACCCGCAGAAAAGCGTTTTTCTTCTTTTATTTTTTAGCCAAAATCACGCTTCCATGATGATCCGATACATCTGACAAAATCTCTCAAAGCCTTCTTTTCCCAAAACGTAGATATTGGGCAAATAAGCCAATCTTTTCCTGCTGTATGCGATCCTCTCCAAACCATTGTCAAATGCCGTATGGTTGGTCAATGCCACATCAACACCCATTTCTTTTCCGATCTGAATAAAATGCTCTATGGATCTTTTCTGCACTTTTACGCCCTCTTCATTGTTCCTTGGCGGTGTCGTGCCTCCAAAAAGAGCGGCCATGTGCTTGACTCCCTGATCTGTAACGGGAAAGATATAGCTCAAACATCCGGGCGTATGCCCCGGCGTGTCGATAACGGTGATCTCCTTGTCCCCGCAGACAATGCGGTCTCCTTCTTTCACATAGCAGTCGATCTCAAAATCTTTCCACGTTTCCGGTCTGTCCGGTTTTGTCGGGTGTTCCCGCCAAAAAAGATCATCCGTTTTAGAAAGATAGGTCGTTGCGTGGTGATTCTCTACCAGCCACCTGCCGCATCCCGCATGATCCACATGCCCGTGGGTAATGACGAATTTATTGATCGTATCCGGATCCCAACCCGTTTCCGTGATCGCTCGTATGATCGCCTGATAAGCCTCTTCTTTCGGCCATATCCCATCTATTACCACAAGACCATCGGAGGTTTTCCAGACAAAACAGTTGGTCTCTCTTTGCGCAACGATCAAAAGATCATCAAATATCTGCGCGTAGGTAAACCATGACATATCTTCCATTCTTTTGATGGAATTATAGTCAAAGTCCGGCTTTTCTTTGATCACTGCTATCCCCTCCTTCTTCCTGTTTCCATGTGATTCCTTTTTTATTCGCTAAAAAGCGACGTGGAAAAATAGCGTTCTCCCGTATCGGGAAGAACAGTCACAACGGTTTTTCCTTCCCCTAATTTTTTTGCCAGTTTCAACGCGGCGGCTACATTTGTTCCGCTTGAAATACCGCACATCAGCCCTTCTTCTCTTGCCAGCCGTTTTGCGGTTTCAATGGCTTCGGCATCCGTGGCAACATAAATATCGTTATAGATCGTTCTGTTCAAAATATCCGGTATGATCCCGTCACCGATCCCCATTTGGATATGGGTGCCGATGGTGCCACCTGCTAAGATCGCCGCGTTTTCCGGTTCTACCGCCCAAATGACAATATCCGGGAATTTTTCTTTTAATATCTCGCCGATTCCCGTAATGGTGCCGCCGGTACCGATCCCGCTGCAAAATCCATGTATCGGTCCCCCAACCTGTTCCAGGATTTCCAGCGCCGTATGTTTTTTATGCGCCATGGTATTGTTGGGGTTTTCAAATTGCTGCGGCACGAATACTTTCGGATTTTTTTCTTTCATCCAAAGGGCTGTTTTAAGGCATTCTTCGATACACTTGCCAATATCTCCCGAATCGTGGATCAGTTTTACTTCTGCGCCGTAATGTCTTACCAATTTTCTTCGTTCTTCACTGACGGAATCCGGCATGATGATAATGGTGCGGTATCCTTTTACCGCCCCCACCAAAGCCAGTCCGATCCCTTGATTCCCGCTGGTCGGTTCAACGATAATGGTATCTTTATGGATCAAACCCTCTTTTTCAGCCTGCTCGATCATATTGAATGCTGTTCTTGTTTTGATGGAACCGCCCACATTCAAAGCTTCCATTTTTACCAAAACCTGCGCGCTTCCCGGCTCCGGCATTTTGTTCAGCCGGATCAGCGGTGTTTCGCCTATTGCTTCTAAAATATTGTTGTAAATCATATGTGATCTCCCATTTGCTTTGTACTGCTATATCATAGTCAAATCCTTCCGACACTTGCCGTTCTCAAAAATTTTGACCGATTTTTTCTCTTTTCAATAAACTTTACAGCGATATAGAAAACTTTTTTACTGCACCTTTACTTCTCCCGCGATGACTCGTTTGTAGTCTTCTAGATTTTTCTTTAACAGTTCCGGTGTGTTGAGCTCATAAGGACACTTGCTCATACACTGCTGACAGTTCAAACAGTCTTCGATCTGTTGCATTTTTTCCTGCCATTCTTCTGTCAGCCATGCCTGCGAAGGCGCCCGGCGCAGCATCAATGACATTCTGGCGCAGGAATTGATCTCGATCCCCGCGGGGCAAGGCATGCAATACCCGCAGCCGCGGCAGAAATCTCCTGTCAGTTCTTTCCGTTCTTTTTCTATAAAAGCGCGGATCTCTTCTGTCATTTTCGGTTCTTTTTCCATAAAGGAAAGCCATTCTTCCAGTTCTTCTCTTTTCTGCACGCCCCAAATGGGAAGCACGTTATCAAACTGCGACATAAATGCCATTGCCGCTTGAGAATGGGTAATAAGCCCCCCTGCCAATCCTTTCATCGCGATGAATCCCATATTTTTTTTCGCGCATGCCCGTGTCAGATCCGCTTCTTTTTCCGTAGACAGATAACTGAACGGATACTGTAACGTTTCATAAAGACCGCTTTCAATGATCTCCTGCGCGACAATCAATTTATGCGTTGTGATCCCGATATGCCGAATTTTTCCCTGCCGTTTTGCTTCCAGCATGCATTCATACAGCCCGCTGCCGTCTCCCGGTCGATAACATTCCGGAACGCAATGCAGCTGATATAGATCGATATAATCCGTCCGAAGGTTCTGTAAAGAGGTTTCCAAATGTTCCCAAAACTCTTTTGGCGTCTTTGCCGCTGTCTTGGAAGCGATATACACTTTTTCACGCATTCCAAAAAAAGCTTCGCCTACCTTTACCTCGCTGTCCGTATAAGCCCTGGCGGTATCGAAAAACCGCATCCCGCCTTCATAAGCCCGACGCAGCAGCGCCACAGCGTCTTCTTGAGAAATCCTCTGGATGGGCAATGCCCCAAACGCATTTTGCAAAACTGTGATCCCTGTGCTTCCCAATGTGATCTCTCTCATCAATATCACTCCCTTTTTGATACGGAATAGATCTATTTTACTCTGCTTTCCTTCTTTATATCATATCACAGTAGACTGCATTCGTGTAAGAAATTATAAGAAAATGATATATGTCATTGTTTATCATATGAAATTTACGAAAAAACATGTTTAAAAGCATACTCTGCCTCCTAAAATAAGACCAAAAAAAAATCTCCCTTTGGCAGAAATGAACGCAGAGGGAGGATATAAAATTTTTATGTTCCTTTTTTTCTGTTTGACCGTTTCTTCGGGCGTATCTTCCGGTACAGATTCTCGTCCTTCATCGCTTGCTTTCAAGCGTCACGCAGCGTAAAGAAGAATACTCTTATTGAAGAACTTTCAGCCATTTTAAACCTTCTTTATCCTGATAGACTTCTTGTCTTTTTCTTTTTTGACTAATTTTTTGTTTCCACTCTTTTAAACTGTGTTTCGTATAATTCGGTATATACGCCGCCTGCCGCCACCAGTTCCTGATGCTGTCCGTGTTCTACGATCTGCCCGTCTTTTAATACAAAGATCTCATCTGCGGCAAGGATCGTAGAAAGCCTGTGCGCGATCAAAATACTGGTCCTTTCTTTGATAATGGGATCAATGGCTTCTTGTATCTTGCTCTCGGAAATGGAATCAAGAGCGGAAGTCGCTTCATCAAAAATCAGCAGTTTCGGATCTTTCAGGAGCACTCTCGCAATGGAGATCCTTTGCTTTTCCCCGCCGGAAAGCTTTAAGCCCCGATTCCCTACCATGGTATCCAGCCCTTTTTCCTGGTTCTGTATAAAATCATAGATATTGGCTTTTTTACAGGCTTCTATGAGTTCCTCCTCTGTAGCGTCCGCATTGGCGTAACGAAGATTGTCACGGATCGTTCCGTTAAAAAGGTAGGTTTCCTGAGAAACGACCCCCACATTTTTACGGAGAAAATCAAGATCCAATCTCCGCACATCTATGTCATCAAACCGGACTACGCCGCTTTTTACATCATATAATCTGGGGATCAGATTGATGATGGTGCTTTTTCCGGACCCCGACGGTCCTACGATCGCCATGCTCCGCCCGCTTTCCAGTTTAAAGCTGATATTTTTCAGGATCTGTCTATCTTCATCATAAGAAAAATTAACATGAGAAAACTCCACTTGGCCTGTCACCTTAGACGGAAAAACAGGATGTTTGGGGTTGGCGATCTCAACAGGCATATCAAAATATTCAAATACACGGCTAAACAGTGCCATAGACCGCATCCAGTCCACTTGGATATTCAAAAGGCTGTTTACCGGCATATAGGTTTTCCCAAGAAGCGCCACCAAGACCGTAATATCCCCCACCGTCAAAGAACTGTCATATTTCATGATAACAATGCCGCCCGCAAGATAAAGAAGCATCGGCCCTATATTAGTCACGGTGCTCAGTATCATAAAAAACCAGCGGCCTGCCATTCTTTCTTTGATATTGAGCTGGATCATTTTATTGTTTACTTTTTCATACCGTTCATATTCCTGCTGTTCTTTGCCAAACAGCTTGACCAAAAGCTGACCGCTTACCGACAGCGTTTCATTGAGGATCCCGTTGACTTCATCATTGCATTCCTGTGATTCCCGCGTCAAAGTCCATCTTGTTTTTCCCGCTTTACGCGTGGGGAGCACAAAAAGCGGGATCACCGCTATCCCCAACAGCGCCAGCATCCAGTTTTTCTGAAACATGGCGGCAAGAGCAAAAATCAATGTGATGGAATTGGAAAGAATGCTTTTGAACGTGTTCGTGATGACCGATTCCACTCCATCGATGTCACTGGTCATTCTGGTAATGATATCCCCTTGGTTGTTTGTGGTAAAAAACCGCTGTGACATGCTTTGCAGATGGCGAAACATGTGGTTTCTCATATCATAGGTAATGTGCTGCGCAATCCAGGTATTGATATAGCTTTCCACCACGCCTATCAAATTGGCGGCAAGTGTCACGGCAAAAGATGCCACGATAAAGAAGATCAAAAGGCGCATATTCCTTCCGATCAAGCCTTCGTCAATGATCTTACCGGTCAGTATTGACGGCATCAAATTAAAAATAGAAGACGCGGCAATACAGACCAGTACCAAAATAAACTGCTTCCAATAAGGTGTTAAATACGAAAAAACTCGTTTGAGGAGCTTCGACGTGATCTTTGGCTGCGCTGCTTTCTCCTCTTCTGTCATGTAGTGTCCTCCCGGACCTCCTAATCGTCCTCCCGGCGGCATAAAAGACCTCCTATGCTATAAAATAAGTCACTGAATGATGCGTTTGTTCCCTTCACCACTTTTTGTTTTCTGTTCTCTGCTCAGAGATCAATCCCGTAAAAATTGTTTTCGGATCCACGCAACCTCCAAGGTATCGTATACATACTGGTTTGGGTTGCCTGTTTTAAAATATTCCGCATTGTCTCCGCCCAGCATCTTGACCGCGAACGCGGCGACCGCTCTGGAACGGGACTCTCCGCCATAGCAGTGCACCAGCAGAGTCTCTGCGTTTTGATTCGCCAAAATGAACTCTATGATCGCCTCTGCCTGCTTGTCAGAAAACAATACCGCGCCTTCCACTTCTTTTATGATATCATCAAAATACAGTGTCAGCACATCTTTACAATATTTGCTTTTTTGAAAGGTAAATCCAAACCCGCCTGTATGGGTGTCTTGGATCGAAATGACAGCATACGTATCGGACCGCTCTACCAGATCCTCCATGCCAAACGGATAATAATGCGCCATGACATAGTCAAACGCGTCATATACCGATCTTAACATCACTCTTTTGATACCGATCCCCCCTTTATATCCTGCTATCATGACCTTGCCTGTCATTTTTCTTGAAACAGCCTATCTTTCTTATAAAGTAGAAAATAATATTCCCTTATCGCGCCAACACATAACTCTTCTAAACCGATACTTCGGGACATCCTATCAATGCCCTTTGTGCTTTTCTTTTCGTTTTTGCTGTTTCAAGTCAAACCGACGCTGTTTTTCTGCTTCTTTTTCCTCTTTGCTGATCTGTCTGCGCTCTGTTTTCATTTCTTCCCGCTGCATAGCAAGCGCCTGCTGAGACTTTGTCCCGATCCCCAAACTTTTTAATTGCTCTTTTGCATCACGCTGCCTTCGTTTGGGATTATCCGCAGTCTGTTTTGTCTTTGCTTCCACAGTCGGACTGAACTTGAGATCTCCGTAGTGTCTGAGAATAAAATCCAAAACCTCTTGCTCTTTCGGTTCGGCGCCAAAAGTGACCTTGCACACGGACAATTTTCCATCCGATACTCGTTCAAAAACACCTACCCAAAAGGGTTCCTCAAAAAACACTGTCAGTTTTCCGCTTATCTTATCCACAACGATCCCTCCTTATAATGTGTTCTAAACAAAGAAGGGACAACCCGGAGGGGCAGGTTACTTACCCTGTCGCAAAGGACAGGACGGCCGGGCTACCTACCGGCTCTGGCACATTTTTCAAAATGCGCGTTGCGTTTTTATCTTTGTTTTTTTATGCTCTATAAGAAACACAAAATGTGTAACATAAAACATCTTTTTTATTTTTGGATCAGTTTCAAAAATTTCTTTTCGTTCATTTGTTCATTCGTGATATATTCTCCGTCGAAAAACAGCGCGTATGTGGTAATGGGAGTAGGCGCATTTTGCGCTTCCTCTTTCTTTTGCAGATGGATCGCGCGAAACGGTATCGACTGCTCTTTCGCGAACCGTTCCAGAATCGGAACATATTTTGCGTTGAACGGACATTGGCTGGTATAATATAGCACATATCCCTTTTCATCGATATGCGGGTGCTTTGCGCATTCTTTCAGCCGCGGGATCTCGGTATCCTTCTGAAAGGGCAGATACCAAAGCTGGATCCCATTATCCGCTTCGTCACAAACCGCAAAGCCTTTGTGCTTCAAAAATTTCGGGTCGGCCAAAAAAGGCTTTTTCTTAGCGGAAGATAGAATACATAGCCCTTTCTTTCCTTTGCTTTTGCTGTCTTTTACACAAAGATCAAGCAGATCACTGGAATACCCATGTCCTTTCAAAGAACCGGACACCCATAAGCAGTCAATATACATATAGCCGTCCGCGATCAGCGGATTCCACGCGTTCTCGGCAGGAATATACTCAATAAAACATTTTCCCCGCTCTACACTCTTTAAAAATACCAAGCCCTCATTGAATCGCTCCGACAGCCAGGCTTTTTTGGATGATACCTGAACGTCTTTATTGTTGGAAATGGCGCAGCAAATGTGTTCCTCTTCCAAATTCTCTTTTGTTACTCTGATATATTCCATAAAGCATCCCCCCGCTTTCGATTTGCTGTTTTGAACTCTTTCCGGCTTTTTTCTCTGTTTTGGGGCATATATCCCTTTCTGCCGCCTTGTTCTGATCCTTTTTTCCTATCTTGTACCTTTTATATTCTCATAAATCGCGCTATTTGTTAATACTTTTTCGTACCCTCTCCAAAATATTCTGTTTGTTTCTTTGCCAAAAAAGTCCCTGTTTTTCTCTCTGTCCAATATCCAATCGTTTTATGCCTGCGCGGCACTATACATTATCCGGCTTGCAACAGATCGCAGGTCATCGCGGAACAGCGGCTTTGCAGAGAGACAAAATGAGAAAACAGGTCTTTGATTTTCATGAGATCAAGCTGTCCAAACGGGATACGGTAATAGGAAAGCAAACGATCATAATCCATATGATGATCTATCTTTTTTGCCCGTAGGACGTTATCATACCGTCTTTTTAGGTATTCCTCCCTGTTCTTTTTTTCGGCATAATAGCCCGCCTCACGATTTTCCTTAAATTCCACCAATCTCACAAATTCCTCGTAGGTATAAGGGTCGCCAAAGGTATGAAAAATCGCAAGCTCTTTTTCTGTGATACAACCATAGTTTACATAGATATTTTGCAGCGTCAGATCCACAATGATCGGGTTCTCGGAACAGCTCTCAAAAAATTTAAGATTCTCCTGCGTGTTTTCAAAGGTTTCCGGCGAAACGGCATAAACGACCTTTTGTGTATGAAAAGCGCGGCTGCGATACTCTTCCACGGTCCCGCAATCATGAAAAACAGAGGCTATGGCAATCGCTTCATAAAAAAGGTCCTTATCGCTCCAGTTTCGATAATATCCTATATCAGCAATTTGTCCGTTGACATAAACAGAGATCGTCGGTCTGTATGACATACAAAATCCCCCCTATTTTGGATGAACTATTTCTTCTCTTTCTTGTTTTGATCACGTTTATCGCGCTCTTTTCGGTCGTCCTGGAGATCCTCTTTTCTCCGTAATGGTTTCCTTGGCTCGCTGCCACACGGGGTGGGTCACGGCAAGCATCCCGATTTCGGTAACCGGAAACCATATGCCCGATAGGCGCGGATTCTATTTTCAAAGAACATTTCGGCAAAAGAAAAAAGAGCCGATATAAACGCAAATAGGTATAGTTATCCCTTGCATCTACATGGACTCTTATTGACATAAAAACTTATTTCATTGTGAAACATATGGTATCACGATTTATTTTAAAAAGCAAGAATAAAAATGTCTCTTTTTTGCATTTTATCCTGCTTACTACATTTTCCCCATAAAAGCCGCTTCCTTTTTTTAATACCACCCTGTGACACGGTGCAGCCAATTTTCAACGGCCGGGCAGGTATTTAAAATGGCCACAAAAGCAATGATGCTGATACCGATC
>JAEEGL013379563.1_pt1 | contig 11902 bp, 16 predicted proteins | sample 9134231 | NCBI WGS metagenome assembly JAEEGL01 (sample SAMN16246548, study PRJNA631951) | gut metagenome | biome: gut microbiome; feature: rumen; material: fiber-attached | host: Bos | place: Iran: Karaj | collected 2018-10 | reverse complement strand
TACTGCTTCACTCTCATTGAAGATGTGTTGGTTGAGAAATAGAAATGATGCAATCCGTCGATTTTTCTTGGTTTTAACATCGCTTTTACATTCGGGAATCCTTCTTCATCAACTGAGCATATATAAGCAACTTTTTGTTTTCTGATAAACGATAGCACTGTATCCATGTTCATAGCATTTCTGACCCACCATTCCGATATTTTTTTATATCACTTCATTATACCATAATCCTTCCATTTCATCAAGTCAAAACAGGCAAAAAAATAGCGGCTCACCGAAGTGAGCCGCAGCCGGAAGCATATCATACTGCTTCATGGAACAGGATCTTGTTTACTTTTCAGCAGGCTCCCACTTGCATCTCACGGGAGAAACGATCGAGCCTTCCTTCTTCATTTCAGCCATAGCCTTGTCGACAACTTTTCTGTCAAGACCTGTCAGCTCAGCGATCTTGCCTGCATTCAGCGGCTCTCCTGCCTTTTTCATTGCTTCAAGGATCTGTTCTTTTTCTGCCATTTGTGTGACCTCCTAAATCTCAATTTCTTCCTTGTTATGCTCATTCGGCGAAGCGTTTATCAGCCTTTCGGGAGTGATGATGACCACACACTTTAAATGCATAACACCCTTGAAAGTATCCTGCGTGAGCTGACTGTAATGCTCATAGGCTTCGCCCTCATATACAAGCTCCGCCGTTCCCTTTATCTGGTACGCTTCGCCCGTCATTGGATTTGCACACGCAACAGCGACCTTACCGGTTGCCTTGATGTTTTCGAGCGTTGTTTCGAGTAAAACTGCACCAACTGCAAGCTTTCCGTCCTCGCACACACGCTTGAAGCCCATGGGAACGACATTTGGTTCATCACCGCAGGTAGCTATATACCAAAGATTTTCATTGAAAACCTTTTTAACGTCGTCGGGTAACATTGCGATCAAAGCTGCATATTCAGCCAGTTCTGGAGACCGATCTTTTCGATCAGCTCAAGCTGCTGCTCGTCCCAGTACAGATCTTCTTCCTCGTCCTGATAATATGTCTTCAGCATATCAAAGGTGGAGTAATCGTCCCTTGCTTCCTCGACCAGCGTTTTCAGCCAGGCAAGACCGTCTTTGGAAGTCTGAAGATCATACTTGATAAACTCGACAACATCAGTGAAAACAGGTTCTTCCTTCTTAGCACCGTTTTTCACTTCGCCGCCAAGATCAAGGATACAGTCGATGCACTTGTCAACATAGCCTCTTTCTTTCCTTCGTCTCGTCGGCGGTCACTCTGTATGACTCCATTGCTGTTACCTCACTTTGATGATCCTGCTGCGGGGACGCTGAGCCGGCACATAAAACAGCAATGCGCAGGTCGGGAGGTCTGTGTTTTTTGCGCCTTATAGTTTCAAGCTATAGCTCAGGATAAATAAATACGATTAAAAAGGGTATTGCATTTTCCGGGGGACGGGTGTATAATATACTTAACAGATAGGAATTATCGAGTTGCTATCAGAAGGAGGAATTTATTATGTCTAAAATTTTTAAAGGTGCAACAGGTCTTATCGGAAATACTCCCCTCGTGGAGTTCACAAACATCGAAAAGTCCCAGGGTATAGGGGCTACAGTTCTCGCTAAGCTCGAGTACTTCAACCCCGCGGGAAGCGTCAAGGACAGGATCGCCCTCGCGATGATCGAAGACGCTGAGAAGAAGGGTCTGCTCAAGCAGAACTCGACTATCATCGAGCCTACTTCCGGCAATACCGGTATCGGTCTTGCTTCCATAGCAGCTGCAAAGGGCTACAGGATAATCCTTACGATGCCCGAGACCATGAGCGTTGAGAGAAGAAATATCCTCAAGGCTTACGGTGCGGAGATAGTCCTCACTGAGGGCTCCAAGGGCATGAAGGGCGCTATCGCCAAGGCTGAGGAGCTCGCCAAGGAGACTCCTGACAGCTTCGTTCCCGAGCAGTTCGAGAACCCCGCTAACCCTGAGATACACAGACTCACTACAGGTCCCGAGATCTGGAACGACACCGACGGAAAGGTCGATATCTTCATCGCAGGCGTCGGCACAGGCGGTACTGTTACGGGTACCGGTGAGTATCTGAAATCCCAGAACCCCAACGTGAAGGTCGTTGCTGTTGAGCCGAAGGATTCACCTGTTCTCTCCAAGGGCACGGCTGGTCCGCACAAGATACAGGGTATCGGCGCGGGATTCGTTCCCAAGACGCTCAACACCGATGTCTACGATGAGGTCATCGCTGTCGCTAATGAGGACGCTTTCGAGACCTCTAAGCTCATCGCCAAGCAGGAGGGCGTGCTCGTGGGTATCTCCGCCGGCGCCGCTTACTTCGCTGCCCTCGAGCTCGCTAAGAGACCCGAGAATAAGGGCAAAACTATCGTGGCTCTGCTCCCCGACAGCGGCGACAGATACTACTCCACTCCCCTTTTCAGCGACTGATATACAAACAGCTCAGAGCGACCTCTGAGCTGTTTTCATTTTATGCAGAAAAATTCCCGGGAAAGACGATAAGACTTTCCCGGGAATTGTCAGTTTCAGATGTAATACATAGGCTCGAGGGCTTCGGATTTTTTTGCGGCAAAGCGGTCAGCGAGGTATTTGAGCGTCAGGCTCTGCGAGAACTCCTGAAGGTACTCGTTGACCGGCTCCCACAGGCACTCCGAGATAGTTTCGGTCGCATTCGCTTCGAGCTGATCGTTGAATTCCGACGGTGCGAGGATAGTGCTGTCCAACGCGTTGACGACCTCGCTGAGAGTTATGCTCGCGGGGTCGCGCGAAAGGACGTACCCGCCGCCGGAGCCCTTGACACTGCGCAGAAGTCCTGCCTGTTTGAGCAGCGGGATTATCTGCTCAAGATACTTCGCGGAGATATTGTTGCGCTGGGATATCGCGTTGACCTTCACGATGTTTTCGGACAAATCGCTCCACGAATTGACAGCGATGTCCACCAGTGCGATGATACCGCACTCGACCTTTGATGATACTCTCATTTTTAATGCCACCTCACTATTTGTATATAATTCCTATTTATATACTAAGTATAACATATCCTGCGGACTATTTCAAGTCATTTGGCTATAGTATTTGCCTATATATCGCTATCACTTCACCCGCCTATAGCAATAACATATACCGGTCTATCGGAAATTGCAATGACCGTTCTGCGGATATCCTATTGACGCAGGCGCGATCATGTGGTATATTGTATACATAGCAGTTCGATATGTATTGAAGGAGGTTCGAAATGAAAAAGATAAGCGTCGTTTCTGTTGACAGGATCGGTCTCGTGGGCGAGATATCGAAGATACTCAGCCGTGTGAACGGTAACATCATCTCTCATACGGCTAATGTTTCCTCCGAGGGGACGACCGCCATTTCCCGCTTCAGTGCAGACGTTGACCTCGGCGCGGAGTGCGATAACGAGGCTCTTTCAAGGAGGCTCAGGAAGATAAAAAACGTAAGGCAGGTCACGGTCACGGACATCTGAGGGAAATGCGTGCGGGCTCACGCGGACAGTCGGGAGGCAGCTTCTCCGGTCACGGGGAAGCTGTTTTTGTGCGCATTAAAATTTGTTATATAGTACAAACAAATTTTACTTTCAGTCATGAAAAATGTTAAAGGATACAAACTGATCTGACACTCCCCTGCCGATGCTTGACAAATCAGGCGGCGTGTGATATTATATTATAGGTTAGCGAGAGCTAACCTATTTAATAGCAAATGGTTAGCGATTTCTAACCCAAGGAGGAAAGAATGATGCCGCTTAATATGGCTGAGCAGGAAAAGGAGCTCATTATCCGGAAGATCGGCGGAAATCCCGAAGTCAAGAAGCATCTGGAGGATCTCGGGTTCCACGTCGGCGGAGTGGTGAGCGTGGTGTCAAGGCTCGGCAATAATCTGATCGTCAAGGTCAAGGAATCAAGGATCGCGGTCAGCGATGAACTTGCAAGAAAGATAATGATCTGAGGTGAAATGTATGAACACTCTGAGAGATACTGCTATCGGCGATACCGTGAAGGTCGTCAGGGTACACGGCGAGGGCGCTGTCAGACGCCGTATCATGGACATGGGGCTGACAAAGGGAACTGAGGTCAGCGTCCGCAAGGTCGCTCCGCTCGGAGACCCTATCGAGGTCACTGTCCGGGGGTACGAGCTCTCTATCCGCAAGGCGGACGCGGAGATGATCGAGGTCTGCTGAACACTGCGGAGGGAAGCCTCCGTTTTTTATGAGCAGGAGTTAGCTTATGCTACCCTGCTGCATTTTTGAGGAAGGAAGAATTTGAAATGAACATACGCATTGCTCTCGCAGGAAACCCTAACTGCGGCAAAACAACGCTGTTTAACGCCCTGACCGGCTCCAATCAGTTCGTCGGGAACTGGCCGGGAGTCACAGTTGAGAAGAAGGAAGGCAGGCTGAAAAAGCACAGTGACGTTACTGTCACGGACCTCCCGGGTATCTATTCGCTGTCGCCGTACACGCTCGAGGAGGTCGTTGCGAGAAACTACCTCATCGGGGAGCGTCCCGACGCTATCCTGAACATCATCGACGGTACGAACCTCGAGCGAAATCTCTACCTCACGACACAGCTCACTGAGCTCGGCATACCGGTCGTGGTGGCTGTCAACATGATGGACATCGTCAACAAGAACGGCGACCAGATCAACACTCAGGAGCTCGCACGTCAGCTCGGGTGCAGAGTCGTGGAGGTATCCGCGCTCAAGGGCACCGGCATCCAGGAAGCTGCTGAGGCTGCCATAAAGGCTGCAAAGAGTGACAAGACCGTCCCTATGCATACGTTCTCGGGACCGGTCGAGCATGCTATCGCGCACATCGAGGAGGCTGTAGTCCACGATCTCCCCGAGGAGCAGCAGCGCTGGTACGCCCTGAAGGTGTTCGAGCGCGACGAGAAGGTACTCGAGCAGCTGAAGCTTTCCGCGGATAAGCTCAAGCACATCGAGGGCGACATCGCCGCAGCCGAAAAGGAGCTCGACGACGACGCAGAGAGCATCATCACAAACGAGCGCTATATCTACATTTCCGACGTCATCAGGTCGTGCTACAAGAAGCGTCACTCGGGGGAGCTCTCCTCCTCCGACAAGATCGACAAGGTCGTGACGAACCGCTGGCTCGGTCTGCCGATATTCGCTGCAATCATGTTCGCGGTGTACTGGATCGCGATGGTAGGTGTCGGTGCTCCGCTGACTGACTTCACCAACGACAACATCTTCGGCGACGGCTTCCACCTCTTCGGTATCGGCTCCGCGAAGTACTCCGAGGTGGCTGATGAGTACGCCGGCGCTCAGCAGATAATCGACGGCTACGATGCTTACATAGAGGAGCACGGCAAGGCTCCCGCGAACGATTTCACATACGAGGTCGAGGACGAGGAGACCCTCGAGATAACCGAGGAGACGGCTTCACTCAGCGACTACGATGCTGCTGTTGCGAGCGTTGAGCGTATCGGCGACGAGCCCGACCCCGCTGACTACGGTGTGTTCATCCCGAGTATCCCCGCGCTCGCAGAAAAGGGTCTCGACGCTGTGAACGCAGCCGACTGGCTCAAGGGTCTCATCATCGACGGTATCATCGCCGGCGTGGGCGCGGTCCTCGGATTCGTCCCGCAGATGCTCGTGCTCTTCCTCATGCTCGCATTCCTTGAAGCCTGCGGATACATGGCGCGTATCGCTTTCGTGCTCGACAGAGTATTCAGGAAGTTCGGTCTCTCGGGCAAGTCCTTTATCCCGATGCTCATCGGTACGGGCTGCGGCGTGCCGGGTATCATGGCGAGCCGTACTATCGAGAACGAGCGTGACCGCCGCATGACTATAATCACTACCACCTTTATCCCATGCGGCGCTAAGGTACCCTTCATCGCGATGATAGCGGGCGCGATATTCGGCGGCTCGGCATGGGTGGCTACGTCGGCTTACTTCATCGGAATGGCAGCTATAATCATTTCCGGTATCATGCTCAAAAAGACCAAAATGTTCGCCGGGGAGCCCGCACCCTTCGTTATGGAGCTCCCTGCCTACCACCTCCCCACTGTCGGTAACGTGTTGCGTTCGATGTGGGAGCGCGGCTGGTCGTTCATCAAGAAGGCGGGAACTATCATACTCCTCTCGACTGTTGTCATCTGGTTCACGAGCCGCTTCGGTATCGTGGACGGCAGCTTCAGTATGCTCGAGGAGGATCAGCTCGACGCTTCGTTCCTCGCTAAGATAGGCAGCGGTATCGCGTGGATATTCGCTCCTCTCGGCTGGGGCAACTGGCAGGCGGCTGTCGCGTCTATCACGGGACTCGTCGCGAAGGAGAACATCGTCGGCACTATGGGTACGCTCTACGGCGGCGGAGATCAGACTGCATGGCAGGCGCTCGCGGGTGCTTTCACAGGTATCACGGGATTTTCCTTCCTTGTGTTCAATCTGCTCTGCGCACCGTGCTTCGCGGCGATCGGCGCTATCAAGCGTGAGATGAACAACGCTAAGTGGACGTGGTTCGCTATCCTGTATCAGTGCGGATTCGCTTACGCTGCCGCGCTGATGATAAATCAGTTCGGCGGGCTCTTCACGGGTGACGTGAACATTATCGGGCTCGTATTCGCAGTGGCTATACTTGCGGGCATGATCTATATGCTGTTCTTCAAGCAGTACAGGGAGGGCACAAAGCCTGCAAAGCTCGCTGTCAAGTCATAAGGAGTGACGGATATGCTTTCGTGGTTATCGGAGAACATCGGAACGATCATCGTTGCGCTGGTGCTGCTCTGTATCATTGCGGCAATCATCAGGAAACTGATAAAAGACAAAAAAAGCGGGAGGAAGTCCTGCGGGTGCGGCTGTGAGAACTGCGCCATGCACGGACACTGCAATGACACGCGGAAATAGCTCCCCGTGACTTCTCCCTGATTTAACACAAAAAACACCCTGCTGTCGGTGATACTGACAGCAGGGTGTTTTCATATCTTCATCTGACTGCGGGGAGAGATCAGTCCTCTCTCTTCCGCGCGATGAGGGCTGCTCCGAGCGACGAGATGAGCACTGCCGCTGAAACGACTGGTGCATCTGCTCCCGTCTTCGGGCTGGAGGTGCTCCCTGCGGACGCGGAGGTCGCAGCCGCTGCGGTGGTCGTGGTGGTCTGTGTTGTCTCAGCCGGAGCGGTGGTGACAGTCGCCGATGTTGTGGTCTCGGCAGTCTCTTCGGGAGCGGGCGCTTCCGCTGCGAGCGTATAGGACGCTGCGGCGTCGCTCTTTCCTGCATTGCTGAGGGTCGAGATACTGATCGTGTAGGACTTGCTGCTGTCAACGCCCTCGAGCGTTATCGGGCTCTCCGTGCCGCTCGCTTTGACTCTTGAGCCGTCCTCCGCGAGGGCAGTCACCTTGTATCCCCTTATCGTTACATCGTCGGGATTCTCGGGAGCGGTGAAGCTGACGGTCACGTTCTCACCGTCGCGGACAGCACTGATATCGTCCGGATCGCCGGGCTTCCTGAGGTCGTATGTGCCGTCCTCGGTGATGTGTATGAAATTGTAGTGGCAGCCCGAGCCCATCCAGCAGGTGAAGAGGATATCCCCTGTTTCCCCGGGTGTGAACTCATAGACGAAATTCTCGCCCTCCGTGAGCGTGAGGTGTCCCTCCTCCTTGTTGTGGGAATCAGTTCCCCAGCCGAGGTCCGGTATCTTGATCGTCGCTCCGCAGCCCTTGAGGGCAGTTCCCTCGGGGACATTCACATACCACCTGACGGTCTCCCCCGGCTTTGCGGAGATAGTACCGTTCCACAGATCACTGTATTCGGTGACGATGGTCTGCACGTTTTCATTCTCCTCGGCGTATGCGGTCGGCGCAGCAGACAGCGCTGCGAGGACTATGACTGAAGCAGCTCCTGCTGCGAAAAACCTTGAAAAATTCTTGTTCATATCTATCTCTCCTTAATACTCACTGATCTCAATGACCTTTATCACATTGTCTTCCCATATGCCTGTTACTGTCACATATAATCCGTCCATTCGGCTCGTCTGACGGAGGTATCCCCACGTCAGCTCCTGACCGTTCTCGTCGAACATATAGAATATCCAGCTGCCGTCCTCCTGCTGTATATCGAGACCGTAGCCGCTCGCACGGCACTCGTCCATGAGCATACACGGAAGGTCGTGGGAGGGCGGGTCCTCAAAGTCGCTGCAGTCCTCGTCTATGAGCACGCCAAGGAAAGTGTCGTACTGCGGATCGGCGGAGGCGGTCTCCTCCTGAGCTCCTTCAGCAACAGCTTCGGTCTGCGGCTCTGCGAGCTGTTCGAGCTCGAGGTCGTGAGCAGCGGCGGCGGAAGTCGTCCCGGCAGCCTCAGCTGTAGTCACAGATGCTTCGGTGACGGCTGATGTCTCAGTAATTATTTCCTGTTCCCCGGCGGGAGAGGTCTGCTGCGGGGCGGGGTCGTTCAGAGGGAGCGCTGCCGCGATAGTCGCAGGCGGCACATCATAGCTCGTCCTTTTCGGCGCTGACGGCGTGCCCGGCTCTGACTGTCCGCAGGCTGTGAGCAGTACCGTAAGCGCTGCTGCCGCTATCAGTTTATTGTTCAATGCTGCCGCCTCCGTTCCGCAGTTCAAAGGTCTCGGGGGAATAGCTCTGGAACTCTCTATCGTGAGTCACTACGACCACTCCCTTGCCCTTTTTGTATTCCTCGTAGAGCACCTCGCGGACTATCGCTGCGCTGCTCTCGTCGAGGTTAGATGTAGGCTCGTCAACGAGCAGGAGCGGCGTGTCGAGGACTATCACCCGCGCAAGGAGCGACCGGCGGTATTCCCCGCCCGAGAGCTCCGAGGGGTAGGAGTCAATGACCTTGTCGATACCGAGTCTCTGTGCGAGCTCCATTACCTTCCTGCTGTCAGTTTTTTTGCCGCTTAGCTCGGACGGTGCAACGATGTTCTGCCACACGGTGAGCTCCGGGATAAGCGAATTGCCCTGCGTCATGTAGCCTATCTTCTCATTGCGGAGCTTTATGCGCTCACGCTCTCTGAGTGAGTAGAGGCTTTTCCCGTCGATGCTGACCTCGCCGGTGTCCGGCTTGAGCATTCCCGAGATGATGTTCAGCAGGGTGGTCTTTCCGCAGCCGGATTCGCCCGTGATACACAGAAAGCTCCCCTCTGAGGCTGAGATGCTCGAATGTGCAAGTCCGTTCTTCCCGAACGTTTTCGATATATTTTCTGCTTTGAGTGTCATAGCTGTTCCTCCTGTAGTCTGGCGGGCTCCGTGCGCATCACGCCCGCGAAGGTGACTGAGAATCCAAGCGCGAGCATGATGATGTCGACCCCGAGGACGAACGCTCCGAGGAGAGCCATGTTCCCTGCTCCGATGAATTTGTACGGCAGCTCCAGTGAGCGCTTTATCACGTCATGCAGAGGCAGTACGACCATCATCGCCAGCGCGATACCGGACAGCGCTGCGAACAGCGTGAGGTAGAGGTATTCGAGCGCGAATATCTCCACTATCTTCCCGCGGCTTATCCCGACGGACAGCAGGCTTCCCACGCGGCTCCTGCGCTGGTGGAAGGAAAGCGTGATGACCGAGAACAGTGCCACGGATGCAAGGAGCACCACGAATGTGCTTATCACTGTGCCGAAGCTCCTGAAATAGCCGAGCTCCTTCAGCAGTTCCTTTGTCATTCCCTCAACTGTATATGCAGCTGCGCCGCTCGAACTGAGCGCCGAGTTTATTCCGCTCTTTACTGCGTCGATATCTGCGCCGCCGGCGGTCTTTATCAGTATCATCGAGCTTATGCCCGTTCTTTCGCCGAAGATGTGTTTGTACTGCTCATCGGCGGTGATGGCGTCTGCCGCTTCGAGACTGACGAATGCGCTCTGATCGTAGCCCATGCCTGTTTCGTCGAGCACTGCGGCGACGGTGAAGTCTCTGTTGAAGAAGTTTATGGTAGAGCCGGTGGCAAGTCCGCAGCCGGAGCCCGCGATGAGCTCGTCCGGCGCGAGAGAATCTATCCCCATTGAGCTGAGGTTCCTGCCGACTGCGAAATCGTTTGCGGTGTCGATCGCGATTATCTGTACTCCCGATGCGGAGCAGCAGTCCATTTGCAGAGTCTCGAGAAAAAGCTGGCGGCTGACCTTGTCTATGCCGGCTATGCCTCTGAGCTTTTCAGTGGGGTCGGCGTCGAAAAGAATGGTGCACGCTTCGCCCTCGAAAAGCGAGCTTTTCGCGCTCTCGCTGTACCCCGACGGAACGACGATGATGTCCGCGTTCACATAGCCGGCTGCCTGCTCGACTCCGGACCTGATATTCCTGATGAAGTAGCTGACGCTGTAAAGACAGACTGACGTGATGAACACGAGCAGAAATATGACGACGCTTCGGAACCTCTGCTTTGAGATGCTTTGCAGTGCGTATTTAGCTGGTGTGAGCATGGCTCTCGCTCCTTAGATAACGGTTCAGTAAGCTGATGAATGCAAACACTGCGGTGAGCGCGATGAGGAGTATACCGCCGAGCCGCAGAGCGGGGAAGGTCTTCATGTTGCATGACATCGACGCTATCCTGCACCTTCCGAAAGCGGGGGTGAATATGAGGAGCACGCCGCCTGCTGCACTGATGAGCGAGCTCATGATCTGTACGGGTCTGTTTTTTACCGCGGATCTCACTGCGCTGACTGCGATGATGACGCCAAGGACGATACAAGCTGTCCGCGTGCTGCGCTCGCACGGCATCTCCATGAGCCCGTGGCAGGGCTTGCAGAATGTGTTGACGGCGATGAGCAGTGAGCCGGCGATGATGATGTATATCGAAGATAATATCCTGTTTTGCATTTTAAGATCTCCCAAATATTAGTATTCATGTATGATTAGTATGTTTTAGCTGCTGTTTTAGTATACAGCTTTTCGGGCTCAATGTCAATATTCCGGAGCATACCGTTTTACTATCACGGGTTATAGGGTGAGGTTATCTGTGCTGAAGTCTGCGTAGACAGCGTAATTTCCGACGGATAAGCGCCATGTGCTAATATGCAGATAAGACCGGCTGCTTTCACAATCGGTCTCATCATATACTCTTTTTTTGCACTATTATCCGTTTACACAGAATTTGGGATCGACTCTACCATGAAAAAAGGACTGCTGCAATTTACGCAGCAGTCCGATTTTATTGTCAGAGTTCACTTCCATATTCATTTCTAACTGTGATTCCAATAGAATTTAAATATGCACAAACTTCTTGCCGGTTTACTCCAAAATTCAACTCGTCTGAACGATAAGCACGGTCTAGCACCAAAGAACGTCCCGTTTTTTCTTTAATTATTTCTACTTCATTTTTATTAAACACATACCGCAAGAAGTACGAGGACTATATCTGCGTGGACGCTGTGGGAGAGCTGATACGTCCCAACTATGTATCGGACCACTTCCCCATAGTGCTCCGCAAGAACGGTCTGCGGAAGATACGCTTCCACGACCTGCGGCACAGTTGTGCCAGTCTGCTCCTTGCAAACGGAGTGCAGATGAAGCTGATACAGGAATGGCTGGGTCACAGCGACATAGGTACAACGAGCAACGTGTACAGCCATGTGGACAGCGAAAGCAAGAAGCTTAGTGCGGATGCGATTGCTAAAGCACTCTCAGAGTATAATAAAAGCCTCCGGACGTTGTGTCCAGAGGTCATATATAAAAAGTATATTTGAAATCGTAATTAGTATAATGCGCGGAATGAAAATCGCGTCCCAGAAAAACTGAGACGCAAAATTGGCTGCGCGGGCTCCGCGCTGGCGCAGTGGGTGGGATTCGAACCCACGTCCCTCAAGGGGCATCATGATTTCGAGCAAATAGAAAACCTTCCCATTTGGTCACTTATCGTCTTAAAAAAACGCCGTTTTTCCCTGATTTTGAGCACTTTTCTGCGAGAATTCGGAAATTTGCGAGAAAAATG
>JAEEGL013369055.1_pt1 | contig 11902 bp, 18 predicted proteins | sample 9134231 | NCBI WGS metagenome assembly JAEEGL01 (sample SAMN16246548, study PRJNA631951) | gut metagenome | biome: gut microbiome; feature: rumen; material: fiber-attached | host: Bos | place: Iran: Karaj | collected 2018-10 | reverse complement strand
ATTATTTTCTTTTTCTTTTTGTGCTTTTTTTCTTTTTTGATTTTTTAAATAATGATTTTTTTGAATTTCTTTATTTTTTCTTTCTTTTTTCTCTATTTCTTCTTTTTGTTTTTGTTCTATTTTAAATATTCTCATTCCTTTATTAACAATTTTAATATATTTTTTTTGAGTCATAAGTTCATAAGATTTATTAATAACTCCTTCAAAAGTATATTCTTTACTATAAAGATATTTAGCAAGAGCAAGAAAAAAAGCATACTCAAGAGAAAAACTATTTAAATCTTCTTCAGCACAAATTGTTTTAATATGTGTATTATCTTGAAAAATAAATTCATATACTCTATTTGGATTACGTTCAATTATTTTTTTAAAGTAAATATCTTTCTTTTTTTCTTTTTCCTAATAAGTTTTAAAAAAAGAAGTAAGATTAGTACCATTTATATAAACTGTATTAGGTTTAATATCTGATGTACCTGATGTATTTATTGTATAATAAGAAAAATCATCATTAGTAAAAGTAGGTACAGTATGATCACTATAAGTAATACTCATTATTTATCCTCCTCGGAAACTCGCGGAGCTGGTTCATTAACAGGGGCATCATCTTGAGCATTAGCCGTTTCCGCGTTCAATATACCAATAATTTCATTAATTTTCTTTTGCATTTCTACTAATGCATTTTCTTGTGCTTTTATTTCTGCATAACAAGTTAAAATACTATTTAATACTTTAGTTTGAAAACTTTCATTTTGAATCTAAGTTAAATGATCTCTCATTTCTTCTATTGTCATAATCTATCTCCTTTAATTATATTTTTACTTATACTATATTATACAATATTTTTTTATTATTGTCAATATAAGGTCAAGAAGAGTTAATTTATATAAAATACTTTTTATTTTTTTAGAGAAAATGACAGAACATAGACGTTCTTTTAATAACCCTTTTGACAGTAAGATACGGAAAGGAAGAAAGCTAATGGCTCTTTTTAAAGTTTTTAGAGGAGTGTCTAAAGATTTGCCATCTATTATTCATAGTGGATATGCTTATTTAACTACGGATGACGGCAAATTCTATATAGACACAGCCGATAGAAGAATTTTAATTAACCCTGATACCTCTTCTGCGGATAAAATAGCTTACTTGAGAGATGGAGTTATGACAGACGTAGGAGCAGTACTTGATGAGCTATTAAGTGATACTTCCTCTGCGCATATTGAAATTCATACTACATCAGAATGGGAAGCTGAAGCAGGCAGAGATATATCTAAAAAGGGAACTATATATGTTTATTCTGACGGTTATACTATGCAGGATGATACACAAGTTCCTAGACTTAAAATTGGTGATGGATTAGCATATATTTCTGACCTGCCTTTTTTTGATGACCAATTACGGCAAGAGTTAATGAATCATATTGATAATATTGATATTCATGTTACTCTTGCTGAGAAGAGGGCTTGGTGGAATAAATTAAATGTAGATGATAATCAATAGATAGTAGATGGAGCATTATTGCTCAATAGAAATTAAGGGGAAAGGAAAATAATATGCCTTACGTAGATAATAATACTCCCGTAATTGAAAAAATTACTCTACCTTCTGGTAATACATATTTTATTGCAGATAGATAGATAAGAGACGTTGTTGATGCATTAAGTGATACTGTTGCAGGTGGTGTTTCTTATACCATTGGATGGGATGGAACAAGCGAACCAATAGTTGGAAATATACCAGCTGGAGTAACAGTAACTTATAATGGAACAGATTATACTGGTACTTTAACAGCTAATAATGCTATACCAGGTTCTTTTTATCTTGTAAAATCTGGTGATGATGCTCCAGATATTTATTCTGAATATGTTCCAGTTGGACCAGCAGGTAGCAAAACTTGGGAAAAACTTGGTGACACTCAAATTGATTTAACTGATATTGTAACAAATGTTACATTAGATAAACAAACTGCTTCTGTAATTGGTGCTAATAGTACATTTACAGTTACTCAACCAACAATTAGTTTATCCGCGGGAACAACTAGTGGGACCGGAAAGGTTGAAGTAGTAACTGACGTAACTTCTACAACAGCTACAGGAGATAATGTAACTGCTTTAACAGGATTAGGAACTCCAAGTACAGATACTTTCTTAAAAGGGGTTCAAGTAACTTCTCAACCAACAGTAACTTTAACTGCTAATACAGCTTCAGAAACTGGAAGAATTACTTATGTACAATCTGTTGGGGCAGCTTCAACAACCCACTTATCTGCAAGTGCTAGCGGTGGAGCAGTGAGTGCGAGTGGGGACACGGTCGCCGCGGTCACTTCATTAGGAGCTCCTTCTACACAACCTGCAGTTAAATCAGTTTCTCCTACAACTAAAAAGCTTGCAACAGGAAGTGTAACTGGTGTACAAAGTACTACTACTACAGCTTCTAAAGCAGGTAGTGCTAGTATAACTTATGCAGATGGTACTGATACAGCCAGTAATGTAAATACTAATATTTTAAAAGGTATGAGCGTTTCTAATGGTACTCTTGTTTTTGGTGCTTGTACTTTAGATACTGCAACTGAAAGCTTTACTGATGTTACAGTTCCTATCAAAGCTGCATCAGCTACAACAGTTGCAACAGGTAGTGTAACAACTTCTGGTAGCGGTGCTAATGTAGTTACTGATGTAAGTGTTGGAGATACATTTAATGCTGTAACAGGATATACACCTGAGACAGATGATGTTATTGGTACAGGAACTACATTTAATGTAACAGATCCTAGTGTTACTATTGCTTCAGGTGGTACTGGTGATGTTACTGTTGCAACAGGTAATGGAACTATTACTACAAGATATTTAAGTGCAGCTGCTAGTGGAACTGCGGTTGGTGCTAATGGAACTGGTGATGCAATTACTAGTATTACACCTACAACTAATACTGTACTTGGTACAGGTTCTACTATTACAGTTACACCTGAGAAGAAATATATTACAGGTACAGCTACTGGTGCTAATACAGCATGGAATAGTAAGGATGCTAAGACAGTTCTTACAAATGCTACAGATGTAGACGTAACTAAAGGTTCATGATAATATAGAAAGGAGCTAGAAATGCCAGAATTAGATAAAATTTCTAAAATTACTTTACCTAATGGCGTAACTTATGCTATTGAAGATGAAAATGTTGGCATAGATTCTACTTATGTTAGTGCGGATCAAGAAGTCATTCTGACTGTTGGCTCCTTAGATGATGCAGATACTACGGAGTATTAAAATGGCAAAAGTAGCAATTACAGAACAATATTTAACTGATATTGCTGATGCCATTAGAACTAAAACAGGGTTAAGTACACAATTATATTATCCCTCTGAAATGGCTCCGGCAATAATGACAATAAGCGGTAGTGGAGGTATTACTCCTACAGGTAGTATCTCTATTACTGAAAATGGAACACATAATGTTACCACTTATGCAAGTGCAAATGTAAGTGTTCCTAATAGTTACTCTGCTAGTGATGAAGGAAAAGTTGTTAGTGGAGGATAGTTAGTTACACAAGGAAGTGCAACTTATAATAGTAATAATACATATGATACAACATTAATTAGTAGTGTAACTGTTAATGTTTCTGGAGGAGGAGGAAGTCCTACAATAAATTCACTTTCTGTTACTCCAAGTGAAAGTGTACAAACTTTTAATAGTTCTAGTGTAGATGGATATAAACCAGTTACAGTTGGAGCTATAAGCGATACATATATTGGTAGTGCAATAGATCAAAGAGATTCTGATGATCTTACTGCTTCCGGTGCTACAGTTACAGTTCCTGAAGGATATTACGCGGCGGCAGCTAGTAAGAGCGTATCAGCTGGAACCGCAGGCACTCCTACAGCAACTAAAGGAACAGTAAGTAGTCATAGTATATCAGTAACTCCAAGTGTTATAAATACTACTGGATATATAACTGGTGGAACAGTTACTGGTACTGCTGTGAGTGTTAATGCGTCTGAACTTGTTAGTGGTACTTATTCAGTTGCAGGAAGCGGAACAGCAGATGTAACAAATTATGCTTCTGCTTCAGTTCCTGCAGGTACTGTTGTTCCAGCTAGTACAATTTCTGCAACTGCAGCTACAATAACTACTGGTACTGGAACAATTACATTAACTAAAACAGTTAGTAATACACCTAATGTTTCTACAGCTGGTTATATTAGTGCAGGAACAGCTGGTAATTCAAGTATTTCACTTACTGCTTCAGTTACAATTAATCCAACTCCAACAGCAAGTGGAAAGACTGTAACAATTCCAGCTGGTTATTATACTACACAAACTACTAAAGATGTAGCTGATGCTAGTTTTAGAATAGGGTCTGTTTCTTTAAATGGAAGCACTCTTACAACAGGGACTAATACAATTATTCTTACAAGAACAGATGGTACTCTTACACCAACTGTTTCACAGGCAGGATATTTTAGTGGTGGATCTGGAAGTATTCCTTATGATTCTATTACATTGACAGCTAATGTTACAACTAAAGCCGCTGCAACAATTACACCTACTACTACTAATCAGACTATTGCAAGTGGTACTTATTTAACAGGTACTCAGACTATTGTAGGTGATGCAGATTTAGTTGCATCAAATATTATAGATGGTGTACAAATTTTTGGTGTAACAGGTAATGTTGTACTTCAAAGTTATTATACAGGTAGTTCAGCTCCTTCTTCTTCTTTAGGAAGTAATGGAGATTTATATCTTCAGAGTTAAGGAGGTGAATTATGGCTCAAGCAACTGTTAGTTCATACCCTGTTTCTTATACAACTAGTGGTAGTTTAAGAGGTACTAATTATCAAAATGCTATTGGTAAGGGTGCTGATACTGCATCTGCAAGTGGAAATGACTATTGTAGTAGTAGAAATTCATATGCCTATGTTTATTATAGTTTTGACTTTTCTTCAATTCCGAATAATGCAAATATTATATCAGTAGAATGTCAAGTAAAAGGACATGCTGAAAACACATCTCAAAGTTCTGAACGAGCAAGATGTCAATTATATGTTGGCACTTCAACTGAAAAAGGTAGTTATTCAGATTTTACAAGTACTACAACACAAACTTTAACTCTTACTACTGGAACTTGGACTTATGAAGAAGTGCAAGATATGACTCTTTGTTTTACAATGGGTTATTATGGTGGATTAATAAATGGAGCTACAGTAACTGTTACTTATGAATTATCAGATCCACGCACTATTACTACTACTTTAAGCGGTAACGGTATAATTGATCCAAATAGTACGCAAATGATGTATGATGGGGATGAATATAATTTAATAATTGTTCCAACTAATGAAAATGATACTGTTACTGCTACTAATAACGGCTCAAGTGTTACTCTAACAGTTCATACTGGTTCAGAAAGTATATCAGTAACTGCAGATAGTTTAACTACTGGATTTTCAGGTGGAAGTAATATGGCATTTTATACATCATCATCTTCTACAGGTCATAACTTTAATTATGCAATAGATCATACAGTAGAAAGTCCAGGGTCTACTTCTTCTGGATCAGGGTCATGGACGTATGTAAAGGATAATGGAAGTTCTACTAATTATACTGGATATGCAGATTTTTCTTTTGATTTTAGTTCTATACCAGAAGGATCAACAATAAATTCTATTACTGTTAAATGTTATGGCGCTACTGAAAGTACATCAGAATCTACTGCACATTCAGAGATTACATTATATAGTGGGACTACTCAAAAAAGTACATCACAAAAATTTACAAGTACATCAAATAGTACAATTACAATTTCAAGTCCAGGAACGTGGACAAGAACTGAATTACAATCTGCTAAGTTAAGATTTGTAGTAGGTTATTATGGGGGACATATTTTTGGTATTACTTGGACAGTAAATTATACTTCTCCAAAATATTATACTTATAGTTATACAGTTAGTGGGGATGCTACTATTGCTGTTGTTATTGGTAGTGGCGGTAGTTCAGAACCGAAATTTTACATAAAAGATAATGGAGCTTGGGTACAAGTGTCTAAAATATATAAGAAAGTTAATGGTAATTGGGTTGAACAAGCTAGTTCAACTTGGTCTACTTTATTCGATACAAATACAAATTATAGAAGGAGGTGAGGCAGATGGCAGTTATAGGTCCAATGAGAAAATTAACAATAGGTAATAAAACTTATTAGATTGCAGCAGGATTGGATAATCTTCCTATTGCTTCTGCTTCTACTCTTGGTGGAATAAAAGTTGGTACTGGATTAACAATTGATAGTACAACAGGAGTGTTGAGTGCAACAGGAACTAACGTTACTGTTGATAATGCTATTAGTGGAACTAGTACAAATCCAGTACAAAATAAAGTTATAAAAGAATATGTTGATGGTTTAGTAGCTGGTGTACTTCATTATAAGGGTACTAAAGCTACGACCGCGGCGCTACCTAGTAGTGGGAATATTACTGGGGATGTGTGGCATGTAACCTAGGATGGCGGTGAATATGCTTGGGATGGCAGTACATGGCAAGAGTTAGGTACTGTTACTGATTTAAGCGGATATATGGCTAGCGCTGATTATCCTGATTTAACTGCTATTGAAGGAATTTCAGCAACAAGTGGATTATTGAAAAAGACAGCTGCTAATACATGGACATTAGATACTAGTACTTATTTAACTAGTTTTACTGAAACCGATCCTGTATATTCAGCAAGCGCAGCTGCTGGAATTACGAGTACAGATATTGCTAATTGGAATGGTAAAGTAAGCGATGATAAAACTTGGAATGGAATTGTATTACAAAAAACAGCAGATCAACCTAGTGGTAATATAGTTATTCCTTATATAATTTCTGCAGAAGGGCAAGCAAAATATATTACAGCAACGCCTAATGGCGCTTCTGCAAATGTTTTGCCAAAATATGATGCAAATGGTTATCTTAAATCAACAACACCTACAGCAGGAGATAGTTCTACTAAAGTAGCAACTACTGCATTTGTACAAGGTGAACTTCCAACAAAAGTTAGTGATTTAACAAATGATAGTGGTTTTACTACTAATACTGGAACTGTTACAAGTGTAGGATTAACTAATGCTACTAATGGTGGTTTAAGTATAAGTGGAAGTCCAATTACTTCTTCTGGAAGCATTACAGTAGGACATAGCAATGTTTTGAGTTCAGCTCAAACTACACAAGCTGTATATCCTATTAAAATTGATAAAAATGGTCACATTAGTGAATATGGTAATGCAGTTAGTATTCCTACTAAAGTTAGCGATTTAACAAATGATAGTGGATTTATTACTTCAGATTCTGATGAAAAAGTAAAAACTAATCAAATAAGTTATGCTACTAATAAAACTTATTATCCAGTTTTAGGAAATAATACGATAGGAACAGAAACAAAATTTTATGATGCTGCTTTTTATTATGATGTAAATAGTAGTAATGTTTCATTAAAAATTGGAAGTAATAATAAACCTGGGGAAATTGCATTAGGTAATGGAACTTCTACTACTTATATTAATCCTTCTAATACAAATTTTAGATGGTTAACTTTACCAGATAAGACTGGTACAGTTGCTTTAACAGATGACATACCTACAAAAGTAAGTGATCTTACTAATGATAGTGGGTTTATTACTAGTTATACTGAAACAGACCCAATTTATACAGCAAGCCCCGCTGCAGGAATTAGTAGTACTGATATTACTAATTGGAATAATAAAGCAGATGAATATACCGCAGGGGATGGTATAGATATAACAAGTAATGTTATCTCTGTAGATTCTAATCTTACCGTTCAGGGAGATACTGCATATTTACAATATATAGAACCAATAGATGTAACAAAACAAGATGTTCTTGTTAGTGGACAAAATATTAAAACAATAAATAATCAATCTATTCTTTGTTCTGGAAATATAAATACTGTTACAAATCTTGTAGATGGTAGCTCCGTTGGCAGTATAAGAGGTATAGGTACTGTAGTATAGGGAACTGGATATGCCCTCGGAAACTATGCGCTCGTCGCGGGTCAAGGTACAGTAAGTCAAGGTAGATCACAGACTACTATTGGAGAATACAACACTATTGATTCCTCTAATAATTCAAGTGTAAGAGGACAATATGCTTTTGTTGTAGGTAATGGTATTGATACTAATACAAGATCTAATGCTTTTACAGTAGACTGGCAAGGAAATACTCAAGTTAAAAAGACTTTAACTGTAGGTAGTAATTCTAATATTACAGGTAGTTTACAAGTAGGAGCATTAGAAAATGATTATGGCTTAAATGATTAGGCTTTATTAGAGGAAGAAACTAAACAAAAATGGAATACTATTTTAGGTAACGGAGCTTTAGCTAATCTTCTCGCAGGTGATGTTGGTGGTAGAATAGCTACTTCAGGTGCTGGTTCTACTATTAGCAATATGGAATGGAATTTAGTTGATACTGTAATAGGTAATAGTGATTCAATTACTATTCCAGAAGATGTTTTTACTTATAATGAACAAGTTGAAGTTCTTGCTTAGGTTGTTTTAACTCAAGGGACTACTGATGTTACTATTTGTGGAAGTTTTTTAATTCCTAATAATAATGATATTTGGATGATGAATGGTTATGTTACTAGTTCAACAGATTGGGGATTAGTAGACTTTAATTTAAGTAATCATGGTAGGACTATTGAATTAAATAATTGTTATTATGCTGCTACTCAGCATAATACTGATGCAACAGTTAATATTTATTATAGATTAGAAGAATCTTTACTTACTGATGATGTTATTGATGTATGGACAGAAATTTTAGGTGGAGATCCTTCTTTAAATCCTTCTGCTGGGAATATCGCGGCGACAGGTAGTGAGTGGTTACAAGTCTAGGATCCTTAGAACTTACCAACAAATGTTACTTTGGGGAATAATAATTTGATGTATAAAACTTCTAGTGACAGGAATACGGTTATTTTAACTGGGACATTATCTGTTAATTTGGCGGCTGCTAGTATTACTGATACAACTATTAATATTCCTTTAGGATTTAATGTTTCTAGAGTACCTTCTACAGCAGTGGAATTACCACTTGGTGTTGATGGAAATCAAAGTTAGGCTACTGCAAATATAAAAGTTGGAACAACTGGCGCAGTTAGTTTAGTTATCTAGGTAATAGATAATAATAGTATTGCAGCAGAATTAAATTTAGGTTTTAGCGGGAGCTTTTTCCCTTTAGTTTAAGGTGAGATAAATGTTAAAAATTAACAAAAAACCAAGAGTAATTACGGTTTCAAAAGCTAATATTAGTATAGCTAATGGTGCTACTTTATGGGATTCTATAAGCGCCCCTTTTGGAGCAATAGCTGTAACCGGTTATTATGTTTCTGGATCAGGAAATATTAAAACACAATTATATTCTTTTAGATTTGTAGAAGAAGAATCTTTATGTAGTTTTGCATTATATAATTGGAGCGGTGCAGCTGTTTCATTAACTATGTATGTTGATTTTTTAGTATTAGTTTAATAAGGAGATTAAAATGAGTGATAATATTTTAGATTCAGCTTTAAGTTATATAGCTGATCATATTAATAAAGCTTCTACCAATGATTTTACATTAATGATGAATCGTGAACTTCAAATGAGTGTTAATCCTTGGGGAAGTGGAACTTGTATAGTAATAGGTAGTACTAATTATGATATATTTATAATGTATACTAGTAATGGAGAATCTTTATTAGGAATTAGAAATAATTCTAATAAAATAGATATATTTGCTTTATATACAACTTCTGCTAATACAACTCATTATACTAAAGCTGCTCGTATAAATGGAGAAACTGATTCATGGACTTATACTTATAATATAAAAGCTTTAGGTCATGGTTCAGCAAGTAATCATGGTACTATAGGAGCAAATGAAAATATTGTAAAAAATATAGGTCTTATTCCTAAACAAGATGTAATTCCAGATACTTCTGAAGTATATCCTCCTATAACAGATTTTGTAATTAGTAGATATCCTCAAAATAATATGGTTATAACAGAATGGAAAAGTGGTTATATTGAAATATCTGGTACTGTAACAACATCTTCTTCTTCTTTAGGAGCTGCAGAAGTATTTTTTCCTTTTTCTTTACAATCTACAAATTGTCATATAATTGCTTCTCCTGTTTACGCCTCTGGAGCAGGAGATGCAGGAAATGGAACAAATTATACTGTAACTGTTCAGACAAAAACAAGTAATAATTATGTTTCAGGTTTAAATTTATATATTAGAGTAGGCTCTAATTATACTAATCCAATTTCTAGTAGAACAATGCATTTTTATGTAAATGGATATAAAGCTTAATTAAAAAAAATAAGGATTTTATTATGAGTAATTCAAATCAATTAAATGAAATATTAAAATATCTTGCCCAATTTCATCCTATTGCTGGAACTATTGAAATGTATGCTGGACAGAATGCTCCAGCAGGTTGGTTAGTTTGTGCAGGACAAGAAGTAAGTAGAACAACTTATTCAAAATTATTTGAAGTAATTGGTTAGACATATGGTGCAGGAGATGGAAACACTACTTTTAATTTACCTGATATGAGAGGGCGAACTCCTATTGGAGTTGGAACAGGCACTTATACTGGAGCTACAGCTCATACTTTAGGAGTAACAGGAGGAGCAGAATCAATTTCTTACACTCCTGCTGGAACAGTTGCTAATCATACTCTTACTGTAGCTCAAATGCCATCTCATGGACATACTTTATATTATTATAATGCTAGTGGAGGACAATCTTTTGGATATAATTATGGTTCAAAAGGTTCTCAATCTAGTCAAGCAACTTCTAATTCTGGTATTGGTCTTACTGGTGGTGGAGGTGCTCATAATCATGGTTGGACTGGAACTGCAGCTACTTTAAGTCAAATGCAACCTTATATTGCAATTACTTATATAATTTCAACTGGATAGATTGAATATCCAGAAATTGAACAAGAAGAGAATAACGGGTGACATTTTTTTATTTCTATGTAAATAAAAAAATTCCCGCGGAGATAAAATAAATGAGTAAAGGTTTAATAAATGAAATATTAAATAATATTGCAGATTTAACTAATTTGCAAACTGGAGAAGTAGAAATAGATATTGGAGATCTTTGGACTATAGGTAGACTTTCTTCTGATTCTGGTCAATTAGGTTGGACTATTCCTCTTGGAAGAACATTACCTAAAAATACAACTGTTACGAAAATAACGGGTAGTATTATAGCTAGAGCAGGAAATCATAACGCGGGAGGGTTATATTTTTGGAGAACTAATACTTATGACCCAGCAGTTTTTGATACTTCTATAAATTCTACTTTTTTAAATGGAGCAAATGTTTCTACATCAATATTACCTTCTTATTGGGTTATGTCTATTGAAGGTAACACTAATTTAAAAATAGATATAATTAGTGGAACAAATTATTTTTTTACTGGAGATTCTACTAATAATGGTTATTGTAATAATCAACCTTGTGTATTAGAATTATCAGATATTAAAGTAACTGTAGATATTCCTACGAATAGTATTTATGTCCCACAAGCTACTATTACTCTTGATACTCCTAATACTACAATAGTAAATAACGGTTCTCCTATTCCAGGTACAATTCAAATGTATGCTGGATCTATTGCTCCAGAAGGATTTTTAATATGTGATGGAAGTGCTATTAATCGAATAGATTATAGTGTACTTTTTAGTATAATTGGTTAGACATATGGTGCAGGAGATGGTGTTACTACATTTAATATTCCTGATTTAAGAGGAAGAGTTCCTTTAGGAGCAGGTACTGGAACTGCAGCAGATGCAACAATTCATACTTTAGGTGATTAGAACGGTGCTGAAACTCATAGTTTAACTATTAATGAATTACCT
>JAEEGL013125235.1_pt1 | contig 11902 bp, 8 predicted proteins | sample 9134231 | NCBI WGS metagenome assembly JAEEGL01 (sample SAMN16246548, study PRJNA631951) | gut metagenome | biome: gut microbiome; feature: rumen; material: fiber-attached | host: Bos | place: Iran: Karaj | collected 2018-10 | reverse complement strand
CTGCCTGCTTTCTGGATATTCTTGATGATGCGGCCAGGCATGGCACCGATATAGGTGCGGCGGTGTCCGCGAATCTCGGCCTCATCGTGCAGACCACCCAGGCTGACACGCACATACTTACGTTTCAGAGCGTCGGCTATCGACTTACCCAGTGAGGTCTTACCGACTCCCGGGGGACCGTAGAGACAGAGGATGGGACTCTTTAGGTCGCCACGCAGAGACAGCACAGCGATGTATTCCAAGATGCGCTCCTTGACCTTCTCCATACCATAGTGATCGCGGTCCAGTATCTTCTGGGCGCGCTTCAGGTCAAGGTCGTCCTTGGTATATTCTCCCCACGGCAGGTTTACCAGTGTCTGCAGGTAGGTCAGCTGTACGTTGAAGTCGGGTGAGTTTGGGTTCACCTGATCCAACTTCTCCAGCTCCTTGTAGAAATACTTCTCGATATCCTCAGGCCATTTCTTGTTGGCAGCCTTCTCCAGCAGTTCCTTCTTTTCAGGAGTGCTCTCGTTGCCCATCTCTGCCTGCAGATTCTTGATCTGCTGCTGCAGGAAGTAGTTGCGCTGCTGTTCGTCGATGTCGTCACGTGTCTTGTTGCGGATGTCCAGCTTCAGACTCTGCAGGTTAATCTCGCGGTTCACGATACGCATGCAGCTGAACAGACGCTCCTTGATGCTGTCCATCGTCAGTAGCGCCATCTTCTCCTTCACACTGAATGGCATATTCGAGCAGATGAAGTTCAGCGCCATCAAGTTGTTGCCCACATTCTTGATGGCAAACGAGGCTTCTTCGGGAATCTCGTCGTTCATGTGGATGTATTCAGCAGCCTGGTTGCGCAGATCTTCTATGGCGGTCTTGAACTCCATGTCTCGCTTATCAGGCTCCTCTTCAGGGGCGGCAGCCGCACGACCAATCATGTAAGGCTGGTATTTCAATAGTTCCATCAGGCGCATACGCCCCAAACCTTGTACAATGGCGGTGATATTGCCATTAGGCAGGGTTAGAATCTTCAGCACCTTGGCAAAGACACCCATGTCATAGAGATCTGCACGGATGGGACTTTCCACCTCTGGGTCTCGCTGGCATACCACGCCAATCAAACCGTCTTTTTTCTCGGCCTTACGAATCAGCGACATGCTTGACTCGCGACCTATGAGGATAGGTGATACTACTCCAGGGAACAATACCAGATTGCGCACGGCCAGAATGGGCAGTGCGTCAGGCATTTCCATGTTTGTCAGGTCGCTGTAGTCGCCCTCTACATCGGCAATCATTGAGAACGACCTGTTCTTGTTATCCATGTACATTGTAATTTTATCTTCCATAATGAGGTGCAAAGGTACAACATTTTCTCGAAATAACACGCACGCGATAAGATATTTTAATATCTTCCGAATGAAAATGTACGAAAGAGGGTCATAAAAAAGAGCCCGCAGCATGATGACTACGGACTCATTTTATATGCAAAAAGCTAGATATCAATTCATGGCGACTGCGTTCATTACTTGATGACTAACGCGCGGTCGATGGCGTCCTTCAGGGCAACAGCATGGGCCGTGTTGCCTATGGCCAGCTTCTTCTGCAGTTGCTTGAGCGCCTGCAGTACGTAGGGGCGCTGACTCTTGTTCAATTGGCCGATGAGCGTGTTGACGTATTGGGTCTGCAGCGTCTTGCGGTAGATGCTGAGGTTGGCTTGTGCTGCGTCTTTCATAATCAGACGGTTTAGGTCGGCAATGTATTCGTCGGCTTTGTAGAGATCGTTGAGGTAATACAGACGGTCAATGAGACGCGCGATGTTGCGAGTGGCAACAGAGCGAGTGAGATCATTGGGGTCGGCCTCCAGGCGTTTGGCATAGGGCACATTGCGTAACCATACGGGCTCATTGAAGATGTGGCGCTCCACATATTTCATGGCGTTCATCTGCTTCTCGCGAGGCTGGGGACGGTAAACGTCACCTTGCTCGTCGATGGTCTTAAAGTTTTCCAACTGACCACCGATGTTGTTGATAACGTGGCCATTATAGCGCTGGAACTGGTCAAGGATCTCGTCGTACATACTTCTGAGGTTCTCGTTGTAGATGTCATCCTCGGAACGGGTCCACTCGGGCAACTTCAGAATTTCACGCTTCAGATTCAAGATGCCGTATTCGCTGGCTTTGACAGCATCGTCGCCCAAGTCTTCGGTTTGACGACGAGGATCGTCCTGCCAGGTCTCACCATCGCCCCACCAGAGTCGTGGATTGCCAGCCACACCCTCTTTTGCGAACAAAGATTGTAGGGCGCGATAGTCTGCATCTTCATCCTCGGCATCGAGCATAGGCGTATAGCCCCACTGGATAGCCCATATGTCATAGTCGTTGATGCGTGGGAAGATTTCATGCTGGGTCATGCCGTCTTCAGGCTGTGCTACGTAGTTAAAACGCGCATAGTCCATGATGCTGGGCGTGTGGCCGTGTTCCTCTACCCATGCCTTATCGCGTAGTTTCTCGACGGGTACAGAACTGGAGGCACCGAAGTTATGGCGCAGACCGAGCGTGTGGCCAACCTCATGCGAGGAAACGAAGCGGATGAGCTGTCCCATCAACTCCTCGTCGTAGTGCATCTTACGGGCTGCCTCGTCGATGGAAGAGGCTTGTACCATATACCAGTCGTGAACGAGCGACATCACGTTGTGGTACCAGCAGATGTGGCTCTCCAGAATCTCGCCAGTGCGAGGATCGCTGACATGAGGCCCATAGGCGTTGGCGATGGGTGAAGCCAGATAGCGGATGACAGAGTAGCGTGCATCTTCCATAGACATCAGACTGTCCTTGCCTTCAGGCCACTCAAGAGCGTAGATGGCATTTTTGAAGCCAGCCTTCTCGAAGGCCTTCTGCCAGTCGTTCACGCCGGCGATGAGGTATTTACGCCATTGCTTGGGGGTGGCAGGGTCGATGTAGTAGACAATAGGCTTGACAGGTTCTACCAGTTCGCCGCGACGCATCTTTTCGACATCCTCGGGACGTGGCTCCAGGCGCCAGCGACTGATATAGCGCTTCGCCTTGACACGTTGCTGTCCGTCATTATAGCTATTGAAACCATGGGTGAAATAACCGACGCGCGGGTCGTAGAAACGGGGTTTCATCAGATTGGTGGGAAGCAACACAAACGAGAGGTTGATGCCGAACGTTACCCTGTCAGTACTCCGTGCTGAAGCGAGTCGTCCATTAGAATTATAGGTCTTCACTAGGCGTACCTCGGTATTCAAGGGGAAGGACTTGATGTCCTCAACGTAAGACAATTCCCTGAACATGTTGGTAAGCTGAAATTGCGACTTCACCGAACGAGGTAGGGCGGTGTTGGGATTGTCCTCAGTGAGGAAACTGGTCACCTTAATCTTGTAGAGCTTGTTAGTATGAGACTCTATCTTGAACGAGGCAATGATAGGATTCTCGTTGGAAACGGTGATGGCTTTGTTGATACTTTGTGTAGAGTCGCTCACATTGACAAAGAGTCGTACACGCAACAGCAATTGGTTGTCAACACCCTTTTGGAAGTAAACGGTCTGCTGACTGATCATCTCGCCTCCAAACAGACCGCTACCAGAAGGCGTAGAGGTAAAGCGCGTGGTGTTGAGGAAGTCGCATCCAATGAGTGAATCGGGAATCTCGAAGAACCAGTCGTTCTCCTCTTTCAGCACATTGAACATGCCTTTACGGTATAGACTGTATTTGGGGGCTGGCTTCTGGGCGAGGCTCATGGCCTCCTTTGGATCAAACTTCCCTGTCGGTTTGATTTGCCAGCGGTTGCCGTCATCGGCTGTCTTGTGGCTGTTGATGACAATCCGGTTAGAATCGTTGGTGTTGATGTATAGCGACTGTCCCTCTTTGTTGGTTGTGGACAGCATATATTTATACTTGTCGTCTGCCTGACTTTTGTCAAAGGTAAAGGCTGCGCCGATATGGTCTACGAATGTACCGTCAGCACTCAGGTATTTCTTGGCTGTTGGGCTATAGAGATAGTGCTTCCCGTTGAAGAAGATGAAGGCAAAAGTCTTGTCCTTCGCTGGGGCGTCAGGACGGAGTTGTAGGGTGGTGAGCCCTGTCCCTTGGGCATTCATCACAATAGTGCCCCGTTTACTCGTAAACGTGTACAACTTTTTGTTGCTGAATTCTTTAGACGTCTTGTCTTTTTTCTTCTTTACTTGTTCGGCTTTAGGCTTTGCCGAATCCTTTCTCATCTCGGCCCTTGTCGTCATGCTTATCATGGTGAGGGCCAGCATCAGGGTTAATACTTTGTTCATTATCTTATTAATTAGTTTTTTCGACTGCAAAAGTACATAAAAGAAATGAACTGACCATGCGATGAATCCTTTTCTTATTATAAAAAAACATTAATGCACGCTATTCGGCGTCATTAATGGGGAGAAAATTTGTCGATATTGTTAAAAAGTAGTATCTTTGTGCTCTGTAAACGTAAAGGATATGTTTCAATTCAAGCAGTTTACCATAGAGCAGGAGTTGTGCGCCATGAAGGTGGGTACTGATGGTGTGCTACTGGGCGCGTGGGCCAAGGGAGGACCACGTATCTTGGATATTGGTACGGGGACGGGCATCATTGCCCTGATGATGGCGCAGCGCTACCCTGAGGCGCAAGTGACGGCCATAGATATTGACGAGGGAGCTGTCAGACAGGCAGAGCAGAACGTTTCGCAGTCGCCTTTCTTAGGGCGCATCAGTGTGCTGCAGCAGGCTGTGCAGGAACATCTGGGCGAGTATGAGTCGATAGTGAGCAATCCACCGTTCTTTATAGACTCGCTACAGGCTCCCGACGAGCAGCGGAATATGGCCCGCCATACTGCCACGCTGAGCTACGCTGAACTGATGAAGGCGGCATACCGCTTGTTGGCTGATAATGGAGAGTTCTCTGTGGTAATTCCGTTTGACTACCGTCGCAGGATGGAGGACGAGGCTGTCTTTGTGGGCTTCTTTCCCAGCAGGGTATGCGGCGTAAAAACCACTGAAAGGAAGCCTGTCAAGCGTTATCTGCTGGCGTTTAGGAAACATCCCTGTCCCTGCGAAAAGTCAGAAATAACCATTGGTGATGAGACGTATAACAGGCTGACGGAAGCGTTCTACCTTAATGGGTGAGAAAGCCAGTCTTGACGAACTCCGTGAACTGGTCTTGATAGCCGTTGAAGACATTGACGTCCACTTCGCCTGTGATGCCATCAACACGACCGTCGGGACATAGCTGCCAGTAGGCCAGCTTAACGTCGGGCTTATACTGGCTATAACGGGCTATCCAGACGTTGTATTTCTGTTTGATATCCGTGGCGTTTGCCATGTGTCTGTTGACGAACATCTGACTGACATAGAGGATGGGGCGCATGCCTGTGCGCTTCTCGACATATTCCATAAAGATGCGAATGCGCTTCATGAGCGCGTCAGAACCACCAATCTTCCTAATCTGAGCATCGGTGGGTTCTACGTCTAGCACGGGCGGGAAGTCGCCCTTGCGGAACAGCGTGTGGTTGACGAAATATTTGGCCTGCAACCCCGCTGACGACTTGAGCGAGAAGAAATGGTAGGCACCGACATGGATGCCCGCTTTCTTGGCCTTCATATAATCGGTCATGAAATAACGGTTGCGGATGGTGGTGCCTTCGGTGGACTTGATGTAAATAAAAGAGACGGGGAATGTGCGTCCTTGCGTGTCGTGACGCTTGCCTAGTGAGGTGATTCGAAGCTTCGAGAAATCAATGCCATAGCGCTTGCGTCCTTTCTCGTGCTGATGGCGCGAAATATCGATGCCGTAGATGCGTTCTGTCGTGTATTTTAACTTCTCTCCTAAGAACTTCCCAGCCTTCCATTCACCGATGCGCAACTGGTGGTTTGGTGAGGATTCGAAGGCGAAACCTTGTAACTGGTCGTCTTGCCAAAACCCCTCCTTGTGACAGCCGTCCCATTCGTCCATCGTACCTTGTCCGCAGGCCTGTAAGAAGGTGTCCATCTGTCCTTGGTAGATGCCTTGCTTGTCGACGCGGATAGCAGAGACTACGGTGTCAGCATCCCATTGGGCAGAAACGATGCGTCCCCGCCAGTCACGGGCAATACCCTTCCCGTTGAGCGAGCCGACCAAGAAGTGTCCCGCCTTCCAGTAGCCACCGCTGATCTTGACGGCGGGCATGGGACGGTCCTTGGCAGCGATGCGGACATATGACTCATGGGGTCTGTCCCCATGAGTCGATTTGTTAATCTTTTTTGCTTTCTGTTTGAGCACTTCATGGTAGCGTGCCACAAGATGATAGCCCTCGTCAGAGACATTGTGTACCTTGAAATAATAGCGCATCTCGTCCAATTCCGCAAGGATGCGTGCCTGCTGTGTGGAGTCGATAGGGGTGTTGGCAACGTAACGTATCTCCACCTTGTCGGGAATGTGTGGCAGAGTAGCTGGGTAGCGGTTGTGAAAGGGGTTGAGGGGATTGACAAGAGCCACCACTGCTATGATAAGGATATCGGCAAGGGTGGCTATGGAACGAATCTTTTTCATTTCTCTTCCTCCAACCATGAGTCAAGGAGCTGACGGGCGATGGACAGTTTCTCGGGGATGTGGGGCAGGTGGTCGCGATCGAACCAAGCACCCTTCGACAACTCGGAGCGTTGCAGGTGTATCTTGCCAGAGTCGTAGTCGGCGGTGAACCCCACCATCAGTCCGCAAGGGTAGGGCCATGGCTGACTGCCGAAATACTTCAGATTGGTGATATGCAGCCCTGTCTCTTCCATCACCTCGCGATAGACGGCTTCCTCCAGTGTCTCACCAGTCTCTACGAAACCCGCTACCAGTCCGTAGTGGTCATCGCGGAAATTGTTGGCATGAACCAGCAGTACCTCGTCACCTTTGCGGACCAGGACGATGACAGCAGGGGCCAGGAACGGCCAAATCTCCTTACCGCAGTGCTCGCACTTCTTGGAGATGGCGGTATCGAAGCGCATGGTACCACCGCAGACCCCGCAGAACTTCGTATTCTGGTCCCAATAGAGCAACTCATGACACTTGCCTGCCAGCCGGTAGTCGGATTCCGAAAGCTTATAGTAGCTCTGTCGCAGTCCACACATCTCATAGCGTTCGTCACCTGTCAATGGTTGGTCTATGCGGTAAGCCTTGGCGCCATCAATGTCCATCACCGTTGTCCAGGGTTTAGTACTGGTGGGTGCCTCTTCGGGTATCTGGTAGCCATCGTTCGTTTTCTGCAGGACGAGGTCCGACTGACAAAATACAAAGTATTTCATGAAATCCGTATAATCCGTATAATCTGTGGTTGTTATTACTCTCCAAATATTAGTTTGCGGTCACGTTCAATGGCGGGACGTGCCCATGCATCGGGGATGAAGCGCCAGTTATTCAGTGGCTTACCTTCTACTTTCCCTTCTCGCTCAATCTTTAGTGTCAGATAATAACGCTGGTCACGCTCGCTCATGAAGATGATGCGGTTGTTGATGGAGTCGAGGGGAATGCCGGCACCATGGGTGAGCAGTTCGCCACCACCGTTGCCGCGATAGCTGTTCATGACCACCTTGTACCATGCTTTCTCGTCGAACGGACGACCGTCAGAGAACTGGAGGATGCGTACCTTCTGACCGTCGGGCTTGGTGACATCGACGACATAGTCGATGCCTGCTGCCGAGTCGAAGTTGAAGGTCAGGTTCTTGAAACCCCTGCGTTGCTCGTCGCCTGCTGATCCTTCGTTGAGCATCATGATATGGTCGTCGGGACTCTTCATAGTGTTCACCCATAGGTCGTAGCTCATCTCCAGGTGTTTGCGTACCTCCTCACCCGTCATGCGGAGCACATAGATCTTATTTTCGTAACGGTAGAGCTTGAACATGTCACTCATGTATATCGGTCCTGCCTTGATGTCGGTGTTGAACGTCAGAGGTGCATTGAACGAGATGTCGGCATGTGTTTCGTCTAACTGCAGCTGGTGAATCAGGTCGGTGAAAGCAGCAGAACCAAAGAAAGCATCGCGCGAGCGCATGGGACTGACAAAGGTGCCCAGCTGTCGCTCCACATACTGACGGATTGCGTCAATCTGTGGCTGGAAATGGGCAATGTACTGCTGGTCGATGGCTTCGTTGCGTACATCGATAAGTGCACCTTTCTTGCTGATAACCTTGCCGTTACGAATCTGAATGGTAGCTTCTGCTACTTTGAGGGCGTTGCACGACGGGTCCATGCAGAGCGTGTTGTTGATGGTGGTGTTGCGCTCAGTATGATCGTGGCCGAAGAAGATGACATCGAAACCCTCAACGGTTTCGGCCATTTTCTTGGCAACGTCTTCCTCATAGGTCGGTGTGACGATACCGCCATCCCATCCGCTATGGAAGAGTCCGATGATGACATCTGCCTTCTCCTGTTCCTTGAGAATCTTAATCCAATGGCGGGCTGTCTGGAGCATCTCGTCGAAGCGCAAACCCGTCCACAGACTTTCGTGCAACCAGTTGGGAATAGCGGGGGTTAGCATACCTAATATAGCTACACGGACACCCTCACGCTCAATGATGGTGTAAGGCTTGACGTAAGGCTTGTTGGTCTTGGTGTCGATGATATTGGCACCCAGCATCGGACACTTCACCTCCCTGATCCACTTATCATAGACAGCGTGCCCCGTCTCCACATCGTGGTTGCCGAAGGTCTCGGCATCGTACTGCAGGTAGTTGATAACCTCTGCGGCGATATTGGGTTCGTCAGTCTTGACATAGTTGGTATAGTAGCAGGTAGGTTGTCCTTGCAGGATATCGCCGTTGTCCAACAGAATCAGGCGGTCGCCATAGGTCTTGCGTTGTCGCCTCAGATAAGTACTGACTCGTGCCATTGTTCCCTCCATGGGACGGCGTTCCGTGAAGTTATAGGGAAAGAAAGCCCCATGGACGTCAGAGGTTTCTACTATTCGCAAGGTCACGGTCTTCCCTTGTTTAGCCATGGCTGTCAGGCTTATACACATTAGTGCAAGGATCGTTATTGTCTTTTTCATCAGTATAAAAATAATAGGTTTAAATTGTTTTTTGCAAAGGTAGAGATTATTTTTTAATTCACCAAGTTCTTAGGCATGCTTTTTGCTGGTTAAAGGTTAAAAGAAAATAAAAATAGGAGGTAGTATTATGGCATTTATTGATTACTACAAGATTTTAGGGGTTGACAAGAGCATACCCCAGAAGGATGTGAAGCGTGCTTATCTGAAGCGTGCCAAGCAGTTTCACCCAGATTTGCATCCTGACGACCCTAAGGCTAAGGCCAAGTTCCAGGCGTTGACGGAAGCTTACGACGTGATAGGCGACCCCGAGAAGCGTGCCAAATACGATAAGTATGGTGAGCAGTGGAAGCAGGCAGAGGCTTATGAGAAGGCAGGTGCAGGTTTTGGTGGCTATGGCGGTGCACAAGGCAATCCCTTTGAGGGCTTCGATTTCTCGTCGTTTGGCTCGGGTGGTACTGGTGGCTTCTCGTCATTTTTCCAGGATTTGTTTGGTGGCGGCATGCGAGGTGGCCAGGGCTTTGGTGCCCATACTACGTATAAGGAGGAACCAAAGAATACGCAAGCTACTGTCACCATCGATATGTATACCGCCTTGTTGGGTGGCGATATCATGGTGACGACGGGTACGGGCGAACGACTGAAACTGAAGGCGAAACCTGAGACGCAGCCTGGCACCAAAGTGCGTCTGCGTGGCAAGGGCAGGGGAGGTACGGACCTTATCCTGACGTATCAGGTGAAGTTGCCGACAGGGCTGACAGAACGACAGAAACAGCTGCTGCAACAGATGCAGCAAGGTTGACAGAGATGCAAAATGCAGGGTGCTTAACCCTGCATTTGTGTTTTAAGGAACTCTTCTGCACGTTGCAGATCTTCCGGCGTGTCGATACCCACCGTTTCTACATTAGTGATGCCTACACGGATGCGGTAGCCGTTCTCCAACCAACGTAGCTGTTCCAGACTCTCTGCTTTCTCCAGTGATGACTGTGGCAGTTGTGTGACTTCGTGAAGTACTTGGCGACGATAAGCATAAATTCCCAAGTGCTTCAAGTAGGGGAAATGCTCCAGCCAGGTGGACTGTTCCTTGCCACGCACATAAGGTATTACCGAACGACTGAAATAAAGGGCAAACCCTCGCTTGTCGCAGGCTATCTTCGGAGAGTTGGGGTTCAGTACGGCCTCCATCGTCTCGAAGTGCTTGCCCAACGTGCCAATCTGTGTCGTCGGGTCGTCGAAGAGGTGCATCAGCGTCTCTATCTGTGAAGCCTGGATAAAGGGTTCGTCCCCCTGTATATTGATGATGACATCGGCATCGGTGTTAATCTTGGTAGCGGCCTCCTCAATGCGGTCGGTGCCACTCTTATGATCGGTACGCGTCATAACAGCCTTGCCACCAAAGGCCTCTACAGCCTGGTAGATACGCTCGTCGTCTGTGGCGACATAGGCCTCGCCCAAGACGGATGTTGCCTGTTCGTAAACTCGCTGGATAACGGTCTTGCCGCCCAGCATGGCCAATGGTTTGCCAGGAAAGCGTGTCGACGCATATCTGGCAGGTATGATAGCAATGAATTTCATAAGCAAACATGTAAATCTGCTGCAAAGATAGTGAATATTTTTTAAAACGCTTTGCAGTCTCGCATTTTTTTCATACCTTTGTCAAGTTTAAATGTCTATTCTTATGAACAAACGATATATAATTCTCTTTTTTTGTACCATGCTGGCGCTTTCTGTGTCAGCCCAGAAGATAACCCTAGGCTCCTGTAAGATGAAGGACGGCGGTGAGTATAAGGGGCAGATGATGGCAGGAAAACCGCATGGTAAAGGTAAGACAACATGGAAAGACGGCGACAGCTTTGAAGGCGAATATGTCAAGGGCAAACGTCAGGGCTTTGGTGTCTATACGTTCCACGATGGTGAGAAGTATGAGGGCCAGTGGCTGCAGGACCATCAGCACGGCAAGGGAACTTTCTACTTCAATAACAATAATAAATATGTTGGCTTGTGGTACCGTGACGAACAAGAGGGTCATGGCGTCATGTATTATTATAATGGTGACGTCTATGACGGTCTGTGGAAGGTAAGCAAGCGCAGTGGCAAGGGAAAGTATACTTATAAGAGCGGTGCCTATTACGATGGTGAATGGCTGAATGACCAGAAGAACGGTCGTGGTACCTTTAATTGGGTCGATGGTTCTTCCTATGAAGGACAGTGGAAGGATAACCGTCAGCATGGTAAGGGTATTTTCCGCTATGCCAACGGCGATGCCTATATCGGACAGTTCGTCAACGATGTGCAGAATGGCAAGGGCATCTATAAGTTCCAGAATGGTGACTTCTACGATGGCGACTACGTCAATGGCGAGCGCACGGGTCAGGGCATCTTCCGCTATGCCAATGGCGACCGCTATACAGGACAGTTCTATAAGGGCGACAAGAGTGGTCAGGGTACGCTGGTATGGAAAAACGGCAACACCTATCAGGGTGAGTGGAAGGCCGATAAACCCAATGGTCGTGGTAAGCTGACCATGAAGAATGGTGACTATTTTGAGGGACAGTTCCGCAATGGGACCATTCACGGTGAGGGTATCGCCCGCTATGCTGACGGCTCCAAGTTCCGTGGCCATTTCAAGGATGGCAAGCGTCACGGGCCAGCTATCGAAGAGAACAAGGAAGGCTTGCGCTTCGAGGGAACCTATGTGGATGATCGTCGTGACGGTCGTTTCGTAGAGAAGGACCGTAACGGCAATATCACAGCTCAAGGCACCTATGTGCGAGGCAAACGTCAATTGGAGAATAATTAAAAATATGTTTAACTTATAACACGAAGACAATTATGATCATCGACACTTTAGACAATTTGGAGAAGTATGCAGCCATTAATCCGCTGTTTCCT
>JAEEGL013098769.1_pt1 | contig 11902 bp, 11 predicted proteins | sample 9134231 | NCBI WGS metagenome assembly JAEEGL01 (sample SAMN16246548, study PRJNA631951) | gut metagenome | biome: gut microbiome; feature: rumen; material: fiber-attached | host: Bos | place: Iran: Karaj | collected 2018-10 | reverse complement strand
TTCTCTGAACTCGATGACGTGATGCATAATACACTAGGGTGTTTGATAGGATATGGAATATACACAACGGCTCGATATGGATGGTTGAAAAAACTGCGCTGACGTGAAAGGAGATGCGATAAATATATTTACAAAGATTATTAAGAGTATGTTGGAAAGAATAGAATTTAGTGGGTATAAGGCATTTCGAGATTTAACAAACCTTGAAATAAGGCCTGTAACATTGATAATTGGTAAGAATAGCAGTGGGAAAAGTTCTGTGCTAAAATTGTTTCCATTGTTAGAACAAATGCTATCTGGTAGTTTGAACTATCCACTGATACTTTCGCCAAAAGGCATTTCTCTTGGTGCTGAATATAATGATCTTTTCTACAACCAAGTTACATCTGACCTTATGATAAATCTCCACTATACAAATGAGGTGAAAATTGAAACCTCATACTTTAATAATGTAAAGGACATAGGCATTTCTCATTATTCCATCAAAAATGGAGAGCATATAGCGGAAAGACGATTGGAAGATGACAAGAGTGCGATAAAAGGATTGATAGATGAGGAATTAATCAATCTCGTAGGTATTGATGCTAATGATTTGAAAATTTCAGTAAATTATATTGGACCATATAGAATACCTGCACCTCATAGTATCATCTTCAAAGGCTTAGACAATATGCTAACCGTGGGATATGACGGTAGTGGGGCCTATGACTTATTGCTTAATTCATATAGGTCGGATAAAGAATTGCTGAAGCAGATTTCTGAATGGATGAAGAATTGTTTGGAAGGACAATATCTTGAATTCAATAATATAAGTAATAGTAGCGGAACATATAATCTATTTGTAAAGAGGAATTTGAATCCAACCAATATCTCTGGAGTCGGTCAGGGTATAGCACAAGTGTTACCAATAATCACCCAATCATTTATAGCAGAGCCACATTCAATTAACGTGATAGAACAACCAGCATTACATCTGCATCCTGCAGCACACGCCAACGTTGCATATAGGCTGGGACTATCAGCAAAAGAACGCGGATGCCGTTATGTGATAGAGTCACATTCAGAGAATATACTATTAGGATTCCGGCACATGATAGTAAATCCTGAAGTGGATTTTGGGCCAGAGGATATTGTAGTATATTTCGTAGATAATGACAGGGAAACAGCCATGCTTAAAGAAATTACTATAGACAGTGAGGGGGAATTAAGCGATTGGCCAACAGGCGTTTTCGGAGAAGGGTTTGAGCTATTAAGGGAAATAAACCAGATGCGATCAAGATGATAGTAGAGATTGATGATCAATATCTTGTAGAAGATGAAAATATCATAGACCACATCCGGCTTATCGTAAGGTTATTGGAATGCTACCATTATATCAAGTACGATGCAGCGTTTTTTGAAAAGTTGGAAGCAATGATGGTTAAGTATGGTGGGAAACGTGGTTATGAACTATTCAGAGCCAGCAGAGAGGGGCTTTCTATACCACGAAGAATCAAAGATACTATAACGACAGTAGTATTGTCGCAATTATCGGATAAAGAAATCAACGTTTTGTTGTTTAAGCCTTCTGAACTGCTCATGGAAAACAGTGCCAATGAATGGCCTGTTTATGAACGCATCATCAATGCCTTTAAGAAAGACCCGACATACGGTGGCGTGGTAGAATATATCAATCGTCGTAAAGGCTGTTATTATCTTGTACCTGCTAATGCTGGCGGAAAACAGACCATCCCTGCAATTGTAGAGCTGAAGAATAATGGTGAGTATCAGAAAATGTACAAGAAAAAAGTTTGTGTCATTTTTGACCGTGATACCGATGACTCTCAGCATTACTCGCCAAGCAATAACCGCTTGTTTGAGTTGTTTGCAGGAGCGGGAAAGAATGCAAACAACTTGACAGAACAGGATGTGTACAAATTGAATTTTGGTTCAGGATACATCTGGCATATGTGGTACAAACGAGCAATAGAGAACTATTTCCCCGCGGAGAAATATGAAGCGCAGGGGATGGATATAAGGGAATTGCCTACAGAACGAGATGAATATGACTACTATCATTTCAAAGAACCTAAGACACAAGTTCCCAATTGTTATAAGAAAACGATGGTAAAGGAATTAGGCAAAGACTTGAGTTACCAATACTATCAGCAAACCACAAAGAATTTTGATGTGGATGGCGGTAGGTATAATGAGATGTTGCTACTGATGTTGAAAATTGCGAAAATAGTATAATCATGGCAAGAATATCAATAAAACCAGAAAGAGAGTATTTAAGAGAAATAGTGACGAAGCTGCAAGATGGCGTGTATGCCATCCCAGCCTTTCAACGTGACTTTGTATGGCATAGGAGCCAGATACTTGATCTTTTTGACAGTATATCGAAGGGATATCCTATCGGTTCCATTATCATGTGGAAACCAAAGAATGGAGAAGTGCCGCCTGCAAAAGATGTTGTGACGGAAAAGATTATCGACGAAGCAGGAGCGGAGTATTATATTCTTGATGGCAGGCAACGTACAACAGCATTCTATGGATGCGTATCAGATTTTCCTGACAAGCCATCGATATTCCAACTATACTATAACTTGGATGACGACTGTTTTGTATATAGAAACAGGAAAAATGTGAAATGGCGTATCTATCCTGTTTCGGAAGTATACGATACCTATAAGATGCTTGGAGTACTCCAGCAGATTATGGCTGAGAATATAGACGATGACAAAAAGAAACGCTACATAGAACGGGTAAAGGAAGTTAATACCATTTTGCAGACATACGAGATAGGAGAGATGTTTATTGAGAACTGTACGCTAGATGAGTCAAGTACGGTATTCTCTCGAATAAACTCAAAAGGAACAGATATCTCGAAGGTGTTTATGCTACAGGCCTTGTCGTATAAGACCAGGAGTAGTCTGCTGTTGGCAGATGAGATAAACAAAATTGCAAAATCATTGTCACAATATGGTTTCTCGAATATTAAGAGTGACGATATATTGAATTGCTGTTACGCCTATATCGGGAAGAAATTCTACGACAACAATGTGCTGGAGTTTCTTATCAAATCAGACTTGACAAACATTATACCCAGGTTACGTGTTGATTTGATAAAAGCAGTAGAGTTCCTGTATAACAGATGTGGCGTGATTAATTACAAGATTCTACCATATACCAGGCAGCTGATAGCCATTGCCTCCTATTTTAAGGACCATCAGGCCCCAGAGGAGCAAGAACTGGAGGAATTGGAGAAATGGTTCTTCTATACGACATATCAGCAGGTGTTCCTGAACAGTTCGCTTGGTAATATTCGTCCGATATTCCGCCGATTTGATGAGTTTCTCAATGGTATGGAAACAACGGCAATAGACTATGAGACGGTTGATTTGGATGCAACTCTGGATTTTAAATTTACGACATCTTCTGCATTGAGCAATTTCATTGCCCTTTGTCAGGTTTTGAAACGCAGAACCATTAATAGAGATACGAACTTGGAATATATAGGTGAATACCGATATGTAGGAGATAAACCTGCGAATACATTCGTGCTACTGACAAGTGATGACCGTGGAATCATTACGGACATTATCAATGGTTATCATGACAGTGCTGATCTGGAGAAATACTTGCTATCAGAAAGCATGCTTGAGATGCTGAGTGATAAAAAAATAAGCCTTTTTTTGCATATGCGTCGTCAAGCCATTGTGAGTATGATAAAAGAGAAGCTGGAAGCATGCCATATCGATATTAATCCAGACTCAATACCACAAGAGATGCAGAATGAGACTGATATCAATGCTTTCCTATACGAATTTGATGATTTGGATAACGAAGAAAGGCGGGAAATATGTGATGTGCTAGAAAACAAAGGTAATTATGCGACACCAGTGTTTAAGATTGTGCATGATGTGGACGGTACGTTTACTGTAAGTTATGGTAGTTTTAATGCGAACTATCGTTTCACGGAAAAGAGTGCAAGAGAGGCGTTAATGAAGATTGAGGAGAAGTATTGTAACGGAGAAACACCTTCGCTTTATTTTGCTTGGTTGACAGAAGTAGAAAAGGATTAGAGGACAGGAGAAATCCTTATACTTATTTGCAGAAGATGAATAAGGCCTTTGCGAGGGTGGGGAGAGGTGAAAGAATCATTTGTTTTTTAATATGATGATAAACACTAAACATTTTGGAATATGGCTAAGCATCATGTGTTTGTAAGTTTCCATCATGGAAATGACCAGGGCTATAAGGATACCCTTGTGACTTGGGCTGAAGAGAATGATGTCTTTATTGATGATTCAGTAGAGATGGGAGAAATCCCTGAAGACTGGGATGCCCAGAAGATTAGAACATATATAAGAGATTATCACCTTAAGTCTTCGACCGTAACGATTCTTCTAGTAGGAACTGAGACACAGAATCGCAAACATGTAGACTGGGAGCTATATTCTAGTATGTATGATGGGGCGGTTAATAAAAGGTCTGGAATCATTGTTATCATGTTACCGTCAACAGAATGTAACTTACATACGTTACCTCGCAAATCTGATAAAGAGACGGTTCTACCGGAGGAGAAGAATTGGATTTCTATTAAATCATTCGAAGATTACAAAAAGCGATACCCCTATATGCCGGACCGTATTATCGATAACTTGCTGAAATGTGGAGTTAATATAGCCGTGATTAATTGGTCGGACTTGACGGATTGGATGGGACTACTCTGTGATGAAGGAGCAATCAAGTTGCGCCAACTGATAGAGAATGCTTACAACGACAGAGCATCAAATGACTATGATCTGTCCAGACCAATGAGGATGAGAAATTCGTAGAAACAATACTTTTGAAGCCGTATGGCATTATTTACAGAACAAGACATACGAGCACGTTATGCGAGAGAGAGGGAAGTAAGAACACGCTACTTCTCTGCGCGTGATGTGCTAAATGAAGGACGCGTAACTGATTCCACAAAAACATACGATATCTTCTTATCTCATAGTTCGAAGGATATGGAATTGATCGCAGGTCTTAAACTTATCCTTAATGACCTCGGCTATACGGTATATGTTGATTGGAATGATGAAAAGTTAGACCCTAACAATGTAACTCCAGAAACAGCTGCTGTATTACGTGAACGAATGAAGCAATGCAGAAGCCTTATTTATGCATTCTCGGAAAATGCTTCAAACTCAAAGTGGATGCCATGGGAACTAGGATATTTTGATGCTTTGAAGAAATCTCGTGTGGCTGTGCTACCGATTTCTCAGACAGCAAAATATTCGTATAAGGGTTCTGAGTTTATCGGAGTTTACTATGTGGTCCATGTTGCTCAGAGTTCTTCTGGTAAGGATGCCATCTGGATCCATAATGGAGATGATTATGTCAATTTTAAGTTTTGGCTCGAAAATTATCAGGAACCGTATAAACATTTATAATAATAATGACAGCCCCACTATCAATATACGTGCTTTATCACGCTGACAATAAGGAAGGACGTGAAATATATGAGCGTCTCTACAAATTGTTATGCCGTGATGCGAACGATCCATTCTTTGATGGATTGGATATTCCTGTTTATTTCAGTACAGGCTCCGATGCACAGGTTGTTAATCCTATAGACTATTCTAGAGCAGAGAATACGGTCGTACTATTATTGCTGGATCAGAAGATGTATGTAAGCAAGATATGGCGTGATATAGTCAATACTATTCCTGATACTTCTAATATATGTCTCTGCCCAGTTTCTCAATGTCAATATGCCTTTGATTTCTCAAAGAGAACAGAGTTTCAGCAGTTTATATCTCTGAAAACATATTCGGTGATTGATAATTGGCTCGAATTTAAAACAAGAGTTTTTGATTATCTTATACGTTCGCTTTCAACTGATCCAAAGAAGAAACTGAAGATTTTTATCAGTCACTCAAAGAGAGATAAAGATAATCTGGGGCGCGTAAATGCTGAGAATCTTCGGGACTATCTCCGCAAAGAGACAAAGGAAGACTCTTTCTATGATGTAAATGATATCGTGGATGGATTCCGTTTTGACCATCAGATAGAAGAGGCAATCAAAGATTCTCTATTGATAGTGCTCTTTACAAATACTTATTCATCTAGAGAGTGGTGTCGTCGGGAATTGCTTACGGCTAAGAAACATAAGATACCAGCTATAGCTGTTTTCATGGTGAATGGTGACATAGATAGAGTGTTTCCGTATATAGGCAATATACCGTCCACTATCTACAATGACGAATGGCGTCCCGTATTGAACTTGTTGTTTCGCACTGCACTTGATATGTACCATGAACAGAGGTTGCTAGATGGAATAAAAGATACTGAAACGACGGTACTCCCATTTCCACCAGAGGCGTTTAGTTTCTCAATAGTTAATGATACAAAAGAAAAGGTTTTATACCCGGAGCCACCACTTGGGCAAGAAGAAATTGAGATATTACAGGCAATAAGACCCAAGACATGTTTCTATACTCCAATGCAATATCTTGCTAAAGGTATTGACTTGAAAGAAAAGAAAGTGGCGATTTCCGTTTCTGAATCGGAGAATCTAGAATTCCTTGGACTGAGTCAAACTATGTTGAGAGATTTGACAGTGGAACTATCTCGCCATATTCTCATTGCTAAAGGTCATATGGTGTATGGTGGTGACTTACGTAAGGAAGGCTATACGGAATTGTTTAAAGAACTTTCATATCAGTATGGACAGTACGAGAAGACTGACAGTTCTCATGTCTATTTTGATAATTATTTGTCTTGGCCGATAACTACCAAAGTGACAGAAGATATCTATGCTGATTATAAGCATAACAGGGTAAACTTGATACCAATAGAGCATGCTGATGAGTGTGTGGGTAAGGTAAAACTTGATGAATTCCTACCTCCCGTTGGCGACAGTAACCTTTACCTTTGGGGGCAGTCTTTGACAAAGATGCGTCAAACGATGGAGACTAAGGTGTCGGCAAGAATCATTATCGGAGGAAGAACTGGTGGCTTCAAAGGGAAGATGGCCGGACTATTGGAAGAGTTTATAATCGCTAAAGAGAATAATCACCCTATTTTCTTGGTCGGTGGCTTTGGCGGTATATCTGGTATGCTATGTGCAGCTATAAGGAAAGAAATTCCCTCTAATGCATTCCTCGAAGAAGCATGCAAATACGATTATTACGAGAGTCTTTATAAGTATTATGCATCTACTGGTCAACCTATTGATTATTCTTGGATTGACAACTTGACCATCAAAGATTTGAATAATGGGCTTTCTGAAGACCAAAATAAGAGGTTGTTTGTATCAACAAACATCATGGAGATTGTTTCAATAATCCTGAATGGACTCTCTAACTCATTGAATTATGCATAGAGTGTTTGTGTGTTATCATCATAAGAACGACCAGTGGTATAAGAACGAGTTAATCAGCTGGGCTGAGAAGAATCAGGTTTTTATAGATGGATCTGTTGGCTTGGGTGAGATACCAGAAGATTGGGATGATCAAAAGGTAAGGGAACACATTCGTGATGAATATCTTCGCGATACAACCGTTACTATCGTTTTGGTCGGGACAGAAACAAAGTATAGAAAACATGTTGATTGGGAGATTTATTCCAGTATGCACGATGGCAAGAAGAACAAGAAATCAGGAATTATAGTGATTCTACTACCATCGGTAAAGAGCAGCTATTATACATGTGGTTTCGGGAATGAGAAGTCCGCAATCTATCCCGAGCAGCAATCTTGGATTTCAATTGATGACCGTTCTGAATATGAACGTCGTTTCCCTTATATGCCGGCACGAATTATCGATAATCTGTTGAAAACAGGGGTTTATATTTCTGTAATTAACTGGGAAAAGATTAATGTAGAAAACCTCAAACTGATGATTGATAATGCTTATGAAAACAGAGCGAATCAGGACTATGATATGACGCGTCCGATGAGAGAACGTAACCATAACTTGTGATAACTAGTAAACAAGTAAGCTGTTAATCATCTTCGCAGATAGTCTAGCGCAGGATAGGAGATGGAATACTAATTGTTCATGATGAAAGGTCAACAGTAATGGATCAAGAAACTAGGTGGTTGACAAGATACAATGAGGTGAGGGAGTTCATAGAGCGTGAGCACAGGAATCCATCAAAATACGTTGATGCGGAACGCGGCCTTAGAAACTGGGTCAAGCAGCAAAAGAAGCTCTTGAACGCAGGCGCGCTGGAAGGTCAACGCCTAATGATGTTCAATGAGCTTCTTGCGTTGGGGGAGAAATACAAACGAGTAAACCAATACCAGTGAGCGCGGGAGGCTCTGGTGCATGGTGCTGACGCTATAGCGGCTGCACCATGCACGTGGGGAGCGGAAGGCTCTTTGGGGCAACGCCCCAATGTGCCTGGAATGGGGAGCAAATAAATATGCAGCATGTTAATAGATACTTATAAGAATCAGTTACAACTTTTGAAGGAATTAGGATGTAATGTGCCAGAGAGTTATATCTGTCCTTTCTGCCTTCAATCGTTTGATGACATTAAACTTCTGTCATTAGAGGATGCTCCTCAAGAAAAATTGGGAGGTTCAAAGATAGCACTTACCTGCAAAGGCTGCAACAATGGCTTCGGGACAACGATCGATTGTCATCTAATAAACTATATTACCGAGACGGAAGACAAAAAGTTGCCCAATGGGCTGAATCGCCCATTCATCTTTATAGATCCTGCGACTAAGCAAAAATTCAGGGGAATCCTAAGGACGAAAAATAAACAAATGGAGATTGTCCTAACTCCTAACAATAACGACCCGAAAGTCTTAGATAAAGAATGGGATGAACTGAAAGATAGTAAATTGCTTTATGCTGAGATGGTGACGAACTCTAATAAACGGATTCCCCAGAATATCGCTGCTGCATTGCTCAAAAACGCTTACGTCATCCTGTTTTCATATTTTGGCTACACATTTATTCTCAATCCCTTTTATGACCGGTTTAGGAGCCAAATGAATAATCCAGAAGAAATGATTATACCAGAAGGATTAATAGCAAGAGAATGCGTTTTTGGTACTGTGAAAGATGGCGTTTATGTCTGTGATGAAACACCTCTAAGAGGGTTCTTTGTTACGTTTACTTTAAAGAAAAGAGAGAATCACAACTATGCAGTATTCATCCCATCTATCAGCAATGGATATGAACAGGCAATTGAGCGCCTAAGAGAAATAGGTAAGGGTGATATCGTGAAATTACATCCAGTTGTGAAATCAGATTCTTTCTGGAATAACAAAGAAAGAATACAAAAGCTAATAGAATGGGCGACATCAATAGATATGCCTTGGGATTAAAGACAATCAATGAACGCAATACTATCCATAAAACCAGAATACGTAAAAGAAATAATTGCAGGCAGAAAACGCTTTGAATTCAGAAAAGCAGTATTTGTCAGACCCGTGGGCAAGGTGTATATCTACGCCTCAGCTCCGGTGAGCAAAGTGGTAGGGGAGTTCCAGCCAGTGGATGTGCTGAAAGGCACACCACAGGATGTATGGGAGAAAACAAAGAAGTATTCCGGTATAAAAAAAGAGTGGTATGACCAGTATTTCAATGGTCGTACTACGGCTTACGCTATAGAGATACAAAACCTGCAGATTTACAAAGACCCCAAAGAACTGCCGTTTCACGCGCCTCAGTCGTACCGATACATAGAAAACCTATGACCTTAGAGTTTATAGATAGTAGCCACGTACTATACCAAGCCGTGAAGAAACTTGGTAGAAAATATGCCGCCACCCTGGGATTTATGCCGGATGGCGGTTTCGATGACTACGCAGATCGTCGTAGCATCATCACGGCCAGTGAAGATGGACAGTTGCAGGGATATCTGATGTATAGGGAAGTGAACAGGTTTTCGAGGGTGACCATTGTGCATCTGGCTGTGGATGACCAATTCCGTGGAAAGGGCGTTAGCACAGCACTGATCAATGCCCTGAAAAAGAAGTTCAAAGATATGGGTGTGGCCGGCATCTCTCTGAGCTGTCGCAGGGACTTTGAGAAACCGTCGGAGGTGTGGGAACGGAATGATTTCATAGCCAAATGGACCCGCAGGAGCCGCAGTATGGAAGAGCACTACCTGACTACTTGGTGGTATGACTTCAATCCACGGACGCTGTTCTCAATGATGTATGAGGAGAGTGGTAAGGTAAGGGCACTGATGGATGCGAATATCATTATGAAACTGCGCGACGCTGGAATGGGAATCCGGTTCAAGAATGCAAAAGAGGATCCTAGATGCCTGCTGCAAGACTGGCTGGTGGATGAAACGGAGCTTTGCTTTGCGCCGGAAGTGTTCAACGAGATTAACCGTGATGCAGACCTGAAACGTGGAGAGGCCACAAGAGCATATGTGAACAATGCCTTTACGCAAGCACTGTTTGATACAGAAAAGAAGGCAAAGATTGCCACGGAACTTGAAAATACAATAACTGGCAGCAGCGTGAACACCATATCTGACAGGAAACAGGTGGCCAGTTGTATAGCGGCAGGTATTCCATACTTCATCACCTACGATGCAGCGGTGATAAAGAAAAAGGAAATCATCAAAGCTACGTATGATGTGGAGATTTACACGCCCCAAGAGTTCCTGATGAAGATTGACCAGTTGCTGCACCGCGAGGACTATTCGCCGTCGTTGCTGAAAGGCGTGGCATTTCATACAGTGTCACAACAAGATGCTGTCAACCTGAATAACAGTATTGACTACTTCCTGCAGAAGAGCCTGAGTGAAAGGAAACTGGATTTTGAGAACAAAGTAAACGGCTGCGTGAATGAAGGCGGCAAATTGTTTACTGTAAACTTTCAGGAGCAGAAGTTGGCGTTTTATGGTGTAAGGGATAGTGCGGAAACCTCCACCTTTGAGTTTCTGCGGTTGGCGGAAAGTTCACTTAGCGCATCACTGATGTGCCAGATAGTGACGGACAAGCTTCGTGAGTGTGCCAAACAGAAACGGAAGTTCATTGTGCTGAAAGAGAAGTATCTCACGGAGAAGCAGATGGACTTCCTAATAAGCATTGGATTTCAGCAGCAGGCGCAGGGCGCCTTTGTGAAGGAGATTAGGAATGAGATTGTGAACAAAGCGGAATTGCCCTGGCAGAACCTGAGTAATGAGGACTGGGTAAGAATAGAGATGATGTTCTTTCCGCTGAAGATACGCGACCTGGATATAAAAACTTATATAATTCCTATATGGCCCAGCTGGGCAGGGCAGCTGTTTGACAGTACTATTTCAAGTGAAGACCTGTTTGGCGCAGATCCCGAAAAACTGTGGAGTTTTGAGAACGTGTATTACCGGCACACGAAACCCGTGACGGAAATGCCGCCAGCCAGAATACTCTGGTATGTGAGTGGGCACGGGGAGACATGTTCACACTCAAAAGCTATTGTGGGCTGTTCGTATCTGACGGATATGAAGATTGGCAAGGCCAAGGAACTGTTCAAAATGTACAAACACTATGGCATCTATGAGTGGAAGGACATCTATGAACTGTGTAAAGAAGAAGAGGATGCTGATATCAAGGCATTGAGGTTCAGTCACACGGAATTGTTTACCAGACCGATAAACTATGAAGTTGTGCAACGAATACTAAAAGGACATGGCTACAAGCGGAATACATTTGCCAGTCCGCTGGTGGTGAACAACGATTTGTTCCTTGAAATGTATGAGGAGGGGAAACCGTAATATTTTTTTGCCAAGGATACTGGCTACAGCGCATAAACCACCAATCTACACGCAAAAGTACGAAAACTTCTTGATATGAACTAAAATTTATCCAAAAATTTTGCCGGTTTGTAGAAAAGTAGTAATTTTGCAGCCGAATAAAAAACAATAAGATCTGATTTCAACACTGTAACTGAAATACATAGAACGATGAGAA
>JAEEGL012268179.1_pt1 | contig 11902 bp, 6 predicted proteins | sample 9134231 | NCBI WGS metagenome assembly JAEEGL01 (sample SAMN16246548, study PRJNA631951) | gut metagenome | biome: gut microbiome; feature: rumen; material: fiber-attached | host: Bos | place: Iran: Karaj | collected 2018-10 | reverse complement strand
GCGGCGGTTTTTGTGATGAGTTGATAATTGTCTTCCATCGGTTGAATTTTGCGGCAAAGATAATGTTTTTTTGTTTGGTAGGCTTTCGGAAAGCATGTCATTCCTACGTGGGTCGGTGCGTTGGCGGGAATCTATGCTTTCCGAGAGCAGCTCATCGGTTCTCCCGACCTCCAATAGATTCCCGCCCGCCCACTACCTTCGCTGGAATGACATCGAAGGTCGGGAGAACCTATAGAAAATTCAAAGTACATTCCCCAAAGTAACCATTTTTTCCCTATCTTTGCAAACTCAAAGCCTGTTGAGCTTTTTGGAAAAAATTGAATTACAATAATTTAAGTTAAAATCAATGAAAAAAGTATTAGGAATCATCGCGATGGCCATCATGGTTTCGGTGGGTCGCGTGTATGCCGATGAAGGCATGTGGCTCCCGATGTTTGTCGAGCGCCTGAACTATGTTGACATGCAGAAGATGGGGCTGCAATTGACCCCTGAAGAGCTTTACAGCATTAATCACAGCAGCTTGAAGGACGCTATCGTGGGTCTGGGCAGCGATGCCACGCCCAGCATGTTCTTCTGCACCGGTGAGATTGTCAGCGAGCACGGCTTGCTGTTCACCAACCACCACTGCGGCTACGGCGCCGTTCAAAAACTCAGCTCCGACCAGCACGACTACCTCCGCGACGGCTTCTGGGCCCAGAACTACGGCGAAGAGCTCCCCGCTCCCGAAATGACTGCCAGCTTCCTTGTCCGTATGGAAGACGTGACGAAAGTCGTTCTCGGTGTGGTGAAAGACGATATGGACTTCGACGAACGTGAGACGGCCATCCTTAAAAAATGCAAGGAGTTGGAGACGGCCGCTTCCGAAGGAGGCAAGTACTATCCTATGGTGAAGAGCTTCTACGAGGGCAATGAATACTACATGTTTGTCTATCAGGTGTTTCCCGACGTGCGTCTTGTGGGTGTGGCCAACGCTTCCATCGGCAAGTTCGGCGGCGACACCGACAACTGGATGTGGCCCCGTCACACTGGCGACTTCTCGATCTTCCGCGTCTACGCCGACAAGGACGGTAACCCCGCTGCCTACAGCAAGGACAATGTGCCGCTGACTCCCAAGCACCACCTGCCCATCAGCCTCGACGGTGTGCAGAAGGATGACTTCACCATGATTTGGGGCTTCCCCGGCACCACCGAGCGCTACATGTCGAGCTATGGCATCGACTACAACGTGGACACCTTCTACCCTGAAATCGTTGACATCTTTGGCACTCAGCTCGCCGTCATGGAAGAATACATGAAAGTGGACGAGCACATCAACCTGATGTATGCCGACAATCACGCCAGCCTTGCCAACACCTGGAAGAACTTCCAGGGCCAGTGCCTCATGCTCCGCAAGAACAAGGTGAGCGAGACCAAGGTCGCTTTGGAGAAGGACTTCACCAACTGGGTGTATGCCAACAACAAGACCGAATACAAGGATGCCCTGCCCAACCTGAAGAAAGCCTATAAGGACATGGGTGAGGCTGCCAAGTATATTTTCTATCCCAACTTTGTCGCCCGCATCGGTGCCGCCGGCATCGCCGCACGTTTCAGCACCTACTATCAGGCTTATGAGGATAACGACAAAGCTGCCCAAGAGATCGCATTGATGATGCTTCAAGCTATGGACGTCGACGGCCTCTTCGCTGAGACCGACCCGCAGGTGGAGAAGAAGACTTTCGCCGAGATGCTGAAGACCTATAAAAACGCCTTCAAGGGCGAGGAGCTGCCTGAGATCTACAACATCATCGACAGGAAGTTCAAGGGCGACATCGATGCCTTTGCCGAAGAGGTCTACACCAACTCCATCTTCGCTACCCCCGAGAGCATCAAGGCTTTCATCGACAACCCGAAACCCAAGAAGATTGGTAAGGATTATGCCTATATCATGCACACCTCGATGATGAAAGTGCTTCGCGACAACTATGCAACCTTCGCAGGTGCCTCCGAGGCTGTTAGCATCAACGATCACTATTTCGTGAAGGGCCTGCGCGAGTACTACGCCGCCACCCAGCCCGAGAAGAGCCTCTATCCTGATGCCAACTCAACGATGCGTATGACCTATGGCTCGGTGCAGGACTACATGCCCGCCGACGCTGTTCACTATGACTATGTGTGCACCGCCAATGGCATCCTCGAGAAATACATCCCTGGCGACTTCGAGTTCGACGCTCCCAAGCGCCTCATCGACCTCATCGAGAAGAAAGACTTCGGTGCCTATGCCGACGACAACGGCGAACTCATCGTGTGCTTCCTTTCGACCAACGATATCACGGGTGGCAACTCTGGTAGCCCCATCATGAACGGCAAGGGCGAGCTCCTCGGTCTCGCCTTCGACGGCAACTGGGAGGCCATGAGCGGCGACGTCAACTTCGAGCCTAAGCTGCAGCGCACCATCAACGTCGACATCCGTTACGTGCTCTTCATCATCGACAAGTATGCCGGTGCCACCAACCTAATCGACGAACTCGACATCCGCCGTGGCGAGCCCAAGCCGCTGCGCGTGGAAGAGGAAAAGATTTAAATCATATTTTCTATTAGGATCATCATTGTGGAGACGTAGCTACGTCTCCACAATTTTTTGTATTTTTGCGACATTATTACAACGCTATGCGCAAGCGTCTTTGTCTCATATTGTTTGTCTTACTTGTTGTCGTTTCGGCGCAAGCCCAGAACGACACGGTTGTCTTTTCGGCGCGTGGCGGGTTTTATAATGACGTGCTTCCTTTAGAGTTGTACAACATCCATCCAGACAATCACATCCGCTACACCACCAACGGTAACCGCCCCGATGCCCAATCGTCGCTTTATGAGGGAGCACTGATGTTGGATGAACAATTGTATTCAAGATCAGATATTTACACCGTTGTCAATTGTCCCGAGCAGGACTTCTTCCTGCCTGATTCGGTTCAGCGTTGCATCGTCATCCGTGCGGCAGCGTTCGATGAGAACGACAGTTGTGTAAGCCAGGTGGTGACCAACAGCTATTTTATCCGCGCTTTAGGTTGCGACACCCATGGGCTACCCGCCGTATCGCTTTGCGCCGACTCGTTGGATTTGTTTGACTATGAGACAGGTATCTTCGTTCCCGGTGTGAACTACGACCCGTTGAATCCTCATTTCACGGGTAATTACTTCATGAAAGGAGATGATTGGGAACGTTGGAGCAACTTTGAATTCTACGAGTTGGATAACACGGGTCTCAACCAACAGGTTGGATTGCGTACCCACGGCAAGCAGTCGCGTTGGCGTGAGCAGAAAGGAATGAAAATCTATGCCCGCGAGGAGTATGGAGAGAAGCGCCTGAGACATAAGTTTTTCGAGACGCTGCCCATCAACAGTTTCAAGCATCTCTGTTTAAAACCCTTTGGCGCTGCTTGGAATGGCTCGGGGAGCAAGGACTATATCTGCAGCCGTATCGCTCAGCATCTCAATATGGAATCGCAGGCTTCGAGAGCCGCAGTGTTGTTCCTCAACGGCGAGTATTGGGGCGTGTATTATGTGGCCGAGAAACCCGACGAGCGTTTCTTGGAAGATCATCTTGGTGTTGACATCGAGGCGGTGAACCTCATCAACACTTGGAACAATCTTGAATGTGGCAGTTCCGACAACTTCTATTCCTTACGTACTTGGATGGAGGATGCAGACCTCTCCGACGATGAACAATACGCTTATGCCGAAGCGCATATCGACATTGATAATTTCATTGACTATTATGTGTTTGAGTTGTTTTCCGCCAACCTTGACTGGCCCGCCAATAATGTGAGGATGTGGCAAGTCAACGATGGCAAGTGGCGGTGGATCTTCTATGACGGCGACGCTTGTCTTGAGACTCAGACCTTTGACGTCTTCGCCAATGCCATATACGATGGTGACGAGAGTTATCCTGCAAACCGTAGGTCGACGCTGTTCTTCAGAAAGCTTTTTGGGAGCCCCCGGTTCCGGGAACGCTTCGCGAGCCGATTCAATCAACTGGTTGCTACAAAACTGTCATACGAAAACTCAAAGCCCTATTTCGACTATATCAAACAGACTTTGCAAGGAGAGGTGCCCGACCAAATAGCACGGTTCAACATGCCTGCCAATTATGCGACATGGGAGTATTACTGCATGGTGGTGATTGACAGGTTTTTGCGTGAAAGACCCGAGAAGATCATCGATGAATTGAATCAATTCCTGTCGGTAGAAGAACCCATGGTCCAACACCTTCAGTGTTATCCCAATCCTACTTCGGGCGAGATACACCTTAGCTTCGAAGCCGAAGGCTTCGGCGCGACGGAGATAGGCATCTACGACATGATGGGAAGGAAAGTGTTTGTCATGCCAATATGCAGCGAGCAGGGCACCACTGAAATTACCATAAATACGAACTTGGAGTCGGGCGTATATATGTTGAAAATCAATAACAAAGCCATTAAAATCGTGAAACAATGAGAAAGCGACACATATTCTTGGCCTTTGGCCTTATGCTTACTCTCTTCGCAAAAGCCCAAATCGAGGTGGACTACGACACCCTCATATTTTCGATCAAGGGAGGCTTCTACGACGAAGTGCCTACCTTGGAATTGACTTGCCAAAACCCCAACCACCACATCCGGTTCACCACCAATGGCTGCGATCCTACCTCGGAGTCGCCTCGTTACACCGAGCCTTTGGTCTTAAATGAGCGGTTGTACTCAAAGTCGAATATTTTCACCTTGCGAAACTGTCCCGAGGACCAGTTTAGGAAACTCGATGCTGTTGACCACTGCATTGTCATCCGTGCCAGCGTGTTCGACGAGAGTGGCATTAGTGTTAGCGAAACCTATACCAATAGTTATTTCATTCGCGCCTTGGGATGCGATACCCATGGCTTGCCTGTCGTTTCACTCTGCGTTGATTCGGTCGACTTGTTCAACTACGACTATGGCATTTTCGTCGGTGGAGCCAACTACGACCCCGAAAATCCCCGTTGGTCGGGCAATTACTATCAGCGTGGCAAGGAATGGGAGCGTTGGGCCAACTTCGAGTTCTATGAGTTTGATAATACGGGTGTCAACCAGCAGTGTGGCGTGCGTACCCACGGTGGCAATGGGCGGCGCTTTCAGCAGAAGACCATGAAAGTCTATGCCCGTAAGAAATATGGCCAGCAACGTTTCGAACATAAGTTTTTCGATAACTTGACGATAGATTCTTTTAAGACATTGGTACTCAGACCTTTCTTGAGCAGCAACGGGGGCTGCGAGGACTATATCTGTAACCGCATTGCTCAGCAGCTTCATCTCGATTTTATGGCCGACCGTCCCTCGGTGTTGTTCCTTAACGGCGAGTATTGGGGTATCTATTACGTCAAGGAAAAGCCTGATGAGCACTATGTGGAAGACCATTATGGCATTGATTCGCGCGACGTCAACCTGCAATGGGGCTGGTGGGGCAACGTGAAAAACGGAAGCCCCGACAACTATAAGGCGTTGCAGGATTGGATCAGCAAGGCCGACCTTACCGTCCCCGAGCAATATGCTCATATTGACAGCATCATCGACATTGACAACTTCATCGATTATTACCTTCTGGAGTTGTTTGTTGCCAACTTTGACTGGCCTGTCAACAATGTGCGTTTCTGGCAAGCAGGCGACGGCAAGTTTCGTTGGATGTTCTTCGATGGTGATTCGGCCTTGGAGAACCTGCAGTTTGATGTGTTTTCTAATGCCATCAAAGACGACATCGAAAACTATAAGGTGTCAACCTATTTCTTCCGCAAGTTCATAAAAAGCCCTCAGTTCCAAAAGAAATTCGCCGACCGGTTCAACCAGCTGATTGTCACCTCGTTCGCCTATAACAACACAAAACCTATTTACGACACCATTGACAACCTTTTGGATGCTGAGGCTCATCGTCAGTTCGAGCGCTTCGACCCGCCCGAGAGTTTCTATCCCTCCAAGTATGAGGTGTGGAAGGACGCTCATATGAAGATGACGCGTGACTTCCTGAAAGAGCGTCCGAAACAAAACTTTCTTTCGTTGCCTAGGCCCAACATCACGGACATGAAATGGTTTCACAAAGACAAGGCCGTATTCCTGCAAATGGAGTCGGAGAACTTCGGAAGCGAGAAGGTGCGCGTTTTTGACTTGAACGGGAAACGTGTCTATTCGCAGTCTTGTGTGTTGGCTCCGGGTAGCAATGCCGTGCGTATAGGTGCCGATCTGCCTGCAGGCCTCTACATCGTGAAGGTCAGCGGCTGTTATGCAAAAGTCTTATGGTTGTAAACCTCTGAAAGCACTCTGATGAAAAAGAAAAAAAGAAAATACCTTTGGCTGTTGGTCCTGCTCATAGGACTGCCTTTCCTGTGCTCCAACTTTTTCAATCCCATGTCAAACTTCGGTTGCAGCCGCAGAGTCACGCTTGACATGGACATGGACAACGCTGTCGTTGAAGGTATCACATTGCCTTCGGCAAGGCAGACCAAAGACGGCTCTGGGTTGTTTGAGTTCAAGTTTTTCACCTTGACGAAGAAGTATAAATACTACAAGATCTATTATCAGAACGAGAGCTATAAATTTCCCGATACCTCGGCCTTGGCGGGTGAGAACTTCTATGGTAGCTGGGAGGACGTGAACATCGGTTTCAAGCCCATCGAGCGTCACCGCACCAAAGACGCTTTCCGCATCGTGGGTAACCCGCGCGACGAAAAACGCTACTATGGCGACGATCTTTCGGAAAACACCTTTAGCCAAGAGCACATCCATAAGGTGATGGAATCGATAAGGAACCAGGAGGCTTGGTACAACTCCATCGTCGAGAAGGCAGGGAAAAATGGTTGCAGTGTCGACGAGCAGCTCTATAAAGACGCCCTTTGGGTCATCGATGCCAAGAAGAACGAAGGCGAGGTGAACCACCGCTGGAAACGCAACCCACGCGTGGGCGAATACAGCTTCATCCTGGTGCTTTGCAAGGAAGAGGGCCTGAAGGAAATCCCTGATTATGTGCAACATATTGGCCAAACCGATGAAAACGGGCAGTTTGTGAACCCTTATGGATGGTTTGAGACGCACCCATCAAAGAATTACAAAGTCATCCACTCACGTCGGAGACTCAAGACACGGGCCGTCATCGCTGTCGACAAGGGCGTGTTTGTCGATGAATCGAAAGTGACGAACATAGGATACCATCTTGACACGACAAATTGTCATTGCGGTACCGACGACTCGCTCTATCGCAGCGCTCTTTACGAGCAGTTTTTTAGCGCGGTGAGCCGACAATACACCTTGCGTAACATTCCCGTCATCCAAGACGTGGTGGGCGAAGATCCCTATACTCGGGCCGATTATGAAGCTAATCGCAACCGATTCGATAGCACCGAGTTGCAGATGAATTGGCCTGTGACCAGCGAGACGCCATGCCAAACCGTGCGCTTGTCTGACGATGGCAGCTACATCTCAATCATCAACCCTGGCAATACCGACCCGAATCAACTTCATAAGGAATCAACAGGCATCCGCACGCGTGTGGGTTTCACTTACGGTAAGTTCCGTGGCAAGATCAAATTCCCTGTGATGCTCAACGACGAGAACATCTGGAACGGCCTAACATATGCTTTTTGGTTGATCTACAGCGATAATCATGCCTGGAACAACCGCCGGCACAACGAGGCAGGAGGCGGCTATGCCGAAAAGAACGACAGCTCAAAAGACCCCGTGCGATATGCCGACTACCATTATTCGGAGATTGATATTGAAATCGTGAAAGCCTCACGTTTCTGGCCGAAGAATTACTACGGTCATCGTGCCGACAGCATCAAGGTGGAGGAGGACGAGACCTTGAACGACGATGTGATGTATTGCTGCACCAACTGGGATTTGGCCGTGCCTTCGCCCCAGTATTTCTCTTGGGGTATCGATAGCATCCCTTACGATAAAGACCGCAAGTTTGAGACGTTGCGTTGGGATCGTCTCTACAAAGCGCTCACCGAACGTACACCTATGAGCAACAAAGACTTCAAGGAACAGTGGTATTACTACGAAATAGAGTGGCGTCCGACGGAGATTATCTGGCGTCTTGGCCCCAGCCCCGACAAGATGAAGGTGATGGGTTATATGAACGACAAGTTCACGGACATCCCGAACAACCAGATGAAAGCCATCATCACGCAGGAGTACCATTACTCGGAGTGGTGGCCGCCCATCGTATGGGAGCAGGGGCTGATACCTTACAACAAGAGCGACATCGAAGGACGGGTGTATGAGATTGTGGTGGAGTAACTTACCTGGTTTTTGTATGATATGTAATTGTGGACCTCATCGCGTATGAAAAACAAGAATGGCTTATACTTGATACTATTTCTCGTCTTGATGGTGTTTTTGTTGTTGCCCATCATTCAACAGGCATTTCACCCTTTCAAGCTTGAGAAATTGACGGGAGCTGTCGTCGAGACGGAAAGGCCAACACTTAGCTACGACACATACAAGAACATGTCGTATCAAGCCCAGCTTGAGAAGTACATGTCTGAACATTTTGGTTTTCGTGAGCCGGTTATCCGCATATACAATCAATATCTTTGGGCGTTCCGAAAAACTTATAGTCAGGATGTCGTGATTGGGAAGGACAAATGGCTTTATGGCAAGAAGTCGGTCCTCGACCATTATCGTCAAATTGCCAGTTCGTTTGCTGATAGTGACGAAGCATTGGTGAAGCAACTGAATTATGAGACCAACCGTTTGAAGAGACTGCAAGACCTTCTTGACGAGCGCGACACGAAACTGTTCGTGTTGATCTGTCCCTCCAAGGACCTTGTCTATCCAGAGTATTTACCTGAAGGTCATGGTTTTGTTATGGGTGACAGAATGCGAGCCGTCGAATATGTCCCTGAGGTTTTCGCCCAAAACGGCATCCGCTTCATTGACATGAACGCTTGGTTTCAACAAATCAAGGATACAGTGGATTATCCTCTATTCCCCAAAACGGGGATGCATTGGTCAAATGTTGCAGCCATGCATGTTTCGGACACCCTTATCCGTTATATGGAAAAGTTGACGGGTAAAAACATGTTGAACATCCAAGTAGATTCTATGTATTCAAGCGAACCAATCAAGCCTGATAACGATTTGGAGAAAACAATGAACTTGATTTGGCCTATCCAACCCAACCAAAACTATTACGCCAAAGTGAATGTGATTCCTGATAGTACGGCGTGGCGTCCTAGACTTATTGCTGTCGGTGATTCTTTCTTCTGGAACATCTGTTATACCCTGCCCATGGATCGTATTTTCAATAGCTATTCTTATTGGTATTATTTCAATACCGTTTATTTTGATCCTCGGCACGACAATGTGAAACAATTGAATATTGTTGAAGAGGTTGACAACGCCGACTTTGTCCTGATCATCCTCACCACCAATCATCTCTACAATTTCAATCAAGGCTTTCTCACGCGTTTGGATCAAGCATTTTCTAACCCGTATCCGGAAGCCGTGGAAACCATAATCCATAAGATGGAAGCCGATAGCGTGTGGTATCAAAGCCTAAAGGAGAAAGCTGAAAGGAAAGGCAAGACTTTGGACGAGGTGATGCGCGAGGACGCTCTGTATCTCATCAAGAGTAACCCGGAGAAGTATCGTAAATCGGAATAATGGCCGGTCCCTTACTCCTTTTTTGGCAATACGACCTTTCCTTCCCTTATCTGTTGGTTCACCATGTAAACAGCATTGTCATGGACAAATTGATCTAGAGGAATGTCTTTTTCTGTTGCCTTTTTCTTTAAGGCTCTAAGCCATTCATCACTATGCCAGATCGTTTGCTCCATTTTCTTGATAAGCGAGTTCTTGTATGCCTCGGCATCGATGTCCGCATCGCGCATTGAAGGCTTGTGTAACATGATGTTATCGGTTTCCTGGTCGATGGCTTGCTGTAGGCTGAGGCCTTCTCCCATCAAGGTGGACACTGCCATCATCCAATGCGGGTCGCGCTTGATTTGGCGGCGGATGTCTCGTTTTTGCCAATAGGCATCGGTTAGGAGCTGTGGGTTTCGGGCCTCGGGTATGCCGTCGCCGGCAATTTCGGGGAAGTAGTCTTCTGGCGTTTTGCGCATCATCGCAGTCAACTCCTTACGGCTTTTGTTTTTATACGTCTCACTGTTTTTCAATTCGTTCAGCCTTTCCTTGAAGCGTTCTTCGCCGATGCACAACTGGATGATGGCATCCTCGGCAAAGCCCTCGGTGGCCCGATACATCTGGCTGCTGCTTGAGAACCATACGACGTAGTCGGCATCGAGCAGGTAGTCTAACCTGTTGAGGTAACATGTGCTGTCGAGGACTTGGTTTACGCCTTGGTAGGCGACGCGGTTGTAATACCAGAATTGGAAGTCGGAGAAGACCTCTTCGGGAGGGATGTAGGCCATCATCCGCAGCAGAAACGAATTGCCGACAAACAGAGCCGCAGGCTTGGAAGTGGTCGAGTCAACAGCAACAGTATAATCTCTTTCCTTATATCCGAATTTGGGGTCAAACTTGATGGGACGAATCAGGTTGAGCTCGCCTTCAAGGTCGCGGTTCTTGTCCTCGCCTATGCGGCACACGGTGTCGTATTCTTTGCCAAACTCAAATTGAGGAAGTTTTTCGTTTCTTTGCTGCCCCATAAAGCGTAGCAGGCTGTCGGCGGCGTAAACGCAAGAGAAGTTCCAGTGGTCACCTGTGGGCGGGAAGAGGTAGAACGAGCACGTGTCCTTCATCAGAAGGAAATAGTCGTTCATTTCGAAACAAGGTATACCCGTTTCTTGAAAGCGCTGTGTGTAATAGTCTCTTGCGTTGAGTGAAAGGGTATCGTGTTCTCGTCGTGGCAGGTATTCGGGATAAATATTGCTTTTGCTCGGCGCGACAAAAGTGAGCAGGGTCACATCGTACTCCTGTAAGACGCCTCTCACCTTGTTCAGCAGACGTACCTCCTGCTCATATCTTTCGCGAGCGGTATCGGCATCGGCAAACCAACTGTACATCTCTGTGCCATAGTAGTCGTTTACATTATGTTTGTAATACAGCCAGTTTTCTTTGCCAGGACAAGTGAAACTCACAAAGACCTTCCTGTAGAAATCCCAGCAATACTGGTGGTAGCATCTGATGATAGGTTCTCGAAACCCAAAATTCCTTGAGATGTACTTCTCGGTGGCTTTTTGAAAATAGCCGTTCTTGTAGGTTTTCATGTGGAACTTGGGCATCTTTACTTCCTCAAATCGCCCATAAAGGGGTTTGGTCTGAAAGGGCTTAAAGTGCTCCTGTATCATGAACGAGAACAGGAAGACCATGAGCAGGCCGAAAAGCAGTGCGTAAAGTATGTTGCCGCGGTTTTTCATCAGAATCTAAAGTAGATGAATGGGCTGAATCCGCTGGCATTCAACGCGCCGAGGCAGAAGACGAAGGCGCAAATGCTGACCACGAAGGCCACGATGTGCTGCCACTTGTTGTACTCGGTGAAGTAGACTTTGTCCTGCACCTTGAGTCCGAACTTCGACAGGGTGAAGAACGAGAAGAAGGCCGCCACGAGCATGGTGACGTAGAGGTGCGGGTTGTCGCCGAAGTGGAACGGCGCGAAGTCGAAGGCGAAAAGACGTTTGATGAAGAGCCACGAAAGGTCGATGCGCTCGATGCGGAAGAAGCAGCGTGTCAGCACGATGATGAGGAAGGTGAAGAACACTGCCGGAATACGCCCGATCCTCTCGTTGAACTTCTTAAGGAATAGTTTGTCGGCACAGATGAAGATGCCTTGCAGGGCACCATAAACGACGAAGTTCCACGCTGTGCCATGCCATAGGCCGCTGATGAGAAAGCAGAACCACAGGTTGAAGTATTTCCTTGCCTCGGTATTCACGCGGCTACCACCCAAGGGGAAGTAGAGGTAG
>JAEEGL011243584.1_pt1 | contig 11902 bp, 10 predicted proteins | sample 9134231 | NCBI WGS metagenome assembly JAEEGL01 (sample SAMN16246548, study PRJNA631951) | gut metagenome | biome: gut microbiome; feature: rumen; material: fiber-attached | host: Bos | place: Iran: Karaj | collected 2018-10 | reverse complement strand
CAGGTAAATACCTGCACCGCCAGCTTGTTCTCCCCTTCCTTCACGAAGCGGGTCAGATCAAATTCGGAGGGTGTAAAGGTGTCCTCGCTGTAGCCGATATAGGTTCCGTTCAGCCACAGGGCAAAGCCGCTTTCGACGCCCTGGAACGAAATGTAGACCGGGCGGTCTTTCCAGCTCTCCGGAAGAGTGAAGTATTTCACATAACTGCCGACGGGATTGAACCGCTCCGGAATCTGTCCGGGGCGGATTTCTTCCCGGCCTTCCCACGGATACGCAACATTGTTGTAAGAGGGAATTCCGAAGCCTTCCATCTGCATATGTGCCGGAACACGGATCTGTCCCCATTTCCGGCAGTCGCAGGACATTTTTTCAAAGCCCGGCACGGCGCTCTCGTAATTCGGCGCGTAGGAGAATCGCCACAGGCCGTTTAAGGAGATTCTTCCGTACTGCTCCCCCCGTGTACTGTGCTCCGAGTGAGCAGGCAGTACGTTTTCTTTGAAGATCTCCGGATTCTTTACAATCTCATAGTGGAATCTGCGGCCGGTTCCGGTGCGCAGAATGCGGGAGGCGATCTCGTCCGCATCCAGTCTGGACTGCGGGAAATACCGGGCGGTCAGCTCGTTCAGCTGCGGAGCAAGATCATCGATACAGGTTTTTAAGAGATTCTCCTCTCCGTATTCCTCTTCGTAGCTCCGGCAGCGTCCGCGCAGCCGCACAAGGCTTCTGGCGCTGAAGGGCTGCTCCATGCTGCTGGTTGTGTGCAGAGCAGTCTGAAACCGGACATCGTAGGCTGCCGTCTCCACAATTTCTTCGTCGCCGAGATTGAACAGTTCCTCGAGAATCATGGCAGCGACCAGCACATTGATCGGCGCGTTCGGGCTCGGAGACTTTTCAGAAAAAAGCACCGCGAACCGACGCTCGTCGATCCGCGGAAACACGTTTTGCGCAAAAAATCCTGCCCAGGAATCCTCCAGGTTGCGGCGATCCCGTTCCGATAAAAAGCCTGCCTTGTCGATCAGACTCTGCTGCTGATAATTGTTCGCTGAAAATGACATCACACGTCCCCCCACTGCAGCACCGGCTCAGCGGCAGGCACTGCACGTCCGGTTTTCCGGACCTGTCTTACACTTTATGCCGTAATCTGGTTGCCGGTATACAGCTGATAGTATTTCCCCTTCTCCGCGATCAGCTGGTCATGCGTACCGCGCTCTATAATGCGGCCTTTTTCCAGTACCATGATACAGTCTGAGTTCCGGACTGTCGAGAGTCGGTGGGCGATGACAAAAGTGGTCCGCCCGCTCATCAGAGAGTCCATGCCCTTCTGTACCATCGACTCCGTCCGGGTATCGATGGAGCTGGTCGCCTCGTCGAGAATCAGCACCGGCGGATCCGCCACGGCGGCCCGCGCGATGGCGATCAGCTGCCGCTGTCCCTGCGAGAGGTTGGCGCCGTCGCAGGTCAGCATCGTCTCATACCCTTCCGGAAGTCTGTGAATAAAGCTGTGCGCGTTGGCGAGCTTCGCCGCGGCGATGCACTCTTCGTCCGTCGCATCCAGTCTGCCGAAACGGATATTGTCCATCACCGTGCCGGTAAACAGATGCGTATCCTGCAGCACCATGCCCAGAGACCTGCGCAGGTCCGCCTTCTTGATTTTGTTGATGTTGATCTCGTCGTATCGGATTTTGCCGTCCTGAATGTCGTAAAACCGGTTGATCAGATTCGTGATGGTCGTCTTGCCGGCGCCGGTTGATCCGACGAATGCGATCTTCTGACCCGGTTCCGCGTACATACTGATATTGTGCAGAACCATCTTTTCAGGCGTGTAGCCGAAGTCGACGTCATTGAAAGTCACGCGCCCCTCCAGCTTCCGGTAAGTGACTGTGCCGTCCGCCTGGTGCGGATGACGCCATGCCCATTTGCCCGTGCGTTCTTCGGTCTCGGTCAGCGTGCCGTCCTCTGCTTCCTTCACGTTGACCAGCTCCACATAGCCTTCGTCCGTCTCGGACTCTTCGTCAATGATTTTAAAGACGCGGTCTGCGCCGGCCATAGCCATGATGATCGCATTGAACTGCTGGCTGATCTGGGTCACCGGCATCGTAAAGTTCCTGTTCAGTGTCAGGAAGGACACCAGCGTTCCGATGGTCAGCCCAAGACGCCCCGTGATGGCCAGAATGCCGCCGATGACGGCGCACAGCACATAGCTGATATGACCGAGGTTTCCGTTGACCGGCATCAGGATGTTGGCGAACTTATTGGCCTGATTGGCGGAATCCCGGAGCTGCTCGTTGAGCTCCCGGAACTGCTCCATGGCCTTCTCCTCGTGATTGAAGATTTTGACCACCTTCTGACCGGTCATCATTTCCTCGATATAGCCGTTGACGGCGCCCAGGTCCTTCTGCTGCTTCACGAAGAAGGTACCGGCCTTGCCGCCCAGCTTCATGGCGGCGAACATCATCACGACAATCATCAGGCAGGTGACAATCGTCAGCGGCACATCCAGCATCACCATGGACACAAAAGTCATGACCACGGTGATCGAGGAATTGATCAGCTGCGGAATGGTGTTGCCGATCAGCTGCCGCAGTGTGTCGATATCGTTCGTGTAGACCGACATGATGTCGCCGTGGGCGTGTGTGTCAAAATAACGGATCGGCAGGGTTTCCATGTGGTTGAACAGTTCCTTGCGCAGCCGCAGCATGGTTCCCTGCGAGATATTGACCATCAGGCGGTTATAGCAGTAGGACGAGGCGATTCCGATCGCGTAGATCCCGGCCATTTTGCCGATCGCGGCAGCAAGCGGGCCAAAATCAGGATTGGCCTGCTGTGTCATCGGCGTGATGTAATCGTCAATCAGCGTCCGCAGGAAAAGCGTTCCCCGGATGGAACAAAATGCGGACAGCAGAATGCAGATCACAACAATCACAAAGCGCGGCGCGTAATCCCGCATCATATAGCCCAGAACCCGCTTCAGAATCGGAAACGGGTGTTCAATTTTCTGTCCTCCGAACTGACGTCCTCTATTCGGTCCCGGCATAGCTTATCTCCTTGTAAGTCTCACAATTCTATCGTCAGCGTTCTTCCGGTCTCTTTCAGTTTGCGCCCGGCTCGTCGAAATCTCCGCCGCCCTTGGTCTGGGTCTCGTAGATCTCGCTGTAAATCTCATTCGTCTTCAGCAGATTCTCATGCGTGTCGAAGCCGACGACCCGGCCCTCTTCCATGACGATGATGCGGTCCGCATTCTGCACGGAGGAAATCCGCTGCGCAATGATCAGCTTGGTCGTATTCGGGATCCTGGTCGCAAAGGCTTCCCGGATTTTCGCTTCGGTCGCCGTGTCGCAGGCGCTGGTGGAATCATCCAGAATCAGGATCTTCGGCTTTTTCAGGAGTGCGCGCGCGATACACAGACGCTGCTTCTGTCCGCCGGAGACGTTATTGCCGCCCTGTTCGATCCGCGTCTCATAGCCGTCCGGCATCTCATTGATAAATTCGTCCGCACAGGCGAGGCGGCAGACCTCCTGACACTCCTCGAGGGTTGCGTTTTCATTGCCCCAGCGCAGGTTGTCGAGAATCGTGCCGGAAAACAGCTCATTCTTCTGCAGCACCACGGAGACAGCGTCTCGGAGCACCTTCACGTCGTACTCCCGCACATCCCTGCCGCCGACCAGGACACTTCCCCAGGACACATCATAGAGACGGCTGATCAGAGAGACCAGCGTGGTTTTGCCGCAGCCGGTGGGTCCGATAATACCGACGGTCTCGCCGGAGCGGATCTTAAGGGAGATGTGATCGAGTGTCTCGTCGCCGATGCCGTTTCCGTTCGTGTCCTCGACGCCCGCATAGGCGAAACAGGTTTCCCTGAATTCGATCTCTCCGTCCTTCACTTCCATGACCGGGTTTTCCGGATTCTGAATATCCGGAACCTCCGTCAGCACTTCGGCGATACGCTCGGCACTGGCGGTGCTCATGGTAATCATGACAAAAATCATCGACAGCATCATCAGCGACATCAGGACGCTCATGACATAGCTGAACAGCGAGGTCAGATTTCCGGTGGTCAGCGTCCCGGATGTGATCATCCGCGCGCCGAACCAGGAAATCGCAAGGATACAGCCGTTTACGATGCACATCATGATCGGGAAGTTGGCCACGACGATGGACTCGGCCTTCACGAACATTTTGTACAGATTCTCCGCCGCCGTGTTGAAACGGTTGTTTTCGTAGTCTTCCCGGACAAAGGCTTTGACGACACGGATGCCTGTCACATTTTCCTGCACGCTCTCGTTCAGGCTGTCGTACTTGTCAAAGGTCGCCCGGAACAGCGACATGGCGGTTTTCATGATAACGACAATCACAATGGCCAGAATGACCACCGCAACCAGAAAGATCAGACTGATCCGCGGACTGATAATCAGGCACATCACGACACTGGTCACCAGTGTCAGCGGGGCGCGGACCGCGATCCGGATAATCATCTGGAAGGCGTTCTGCAGATTGGTGACATCCGTCGTCAGACGCGTCACGAGGCCGGCTGTCGAGAAGCGGTCGATATTGGAGAAGGAGAAGGTCTGGATCTTCTCATACATGGTTTCGCGCAGATTGCAGGCAAAACCTGTCGATGCGCTCGCGGCGCACCGGCCGCTCATGACACCGAAAAACAGTGAGGCAAATGCCATGACCACCATCAGGCCGCCGTATTTAACGATGTTCTCCATACTTCCGGCTGTGATGCCCCGGTCAATGATTCTGGCTGTGATGAACGGGATCATGACTTCCATCAGAACCTCACCGACCATAAACAGCGGCGTAAGAATGGTGTCCCGTTTGTACTGCTTGATTTGTCCGATCAGAATTTTCAGCATAGGTTTGCTCCGGATTAAATTCGATGGCTGGATATGAATGTAAAACTGTGTACTGCAGTAAATTTAATTATATCAAAGAAACAGACCTGCCACAAATACGACGGCGCAGCAGGTACAGGCGACCGCAAAGAGGTCGCCCCAGATCCAGGCGACGGCAAGGCCCGCGGCCAGCGCCAGGACGCCTGCCAGCGGGTTCCCGGCTGCGGTGATGATGGCCGGAAAGGTCATGACTGCCAGCGTCACATAGGGCACATAATACAGGAATGACCGGATAAAGCGGCTGCGGATGGTGCCCTTCAGAAAGATAAACGGCGCAAGGCGCACCGCATAAATCGACAGTGCAATGATCACAAGAGATGCGTTGATACCGGGATTCATGCCTCCACCTCCTTCTTCGAAATGTCCTCCGCATCTGCATCCGGGTCATTGACCGGTTTGATCAATGCCGCCGCACCCGCGAGCGCCAGCGTCAGAATGATGATCCGGAAGCCGGAGGAAATCTCTTTCAGATACGGCGTGACCGCGAACAGGCCGCTGGCCGCCATGGATGCCGCGACGAGTCCCCGAAGGAACCGGTCCTTTCTCGCAGGCGGAATGATAATGGCAAGGAACATGCCGTAGAGGGCGACGGAAAGTGCCGCGACCACGGAGTCCGGCAGGATATTCCCGATCACGACGCCAAGGACAGTCCCCGCGCACCAGCCGCTCACGGAAATTGCCGCAATCGCATAGCTGTAGGAGGGGCACAGATATCCGTCAACGACGGAGGAAAGTCCGAAGTTCTCGTCGGTCACAAAGAAAGCCAGGATCATCTTCTGCCAGAAGGGCGTCTTCGGATCCAGCTTCTGTGTGAGCGAGCAGCTCATCAGGAAATAGCGCAAATTGACAACGAGGGATGTGACGATCATCTCCAGGACACCCGCGCCGGCGGCAATCAGTGTCAGTGCCGCGAACTCTCCGGCACTCGCCACCATTCCCAGTGACATGAAGAAGGCCTGAACGGCGGACAGTCCGACGTTCCGGGCGGCAATGCCCAGTGCGAAGGAGACGGCAAAATACCCCATGCACACGGGAAATCCGTCCCGCAGCCCTTTCTTAATCCACGCGCCCCGGGAGACCGGTGCCCGGCTCTCTTCCGGGGCTGCGCTCTGTGAAGGCGTTTCATATTTTGACATATAAATCCTCTCCTGATGGCAGCCGGTCTGTTTTCCCCGCTGCTGCCAGATTTTTACAGCCAGTACGCCCAGAATCTGCTGCCGTCGGCATAGGTAATGACAATACCCGCGATGAAGAATAAAACCGTGCCGATGAGCACCAGCCGGTCATTCCGCCCGAGGGGCTTCATGGCATACCAGGTCCTCTTTTTATTTTTGCCGAAGCTTCGAAGCTCCATGGCGTTGGAAACCACCTCAATCCGCTCCATGGAAGAAAACAGAAGCGGAAAGATGATGCTTGCCGTCCTTCTGATCCGCTCGCCGAGCCGCGCTTTCGCGCTCATCTCGATGCCGCGCGCCTCCTGGGCATTCCGGATTCTGTGAAAATCTCCCTGCACGTCCGGAATGTAGCGCAGCGCGATGGACAGCGCATAGGAAATCGTATAGGGGACGCCCACGCGGTTCATGGAGGCCGCCAGTTCGGACGGGTTGGTGGTCACCAGGAAAATAAAGACGGCCGGAATGACAGTGAAATACTTGATCATCACGTTGAACATGTAAAAAAGCTGTTCTCTCGTCATGAAATAACGGCCCGCGATGTGGAAAAGGACCTTCCGCGTTCCGTAAATGGCACAGCCCTGCTCCGGAGCCATGATATAAATCGCCGCCAGGTTCAGAACCATGAATACCATAATGACACGGAAGACACTTCCCACCTGTTTCCATTTCGTGCGGGAGCAGGCAAAAGCGATCAGGCTGATCAGGATCATCACCAGAAGGATTCTCGTGTCATAAGTCAGCGCCGAGAGCGCGCACCAGATCAGGAAGAAAATCAGCTTGGTAATGCCGGACAGTCTGTGAATCCAGGTGCCCTTCTCTTCATAGGAAAGAAGCTTTGCCATCACTGCACCTCCTTTCCCTGTCCGGAAGCGGTCTGCCGGAGGCTCCGCTCATACAGAATAAACCGGTGTGCGAAGGCGGCGGGATCGCTGATTCCGCACGTCAGGGCGAGGTCGTAGAGGGAGGTCTTCTTCAGGCTCGCCCGCTCCGTGATCTCCGGGTCCGTGAGAATTTCCGCCGGCGTCCGGTCCCCGATGAGCTCTCCGCCTGTCAGCACCAGCGCGCGGTCCGTGTATTCCAGCATCAGATGCATGTCGTGTGTGATCATCAGAATCGTCAGTCCCATCTCACGATTCAGCCCGCGCAGGAATTCCATAATTTCCGTGTAGTGTCTGTAGTCCTGTCCCGCGGTCGGCTCATCCAGGATCAGGATTTCCGGATTCATCACCAGAATCGAGGCGATGCTGACGCGTTTTTTCTGTCCGAAGCTGAGCGCGGAGACAGGCCAGTTGCGCATGGGATACAGGCCGCAGATCCGGAGGGTGTCCTCTACACGCTCTCTGACCTCCTCTTCCGGTACGCCGCGGACGGTAAGGCCCAGTCCGACTTCCTCTGTGATCATCGGCTTGCTGATCATCTGATTCGGGCTCTGCATCACCAGGCCGATCCGCTCCCCTCTTTCTTTAATCGAGAGCGGAGCGATGTCCTCCCCGGAAAGCAGAATCCGTCCGCTGTCCGGCTGATAAAAGCCGCAGATCAGCGAGGCCAGCGTGGATTTGCCCGCGCCGTTCTGACCGACCAGGCTCACCATCTCTCCCTTCCGGATCCGGAAACCGACATTCTTCAGAATCTGATGCTTTTCACTGTAACCGAAACAGACCTGCTCCATTTCCAGTACAGAATCCGCCGCAGGCCGCGCCGGCGGCGCAGGTGTATTTTCAAACCAGTTCAGAACGGCGCCCCGGTAAGGTTCCAGGTTCATCTGTTCAATGTGCTGCGGATGATCTTCCGGGCGGATCCTGCAGCCCGCATGTTTGATGGCTGTCACATAGAGCGGTTCCCGCATGCCCTGGCTTGTCAGGACATCGCTGCACAGCAGTTCATCCGGCCGCGTGTCCGCCAGGATCCTGCCGTCATTGACCACGATGATTCTGTCCACGTCTTTATAGAGCACATCCTCGATCCGGTGCTCAATAATGAGAACCGTCACTTTCTGATCGCGTGCAATCTCATCGATCAGCGAGATGGTGCGCTTTCCGGCGGCCGGGTCCAGGTTGGCCAGCGGCTCATCGAACAGCAGGATCTCCACGTTATCCACCAGAACACCGCCCAGCGAGACTCTCTGCTTCTGTCCGCCCGAGAGCTCCGCCGGTGAGCGGTCCAGATGGTCCTGCATCTGTACCATCTCCGCAGCCCGGTCCACTCTCCGGAACATCTCCTCCTGCGGCACACAGTCGTTCTCCAGTGCAAAGGCGATATCCTCCGCCACTGTCAGTCCGATGAACTGCCCGTCGGTGTCCTGGAGGACTGTACCCACCTTTTTGGACATGCCGAAGACACCCGCCTTTTCCGGGTTCAGGCCGGCCACTGTCAGACTTCCCGTGATCTCACCGGGAAGCGAGCCCGGAATCAGACCGTTGATGCAGTGTGCCAGCGTGGACTTTCCGGAGCCGGAAGGTCCCGCAATCAGAATTTTCTCCCCCGGGTAAATCTTCAGATTGATTCCGAAGAGAGAGGGCTCCTTCTGCGCGCGGTATCTGAATGTGAAATCAGTAAATTCAATAATCGGTTCCATACTTCCGGATAGAAAAAATCACCGGGCGGGACTGCCCGCCCGGCTCATATACATCTTTTTTTCCCGAATTCCTTAGTCTTCCTTCGTCAGGCTTCCGCTCTTGCCGGCCACTCTTGAGTAAGCAAACAGCAGGATCGTCCCGAGAACACCGATGATAATGATATTGCCGAGGAATGCGAAAGCACCCTGGATGAAGACCTTGTTGGCAGGCTCTGCGTAAATCAGAATATCCAGCACGGGAGCCAGCAGAATCCATGCCAGCGCATTGGCGATAATCTGGACGAGGTTGAACCGGATTGCGGCGCGCCGGTCGAATTCGCCCTCCAGCACCTTATAGCTCTTGCTCAGAAGACCGATTCCCGCACCGACGATGACCTCCGGGAAAACCCAGCTCCACCACACGCCGCCGTAAAACAGCGCATCGCCGAGGGCATGGCCGAGCAGTCCGATCACACCGCCGACCACCGGGCCGAATACTGCGGCAAGAAACGCCATCACAGCCATTCTGGGCTGCAGGTAGGTGTTCGGAATGCCGATCGGAATCTGGATTTCTGTCAGCACCACAAACAGCGCAGTACCGATACCGATGGCAACGACTTCCCTGATACCGAATTTCTTATTCATTTTTCTCCTCCACCCGGGCTTCCGGCGGTAAACCTGCCGGCATTTACAGAATCTGCAGTCAGCCGCATGAAAGCCGCTGTCTGTCCTCAAGTAGTATACACCGCACATTTTTCCCGCACAAGTCTGCTTCACCGGCCGAGTTTACACTTTTTTAAGATTCTTTTTCCGCTTCCTTCATTGCAATGAAGCATGCCCCGTGATTAGAATAGGGAATGTAAGCGGAGGTAACTGAATTATGCTGAACGAACTGCGTTATCGTTTCACGCGGTGGATGCAGGGACGATATGGATCCGATGCCCTGAACCGCGCTGTTTCAAGTGTACTGATGGTGGTGATCATTGCCGGCCTGTTTGTGCGGGGCCGGGCGGCTGCCGTTCTCAGCACGATTTCCTGGATCCTGATTATCATCTTTTTCCTGCGCATGTTTTCCAGAAACATTTCCGCGCGCTATCGTGAGAATCAGAAATTTCTGCAGATGACCGCCGGAATCCGGCCGTCTTTTGACAAGGTCTTCTCCTCCGTGCGCAGGCTCTTCTCGCCCGGAAAGAATCCCGGCAGCCGATTCGCGTGGAGAACTGCCGCGAAGGCGGATTACAAGATTTTCACCTGCCCCTCCTGCGGACAGAAGATCCGGATTCCGAAGGGCAAGGGCAGAATTATAGTGCGCTGCCCGAAGTGCAGCTGTGAGTTTAAGAAAAGGACCTGACACCGGGGGAAAGCCATGTTCGGCTATGTCGTCTGTAACGAAAAAGAACTGAAGGGACGCGAACTCGACCTGTACCGCTCTTATTACTGCGGTTTCTGCAGCGTCCTGAAGGCAAAATACGGATCTCTGGGGCAGCTGACGCTGAGCTATGACACTACGTTCCTGATTCTGCTGCTCACCGGCCTCTACGAACCGCAGGAGACCGATTCGGAAACAACGTGCATTGCACATCCTTTTGAAAAGCATCCGACCCGCGTGAATTCCTTCTCGGAGTACGCGGCGGATATGAATATCATTCTTTCTTACTATTCCCTTCTGGATGACTGGAGCGATGAAAAAAAGCTGAAGGGCCTCGTGCTCTCCCGGCTGCTTGCCGGAAAAGAGAAGAAAGCCTGTCTGACCTATGCGGACAAGGAAGCGGTGATCCGTGACCGACTGATCCGCCTTCATGAGTGTGAGGAGAAAAAGGATCAGGACATCGACCGCGTCAGCGGTCTGTTCGGCGACATCATGGCCGAGATCCTGGCCTGCCGCGAGGACGAATGGGAAGAGGTTCTGCGCCGTATGGGCTTCTTCCTGGGCAAGTTTGTCTACATCATGGACGCCTACGACGATCTGGAGAAAGACCGGAAGAACGGCAGCTACAATCCGCTGCTGAAGGCCGCAGAACGCCCGGACTATGAAGATTACGTCCGGCAGATCCTGACCATGATGATGGCGGAGTGCTGTAAAACCTTTGAGACATTGCCAATTCTGCAAAATGCCGATATACTGCGTAATATCCTGTATTCCGGTGTGTGGAGCCGGTATGGTCAGCTGCAGCAACAGCGTGAGAGGAAATAGCGGAAATGTCGGATCCCTATAAGGTGCTGGGTGTCTCCAGGGACGCTTCGGACGATGAAATCAAAAAAGCATACCGCAATCTGAGCCGGAAATATCATCCGGACGCCAATATCAACAATCCCAATAAGGAGAAGGCGGAAGAAATGTTCAAGCTTGTCCAGCAGGCTTATGAACAGATTATTTACGAGCGTCAGCATCCTTATTCCACTTCCGGCGGCTCTCACTCCTCCTATCATCAGGCAAATGGATCCTGGAACGGGTCCTCTTACGGCGGAACAACCTATAAAGAGCGGGAAAGCTACGGCGGTTACGGCGATTTCTGGGGCGATTTCTGGAGTCAGTTCACACAGGAGGCCGGCGCGGGTTCCGATGCGGGTCCCGGCGCGGGCGGAAGCAGCGGCGCTGCGGATGAAGACACCATCCGCATGCGGGCGGCAGCCAATTATATCAACAGCCGTCATTACCGGGAGGCACTCAACGTCCTCGGAAGCATCAGTCAGCGCTCTGCGCTCTGGTATTACTACTCTGCTCTTTCCAATGCGGGACTCGGCAACAATGTGGCCGCCCTGCAGGATGCGCGGACCGCGCAGCAGATGGAACCGAACAACCCCACTTATCAGATGCTGGTCCAGCGTCTTCAGTCCGGTTCCTCCTGGTATGAAGAACACCAGAATCCTTACGGCGGCATGAGTGCCTCGACGGGAAACTGGTGCCTTCGCATGTGCCTTCTGAATCTTGTTCTGAACCTTCTGTGCGGCGGCGGTGGCTGCTGCTGCGGAGGCGGGCTGCCCTTCTACGGGCGCTCCCTGTAATACGTCATCAAAAAAGCGCCCGTGCAGGGCGCTTTTTTAATGAATTCTGTTCGTGTCCTCAGTGGATGACGCCGTCTCCTCCTCTGGTCCAGATCACTCTGTTCAGGACCATCGCAAGAATATCCGTTCCGATAATCTGCGACGCGCGTGCGATAGCGGCGCCCTGATTCGGTGTGCCCAGATCGCGGTAGATCGCGTAAGCCGGCTTGTGATTTCCGTACACGTCGTTTAAGCCGAGTGCCAGATTGCTCTGCATCTCTTCCGCGCTG
>JAEEGL011091825.1_pt1 | contig 11902 bp, 11 predicted proteins | sample 9134231 | NCBI WGS metagenome assembly JAEEGL01 (sample SAMN16246548, study PRJNA631951) | gut metagenome | biome: gut microbiome; feature: rumen; material: fiber-attached | host: Bos | place: Iran: Karaj | collected 2018-10 | reverse complement strand
TTTAAATTCTAGTGAATATGAAGCAAATTTTTGACCTTTAGATGCCACAAAAAATACACCTCCTTTCGGAAGTGTATTATAACACTTTTATCAAACTGCTTTTTTATTGATGTCTACCCTAAGGGGTGCAATTCAATTATGCAGCTTTTTCATTCTTTTTCAAAGTTCTTTTTTCTTTAGTAGATAATCTTACTTTAGTACCATCTTCTAATCTATAAACTTGTAAGTTTAATTTTTGTCTTTTTTTAGTAGCGTTCAAAGCATGAGATCTCATATTTTTTACATTACCTTTTCTAGTAGTTACATTTACTGCCATAATATCCCTCCTTCGGTATAACTTCACTTGCCATATAACTTTACCATAAATACGCTTTAAAGTCAAATAAAAAGCTAAAAATAGTCATATAATAATTAGTTATAATATTATAAAATAATATGTTAAAATATAGGTGAGGAGGTATTTGTATATGTATATTCCATTATATGTAAAAAGTAATTATACATTATTATCTAGTTTATTAAAAATAGATGATATTGTAATGTTTGCAAAAGAAAAAAATATCTCCAGTATAGCTCTAACAGATAATAATATGCATGCAACTATGGAGTTTATTAATAAGTGTAATCGTGAAGGTATAAAACCAATTATTGGATTAACTATAGATATAGATAACGAAATAGTATTAATTGCGAAAGATTATAAGGGTTATCAAAGTTTAATAAAACTAGCTACTATTCAAAGTGAAAGAAAAGTAGAAGTAAAAGATTTAAAAAAATATAATAAGAGTGTTATTTGTATTATACCTTTTAATGCTAAAAATTTATTTGATAGCTTTAAAGATATATATTTAGATTTATATTTAGGATATTCTAATAAAGATGAAGAAAAAGAAGTTAGAATACTTTCTAAAGAAATAGTTTTTTTAAGAGAGAATTTATATTTAAATAGAAAAGATAGTGAAGTATTACCTTACTTATATCGTATAAGAGATTCTAAAACTATTAATGATGAGATTGACTATGATATTTTAAATCATGAATTAAACGTTACTGATATTGATGAATTTAGTGGTAAAGAAGGAATTAAAAATACTATTAAAATTAGTGATATGTGTAATGTAGAATTTCCAACTCCTGAAAATCTATTACCAGTTTATGAATGTTCTAATCCTAAAAAATATTTATTTGATTTATGTCGTGCTGGTTTAACAAAAAGATTAGGAGGAGAGATTCCTAATAATTATAAAGAAAGATTAGTTTATGAATTAAAAGTAATTAATGAAATGGGATTTTCTAATTACTTTTTAGTAGTTTATGATTATATAAAATTTGCTAAAAAGAATAAAATTCTAGTTGGTCCTGGAAGAGGTAGTGCTGCAGGAAGTTTGGTTGCTTATTCGTTAGGTATTACTGATATTGATCCATTAGAATATGGATTGTTATTTGAAAGATTTTTAAATCCTGAGAGAAAAACTATGCCTGATATTGATACTGATTTTCCTGATAATAAAAGAGATTTAGTAATAGATTATGTTAAAGAAAAATATGGTGAGAAAAGAGTTAGTGGTATTATTACTTTTGGTACTTTAGCAGCTAAACAAGTAATAAGAGATGTATCACGTGTTTTAAATATCCCTTTATATAAAGTTGATTCTTTATGTAAATTTATTCCTACAATGACTAAAGATAAATTGAAAGACATTTATAATAAGAATGAAACATTTAAAGTAAGAATTGATAGTGATACTACTTTGCAAAAAATGTTTAACATAGCTTGTCATATAGAAGGATTCCCTAGACATATATCTTCTCATGCTGCAGGTATTGTTATGAGTAAGATTGATTTAGATGAAGTTATTCCTCTAGAGAAAGTAGATAATATGTATTTAACTGGATATTCTATGGAATACTTAGAACCACTAGGACTATTAAAAATGGATTTCCTAGTTATTAAGAATTTAACATTAATAGATAATGTAATTAAAGATATTAAAGATATTTATGATATAGATATTGATTTTAATAAAATACCTTTAGATGACAAAGAGACTCTAAAGATGTTTAGTGATGCGAATACTTGTGGAATATTCCAATTTGAATCAAGTGGAATGCGCAATTTCTTAAGAAAGTTAAGACCTAATTCTATTAATGATATTATTGCAGCTATAGCTTTATTTAGGCCAGGAGCTGCAGTAAATATTGATAGTTATATTAGAAGAAAAGATGGAGAAGAAAAAGTAACTTATTTAGATGAAACATTAGAAGAAATTACTAAAGAAACTTATGGTATTTTAATTTATCAAGAACAGATTATGCAAGTTGCATCTACTTTTGCAGGATATACTTTAGGAGAAGCAGATATTCTTAGAAGGGCAATGAGTAAGAAAAAAGTAGATTTATTAAAAGCTGAAGAAGAAAAGTTTATTACTAAGAGTAAAGAGATGGGACATAGTGAAGAAAAAGCTAAAGAGATATTTAACTTAGTCTTAAACTTTGCTGGTTATGGATTTAATAAATCACATTCAGTAGTATATTCAGTAGTAGCTTATAAAATGGCTTATTTAAAGAGTCATTATAAGACAATATTCTTTGCTAATTTGTTATCTAATGTTATTGGCAGTGAAACTAAAACTAATGAATATATTATGGAAGCAAAAGCTAATAATATTGAAATAGAAAAACCAACTATTAATAATAGTGAATCTAAATATGTAGTTAAAGATGATACTATTATTTATCCAATATCTAATATTAAAGGAATTGGTGTAGTAGTATCTAAACAAATAGAAGAAGCTAAAAAAGAAGGAATATTTGAAGATATTTATGACTCATTCAGTAGATTGTATATTTCAGGTATTGGTAAAAAAACATTTGAAACTCTAATTATGGCAGGAGTCTTTAAAGAGTTTAATTATAATCGTTGTACTTTAATATATAATTTAGATAGCTTATTTAATTATGCAGAATTAACTAAAGATATTGATCCTTCACTTGTTATGAAACCAGAAATAGAAGAACAAAAAGAATATGAACAAAGTTATTTACTTGAAAAAGAAAAAGAAGTATTTGGATTCTATTTATCATCACATCCAACTACAATGTATAAGAAAGATAATCCAAAATGTATTCCATTAAATGAAATAGATAATTATTTATATAAGACAATTGATATGTTAGTACTTATAGATAAAATAAAAGTAATTGATACTAAAAAGGGAGATAAAATGGCTTTCATTAGTGGTAGTGATGAAACAGGAAGTAGAGAGTTTACTTTATTCCCTAAAGTTTATAATAATTATTCTAATCTTACTAGAGGTAATGTAATTAAAGTACGAGGAAAAGCTGAAAAGAGACTAAATGAAGTTCAAGTAATAGTGGATAGAATTAGAATATTACAAGGAGAAGAAAATGAAGAGTAGGGAGAATATTTATAAAATTACAGCTATTATTCTAATGATAGATCAATTTATTAAAATATTAGTAAATAAATATATGACATTAGGTAGTTCAGTTAAAATAATTCCTAATTTCTTTTCTTTGTTTTATTTAAAGAATACAGGTGCAGCTTTTTCTATTCTAGAAGATAGTACATTATTATTAGTAATTGTTAGTGCTGTAGTAATTGTTCTTTTAGATAGATCTATTAAAAAAACTATTAAGTTTACGACTTTAGAAGAAGTAAGTTTAGGTTTAATTATGGGAGGAATATTTGGTAATTTAATCGATAGAATTATCCATCATGGAGTAATTGATTATTTATCTTTTAGAATATTTGGATATAGTTTCCCGGTATTTAATTTAGCTGATATGGCTATTGTAATTGGAGTAGGTTTATATTTAGTAGAACTAATTAAAGATAAACAGAGAATAAGGAGCAAATATAATGAGCAAAGACGTGTTTAAAAAATATTACTTAGAAGAAAAAAATAAGTTAAATAAGAAATTAACTGAGTTTAATAATAAACTTGTTTTAGAAGACAATAAACTTATTAAAGAAAACTTAGAATATTTTAGTAATTTAAATTCTGATGGTAAATTAGTTAGAGGTTGTTTAGTTAATCTAGGTTATTACTTATTAAAAGATAATAGAGAATATAGTAATGATTTAGCTTTGGCTTATGAAGTCTTTCAAACTGCTATCTTAGTACATGATGATATTATCGATAGAGATACTGTTAGAAGAGGAAAAGATACTATTCATTATGCTAATTATAAGAAATATAGTAAGCATTCTAATAATCAAGAAGAATTAACTAATCTTACTAATTCAATTGCTTTATGTATGGGAGATTATGGTTTATATAGTGCGAATAAAATAATTAGTGAAGCCTATGCTAAAGATAAGAATTTAGCTAAAATACTAAATTATTTTAATGAGACAGTATTAAATACTATTAGAGGAGAATTATTAGATGTAATATTACCTTTTAATAGTAAAAATACTAAGATAAGTAAAAAAGAATTAAAAGATAGTATTATGAATATCTATCGTTTAAAAACTGCTCATTATACTATTATTGGTCCATTATCAGTAGGTTTAATTTTAGCCGGAGCTACAGAAAATAAGATACAAGAAATTAGTAAATTTGCAGAAAAAGTAGGAATAGCTTTTCAAATACAAGATGACATTTTAGGTATATTTTCTGATGAGATGGGTAAAGTAGTAGGTTCAGATATAAAAGAGTTTAAACAAACTATTCTATATTCATATGTATATGGAACAAAGTATAAAAATGATTTATTAAAGTATTATGGAAAAGATAATTTAGATAGTGAAACAATTAAAAAAGTAAGAGAAATATTTGAAGAATCAGGAGCTTTAAAATATAGTGTTGATTTAATGAATAAATATTATGATGAAGCTCTAAAAGATTTAGATAGTATATCTTGGATAGATAAAGATAAGAAAGAGATTCTTCAGGGATTTGTCGATTACTTAAGAGAAAGAGTAAAGTAAAATGTTTTTTAATTTAGATAAATTAGATGTAGATATTAAAGGTCATAGATATTTCGCATCGGGAATGGAGTTTTCATATAATGGTGAAGACTATTATTATAAGACTCATAAAAGTTTAGATAGTATTTATAATGAAATATTAGCTAAAAAGATAGCTGATAGAATAGGAGTACCTTGTTGTGAATATTATCTAGGAACTTATAATGAAGGATTGGGTTCGGTATCTAAAATGTTTTCTAAAAAGAATTATCATAGTATGAGTAGTTTATTACAAAGTGTATATGGATTAGATCAAAATAGAAATAATTTAGAAGATATTAATAATATTTTTGATAATTATTATTCTGTAGAATCAGCTGAAAGATTAAAGAAAGAATTAGTAAATATATTCTTATTTGATGCTTTAATAGGTAATTGTGATCGTAATTCTGATAATTATGGATTAATACTAGATAGTAATCCTAGATTTGCTCCATTATTTGATAATGAAAATATGCTTTATGATTATGCTATTTATGATGGAGATTATTCGTTAAGTATTAGTAAAAAAGATGAAGGTAATATGCTATATAAATTACTAGATGAAAATGAATATGCTAGAGAAAGATTAGAAGAAACACTTTATGTAATAGATGAAGAAGTATTAGAAGAGATATTTAAAGAATTAACTACTGAGTATGAAATAAACTCTTATATTAAAGAAATAATGTTAGATAGATTTAGAATAAATAGAGAAATGATAACTAAGTATTTTAAAGATAAAGAAAAAGCACATGAATATAAATTGACAAAATAACTTTTTAAATATAAGAGAAAGTAGCTATTAATAGAAATAATGTGTTATAATTAGATAGATTAGGAAGTGATAATATGGATATGGAAGAAGTTTTTGACAAAAAAGCAGAGAAGAATTTCGATATAAAGTCAAAAAGAATTAGTATGCTTGAAAATTATGGTGAAAACTTTCAAGAAAAAGATTATATTACTAATCCAGCCATAGGTAGAGATGATCAAATAAAACAATTAATTTTAATTTTATTAACTCCTGATAAATCAGCAGTTTTAACAGGTAAGCCTGGTGTTGGTAAAACTGCTACTGTTGAAGGATTAGCTTATCGTATTCAAAAAGGTGAAGTTCCTGATATTTTAAAGGGGTATCAAGTTATTAAATTAAATACTGCAGCTCTTTTAGGAACAGATCCAATTACAGGTGAATCAAAAGTACAAACATTGATTGATGAATTAAAAGATAAGACTAAGTTAATTCTATTTATTGATGAGATTCATACTTTGATGGGAACTAAAGGAGAAGCATTAGACTTTGCTAATATGTTTAAACCGGCACTAGACCGTGGTGATATTAAAGTTATTGGTGCTACAACTACAGAAGAATATGAAAGATATATTTTAAGAGATAAAGCCTTTGTTAGACGTTTTCAAAAAGTAGAGTTAAATGAACCAACAAGAGAAGAGAATATTCAAATATTAATTGGAACTCTTCCTAAAATAGAAGTTAGAACAGGAGCAAAATTAATGTATACTCCGTTTATTCAAAAGAAAATAATGGAGTTTATTACTGATATAACTAGTGAGTATAAAAGAATTTATGAAATAGGATCTAGATACCCAGATGTATCACTTACTATTATTCAACAAGCATTCTCAAATGCCTTGTTTGATAATCGAAGAGATGTTAATATTATAGATATAAAGAAAGCTATTATGAGTAGTAAAAATATTTATCCAGATGTTGTTAAAAAATCAATGCCTGAATTTGATACTATTTTTGCTGATCAAATAGCAGAATATAATGAAGAGAGAAAAGGTAATATAGAAAAACTATCAGACGAATAAAATGGTGGTGGAATAATGAGATGTAAAAAATGTGGAAAAATAATGCGAAAAGATGAAAGATTCTGTGAAGCATGTGGTTATTATAATGGAGAGAAAGATAATACTGGTTGGGATAATGAACCAAATAGTACTAGTTTCGTTAGTGATGATCATGAGTTTGATGATTATCAAGATGAACAATTTGAATTAAAAGATTCAAGTGGTACTAAATCAAATGAATTCTATTATGAGAATGAAGATTTATTAGAAGCTTACATTGGAGAAGACTATAAATCTATTAAGAAAATACCATTTAACTTCTTTGCTTTCCTTTTAAACTGGAGTTATTGTTTATATAGGAAACTATATATTACTGGTATTGTAGGTTTAATAGTTACTACAATTATCGCAATCTTTTTTAAAGAAGCATTATTGACATATTGGATTATAGTTAGTGTTTTACTAGGAATTCTATTTAATTTCTATTATGTATTTATTGCGAAAAGAAAAGTAGAATTAATTAAGAAAAAGTATGAAGGTACAGATAAGTTTGGATTAATGAATATTTGTGAAGAAAAAGGTGGAGTTAATCTTTGGCTTGCACTGGGAGTATACTTTGTATTTATACTTATAATATTCTTTAGTTATGTTAATGTAATTGTTAATCCAACAAATAATCCTAAATATTGGAAAGAAAATAGTGAAAACAGAGCTACTTGTTTATCACTAGTACATGTAGGTTATAATAATTTAGAAACATATAAAGTACCAGGTACTGTTGATGGTGCAGTTTGTAAAGTATCAAAGAAGAATTTTGTTGAATATGACATCTATCTTAAGACTATAGAAAATGGAAAAACATATTACGCATATTTCTATGCTGAAAAAGATGGAGTTATTTATAAACGTAATACTAGTGAAATTAATGAATTGGAATTAAAGAAAGCTAATGATCAAATAACAGAAGAAGAACAAACATTATTAAATTCATTAAAGCAAATAGAGAATAATTATAGTGATATTTCTAAGCAATCAGCAGCAGAAGATGAACTTATTAAGAAAAAACAAAATAAATCAGAGAAATTAAATTATTTATTCTCTAAAGAAGAAGTAATTAGATAAAAGAGAGTGTTGCAATTCTCTTTTTTGTTGTATAATTGTATATAATGGAGGAATTAATATGTGTGGAATCATAGGTTATAAAGGTAAAAAGCATCCTAAGGATATTTTACTTAATGGATTAAAGAATTTAGAGTATAGGGGTTATGATTCAGCAGGAGTAGCATTAAAGAATAATAATGAAATTCAAATAATAAAGAGTGTAGGAAAAATTTCTAATTTAGAAGAAAAACTGAATAAAGAAAAATTAATCGATTGTAAATTAGGAATTGCTCATACTAGATGGGCAACTCATGGAGAACCAAATGAGAGTAATGCACATCCTCATAAAGTAGGAAAAATTACTTTGGTTCATAATGGTATTATTGAGAATGCCGGAGTATTAAGAGAAAAGCTTACTAAAGAAGGAGTAAAGTTTAATAGTAATACTGATACTGAAGTAGTCGCAGCTCTTATTAATAAACATTATACAAATGATATGAAAAAGGCTCTTACAGAGACTATTAAAGAAATAAAAGGTAGTTATGCGTTAGCTATTCTTTGTGAAGATGATGATAGGCTATATGCAGTGCGTTGTGAATCTCCACTTATTTTAGGTGTGGGTAAAGATGAATACTTTGTAACTAGTGATATAGGAGCTATTTTAAAATATACAAGAGACTATGTTTTACTAGGAGAAAATGAATTAGTAGTAATAGATGATAAAGGTTATGAAATTACTAAAAATGGTAAAGAAGTAAAAAGAGAAGTTCAAACTAGTAATCTAAGTAGTGAATCTACTGGTTTATGTGGATATGACCATTATATGTTAAAAGAAATAATGGAAGAACCAGTATTAGTAGCTAATTTAGCTGAAAAGTATATTCATAATTTAAAGAAATTACCTGATATAAAGAAGTATAAACATATTCATATTATTGGATGTGGTTCTGCTTACTATGCTGGTATGATTGGTAAAAATTTATTCGAAGATGCCGGTCTAGAGGTAGAAATAGATGTAGCTTCTGAATATCGTTATCGTAATATTATTTATAAGCCAGATACATTAGTAATATTAATATCTCAATCAGGAGAAACAGCTGATACTATAGCTGCTATGAGAAAAGCTAATGAACATGCAGATACATTGGCAATTGTAAATGTAGATGGTTCAACTATTGCCCGTGAATGTACTTATAAAGTATTAATTGAGGCAGGTAGAGAAGTAGCTGTCGCAACTACTAAGGCTTATATTTTACAAGTGTTAATATTAAGTCTATTAGCTTATAGATTGGATCCAGATGGAACTTATGTAGAAGACTTAAAGAAATTACCACAACAATTAAAAGTATTACTAGATAAAACAGGATTCTATAAGAAATTAGCAGATGCTATATATAAACATGAAGATGTATTCTTCATAGGTAGAAAAGTAGATTATGCTATTAGTATGGAAGGTAGTTTAAAACTAAAAGAAGTATCATATATCCACAGTGATTCATACCAAGCAGGTGAATTAAAGCATGGAACTATTTCTTTAATAAAAGATGGAACAATTGTCTTCGCAATTGTAACTGATGATGAAATAAGAGATAAAACTATTTCTAATTTAGAAGAAGTAATTTCTCGTGGAGCTTATCCAATATATGTAGGAAATGAAGATGTTAATTATGAACATAAAATAATAATTCCACGTATAAACAAGAAACTACAACCATTACTTGTAGTGCCTACTTTACAAATGATTGCTTACTTTGTGGCTTTCAAAAGAGGTTGCGATATTGATAAACCAAAGAATCTAGCAAAAAGTGTAACAGTGGAGTAAATATGGAATTAAAATTTCTAGGAAGAGGGGCTGCATTTAATCCCAAAGAAGGAAATAATTCTGCGTATTTTATTGAAGATAAAAATTTGTTTTTAATAGATTGTGGAGAAACAGTTTATAAAGAATTAATAATTAAAAATATTTTAAAGGATATTGAAAACATTTATGTAATAATAACGCATACTCATTCTGATCATATTGGAAGTATTGGTACTTTAGCTAGTCATGTTTATTATAAGATGAATAATAAGATTAAAGTTGTTATTCCAGCTAAGCCTGATAAAAAGAAATATTTAAATTACATAGAAAGTATTTTAGAAGCAACTAATTGTTTAAATAAATATGAATTAATTAGTGAAGAAGAATTAGATAATAAATTTAAGTCTTTTGCTAGTATTAGATATTATGAAACAGTTCATTCAAATAGTTTAACTTGTTATTGTTTAGTAATATCTACTGATAATGGATATATTTATTATTCAGGTGATAGTAAAGAAACTTCAACAGTTGAAAAACTCATTAGAGAAGAAAAGAAAATAGATAAAATGTATTTTGATGTTACTTTAACTGATTCAGAAGATTCACATCATTTAAATGTTAATGTATTAACAAAAGTAATACCAAATAATTTGCAAGATAAAGTATATTGTATGCATATAGATAGTGATTCTCTTATTGAAAGAATAAAAGAATTAGGTTATAAATTAGTAGAGGAGGATTTATGTCAAGAATAAACCTAAATAGTTGGTATATAAAAGATAGCAAACTAGAAGTTACATTAGAGTTATATCAAGTTAGTATTACTCCCGTTACAATTGATGGTAAAATTACATCAGTTCTAAAAGTAGTAGATACTAATATGAATAGTAGTAGATATAAGTTTGATAATATTGAAGATGCAATGATATTTACAGAAGATGTTATTAAAAGTTGCGTTGGCTTAGAAGAAATTGAAGAAGGCTATAATTTATATAAAGAAAGTAAAGAAGAAAATAAAGAAAACAGCGAAGAAATAAAAGAAGTAAAAGTAAAAAAGAAAACACATCAAAATAAATGATGTGTTTTTATTAAAAAAACTAGTCTTTCGACTAGTTAATTACCAAATGGGGCCTCAATTTAACGTGTTTACGAAAAATCGGCACAAATCTATGAATTATATTTACTCAATTACTTGAATAAAATATACCACAACGTTTTGACATTTGTAAATATGCTTTTTGAAAGAAAAATTACATCTTACTATTAGATTTAAAATTTTTATAGGCTTGATATTTGATAATTTTATAATATAATTAAAAACAAAAATATATGTTATAATGGTTAAGAGGTGAATGTTTATGACTGACAAATTTGAGTTAACCGCAACTGATATGGCAGCTATTAGAGAAGGGGCAGATGGATTTTTAACTAATAAAGGAGCTAATTTATATAAAGAAGAGACTTATTATCAATCTGTTGAGTATTATAGGCTAGCAGCCGCTATGGGAGAAATTCATTCTATTTCTAATTTAGGATATTGTTATTTATATGGTAGAGATATAGAGGCAAATACTTCTCTCGCTATAGGTTATTTTGTTATTGCTGCTAATAAAGGAGATGTAGATGCAGCATATAAATTAGGAGATATTTATAGTAGCGATGATTGGGGTGTGAAGGATAAAGAATTATCAAATTATTATTATTGTATGGCTGCTGATAGAGTTATAAAAGATGGCTGGAGAAGAGGTTATTCTATATGTTGGGCTGCTCAATTACAAGATTATCCTAGTTTATGTTATGCCTTAGCAAGAGAAACTTTTGTAGGTGGTTCTATGCCAACTGATATAAAAATGTCTTATCAATTTTTAAAACATGCAGAACTTGGATATAAAGAGTCTCTTGAAAATGGATTTGATTTACATAAAGAATCATATGAAGGAGTATTAAAATTATTAAAAAACAAAAAATATGATAATGTAAGAGAAGAAATAGACAAGTATTTCTCTGAAGATTATGAAGACTAAAAAAGGAACTTTTCTCAAGTTCCTTTTGTTTTTATATGGGGCCCAAATTTAACGTGTTTACGAAAAATCGGCACAAATCTATGAATTGAGATTTTCTCAATTGCTAAATAAAATATAACACAACATTATGACATTTGCAAATGATTATGATTTGTCGTATTTATAAAAACCTTCCCCAGAGGATTT
>JAEEGL010955055.1_pt1 | contig 11902 bp, 9 predicted proteins | sample 9134231 | NCBI WGS metagenome assembly JAEEGL01 (sample SAMN16246548, study PRJNA631951) | gut metagenome | biome: gut microbiome; feature: rumen; material: fiber-attached | host: Bos | place: Iran: Karaj | collected 2018-10 | reverse complement strand
CGGAACGTGTCCATATCCGCCGCGCCGACCGCAAGCGACGCGATCGCCACGGAATACGGTTCGATCCCGCGCGTCGCCGCCCACTTGTCATGCAGCGCGCTCTGTATCCGCGTACAGAGCGTCTCGGTATACTGCGGCAGCGCGCTCGGGCGCACGCTCTCAATCGTCCGGCACAGCGCGGTCAGGATCGCCGTCGACGCCTCGGCGTCAAGCTGCGCCTGAAGCTCCCGCCGTGTGTACGTCTGCCGCACGTTGCCGCTGACGTGTTTGTAAAACGCCGCGGGATCGCAGATGCGGTAGCTGTACGTGCCCTCGACCGAGACGGACGCATCCAGATCCAGTCCCGTATTCTCGTCCCGCAGCCGCAGCGGCACGTTCGGCAGCGAGAACGGATTGTCCGGACATTCCTTTGTATTGACGAAGTAGACGCGCTGCACGACCGGCACGTCGCCGCCGTACGAAATGCGCTCGCCGACGTCCCTGAGCACGGACGAAACGCCACCTCCGCCGAAGACGCCGCGCGCCTTTTCGCCGGTGAACTTGTGCTCGCCGCTCGTTTCATAGCAGGCGATCACCTTGCCCATCTCCGTCACGATCGCCGCGGCGCCGTCCGGCACCAGGATCGCCGATCCGGCGGAAATCACGTTGTCGCTGCCGGCGTTGGACGAGCGTTCCGACGTCATTCTGCTCCCGCGCAGCACGAGCGTGTCCGCGTCGAGCGCGTCGCACGTGAACGCCTCGAGCCATTGATCCGCCATGGCGCCGCGCAGCGCGGCGGACGCCGCTTTGAAAATACCCATTATTTTCCCTCGATCGTATATTCTCCGCTGTGCAGCGGGATCGTCGTCGCATTATGCACGCGGCCGTGCGGCTTCTGCGGGTCCTTGAACACGTAGCCGGCAGGCAGGATGATGTCGCCGACGAGCGCCTCGGGGCACTCGACGTTCAGAAGGATCTGCGTGCCCTCACGCCGCCAGCGCACGTCGACCTTGCCCGCGGGCGCGTAATAAAACGCGTCGGCAAACGACAGCGCGCGCAGGAAGTCGGGCGCAACGTCGATGCGGTCGGCGGACGTGTCGGCCGGATTGACGCGGATGCCGCCAACGCGCTGGATGAACCAGCTCACGATGTCGCCGAAGAAGTGATGGTTCAGGGAAGCGGGAGAATCCAGATCCTCCGGCTGCGTGAATTCCTCCGGCAGCGCGGTATAACCCTGCTCGACGAAGAAGCCGTAGGACGGGTAGTCGCGGCGCGTGATCATCTGGAACGCGAGATCGCCGCGTCCGCAGTCGGAGAGCGCGTGGAAAATCGTGCGCAGACCGATCATGCCGCAGTCGAGATGGCCGTCCGCCTCCTCAACGAGCTGCACCAGCACGCGGGACGCCTCCGCCTTTTCCGCGTCGTCGAACACCCCGTAATACAGGCAGATCGCCTGCGCCGTCTGGCAGCGCGAACGCACGGTCATGGTGCTGAAGTCGATCAGGTTCCCGCGGATCGCCGTGCGGAAGGACGTATACAGCGCCTCGGCGAAATCCGCCTGTGCCGAAAGCCCCATCGCGCGGAACAGCGCCGCGGACTTGCGCGCGATATACATCGCCATCACGCTGTCCGTCAGATACAGCGGCGCGACCGGGTCGCCTGCGCCGCGCATCGGCTGCAGCCAGTCGCCCAGACCGATCGCCACGAGACCGTCCGGACGGCGGCGCTGCGAAATGTAGGAAAGATAGCGCAGCATGCTCTCCGCGCTCTCCCGCGCGGGCTCCAGATCGCCGCGCATACGCCAGATCTGCCAGCACAGCTCGGTCAGCACGTTGTCCCACGCCGGACCGTTGCCCCACGCGAAGCCCCAGCCTCCCGTGGGCACGATGCCCGGCAGCTCGCCGTTCGGCGCCTGCGCGAGGCAGATGTTGCGCAGCCATTCGCGGTAGCTCTTTTCGGGCGTGAGCGTGAGCATCACGTGCTCCGCAGAGGTTGCCGCGTCGCCCGTCCAGCCGTTCTTTTCGCGGTGCGGGCAGTCCGTCGGGAAATAGTAGAAGTTCGCCAGATCCGACCGGCGAGCCATTTCGCCGAGGGCGTTCATCGTCTCGTCCGAGCAGCGGAAGCCGCCGCGTTCACGCAGATCGGAATTCGCGACGAGCATCGTCAGCGTTTCGGGTACCGCCTGCTCCGGCGTCAGTCCGTAGACAAGCGCGTAGCGGTAGCCGTGGTAGGTGAAGGGCGGCTCGAAGATCTCCTCTCCCTCGCCCTTGCAGATATACATATCCGTCTGGGCATAGCCCTTCGGATAGAAATGGATGTTCTGGCAGGACGGTTCGTCCTTGCTGTTGACGAACTCGCACATCTGGATATAGATGCGCTGCCCCGCTTCGCCGCGGATGCGCAGGCGCAGGATGCCCGCCGTGTTCACGCCGAAATCGTAGAGCGTTCCGGGCGTCGTCTGCAGGTCGTCGAACTTGTATTCGGTGTCAAGCTTCATATTGTCGCGCGGATTGAACTTGGCACACAGCAGCGCGCGCCGCACGGAAACGGGCGCGATCTCCTGCGTCACGACGATCGGGTCCGCCTCGCACAGCCGGAATTCACCGCGCGGCATTTCGGTGCGGTACACGTTCTGCCAGCCGCTGTCGTCAAAGTCAGGCAGGCACCAGCCCTCCGCCTCCCGGCGGGCGTCGTAAAACACGCCGCTGCGCAGGTCGTCGAACAGGATCGCGGACGGCGCCGTGCGGAAGCTCTCGTCCGCCTCCAGCGTGAACGTCTCGCCGTTTTTGCGCGTCGCCGTCAGCCGCAGCGCAAAGCGCGGCACGCCGCGGAATCGCGCGATATCAAAGTCCCAGACGCGTCCGCCGGGGCAATTCTGCATGCCGTTGCCGAGCAGCAGGCCGATCGCGTTTTTGCCGTCCCGGAGAAGCTCCGTCACGTCGTATCGGTCGAAATACACCACGTCGTCCGGATTGGAGATGTACGGTGCGAGCAGACCCTTCGTGATGCGCTTGCCGTTCAGGTACAAATCATAAAAGCCCAGGCCGCTCACCAGCACCTCGGCGGACGCCACGTCGCTGACCGAGAACGTGCGGCGGACGTACGGCGCGGGCACGTGCTTTTCGTATGTATTGTAGTCTTTTGTCGCTGCGAAAAAGTGTTTCGGGAATTCCATCGGATCATCCTTTCGGTTTAAGGTAATTCCAGTATACCCGTTTTCGGAGGGAAAATCAACAACAATTCCTTTCTGTTCCCCCTTCTTCATACTTTATTTGAAAGCATCTTGCGAAACAGCCGATCCTGTGGTAAACTGTAGTGTAACTTTAAACTGGGAGGTAACGCTTATGCCCTGCATCCAAACTACCACGTCCGTTTCGGTTTCCGACGCGCAGAAAGCGCAGCTGCAGACCCGCTTCGGCAAGGCGATCGAAATCTTTCCCGGCAAGACGGAGCGCTGGCTGATGTGCACGCTCTGCGACAACGTACCCGTCAGCATGGCGGGCGACGGCGACACGCCCGCGGCATTCGTCGAGGTCAGCCTGCTCGGCAAGTCCGACCGCGCGCATTTCGAGCGCATGACGGCGGAGATCTGCGACATTCTCGCGGACGTGCTGTCCATTCGTCCCGACCGCGTCTACGTCAAATACGAGGAAGTCGCACACTGGGGCTGGAACGGCGGAAACTTTTAACCGATCCGCCTCGCCCCGCATATACTGAAGCGTATGCGGGGTGATACCATGCGGCGACGCACTTTCCGAAAACGCAGCCGGCTGCGGCCGTGGCTGTGTCTTGCGGCATGTCTCGGCGCCGTCTGGCTCCTGCTCGCGCGGGCGGACGCGCGTCTGCGTCCGCAGCTGTACGCGCTCGCCGCGATTCAGGCGATGGCCGGCGAAGAGCACGCGCTGAACGAGGCCGTGCTGTCCGCGCTGGAAAGCGACCGATACGCCTCGCTCGTGCAGATCGACCAGGCCGAAAACGGGCGCGTCGTTTCCGTGCGCACGGACGCCGTCGGCATCAATCTTCTCAAATGCCGTGTCTGTGAAGCGGCATCCGCCGTGCTCGCTTCGCGCGAGCAGATCGTACACATTCCCGCAGGCTCCCTGACGGGGCTGGATATCCTTGCCGGACGCGGGCCGCGCATCCGCATCCCGGTACGCACGTCCGGCTTTGCGAGCGCGGACGTCGAAAGCGCGTTCGAGGGCGCGGGCGTCAACCAGACCGTCCACCGTCTGCTGCTGCGCGTGAACGCGAGCGTATGTTTGTCGATGGCGAAAACCCAACAGACAAAGCCGCTTTCCTGCACGGTCTGCGTCGCGGAAACCGTGATCGTCGGCGAAGTGCCGGCCTTATACGCAAACAACAATAACGGAGAATAAACATGGACTTTCAAACAGCCGAAAAGCGCGCCGCGCAGCTGCGCGAGCTGCTGAACTATTACAGCCGCAAATACTACGTGGACGACGATCCCGTCGTCGAGGACAGCGAGTACGACCGCATGCAGCGCGAGCTGCTGTCCATCGAGCAGGCGTATCCCGCGCTGCGCACGAGCGATTCGCCCACGTCCCGCGTCGGCGGATTCGCCGACAGCCTGTTCACACCCGTGACGCACGAGGTGCGCATGGAGAGTCTGCAGGACGCGTTCAGCGAGGAGGAGCTTTGGGACTTCGACCGCCGCGTGCGCGAATCCGTCCCGCAGGCGCAGTACGTCGTCGAGCCGAAGATCGACGGTCTGTCCGTATCGCTTGAATATGAAAACGGCGTGTTCGTCCGCGGTTCCACGCGCGGCGACGGCGACGTCGGCGAGGACGTGACCGCAAATCTGCGCACCGTGCGCGCGATCCCGCTGCGTCTTACGCAGGAGCTGCCGTTTCTGGAGGTGCGCGGCGAGGTGTACATGCCGAAGGAGTCGTTTGCCTCGCTCGTACAGGCGCAGGAGGAAGCGGGGGACAAGCCCTTCAAGAATCCGCGCAACGCAGCCGCCGGCTCCCTGCGGCAGAAGAACGCGCAGATCACCGCCTCCCGCAAGCTCGATATTTTCGTTTTCAACATCCAGCGTATCGACGGAAAAACGCTCACGTCGCACAAGGAATCTCTGGATTTCCTGCGTGAGCTGGGCTTTCGTACGATCCCCGAATACACGCGCGTCGACACGATCGAAGATGCGATCGAGTGCGTGCGCGCCATCGGTCAAAAGCGCCGCGGACTGCCGTACGACATTGACGGCGCGGTGCTGAAGGTCGACAGCTTCCCGAGCCGTACCGCGCTCGGCAGCACGGCAAAGTTCCCGAAATGGGCGGTCGCGTTCAAGTACCCGCCCGAGGAAAAGCAGACGACGCTCCTTGACGTGGAGGTCGCCGTGGGACGCACGGGCGTGCTGACGCCGACGGCGATCCTCGAGCCGGTGCTTCTGGCGGGCACGACCGTCGGACGCGCCACGCTGCACAACCAGGATTTCATCACCGAGCGCGATATCCGCATCGGCGACACGGTGACCGTGCGCAAGGCGGGCGACATCATCCCCGAGATCGTCAAGGTCAACGCCCATGCGCCGGACAGCGAACCGTACCGCCTGCCGTCGGCGTGTCCGTCGTGCGGCGCAGCCGTCGTGCGCGAAGCGGACGAGGCTGCCGTGCGGTGTGTCAATCCCGAATGTCCCGCGCAGCTGCTCAGAAACCTCATCCACTTCTGCTCGCGCGGCGGCATGGACATGGAGGGCTTCGGCGAAGCCGTGCTGGAAAAGCTCGTCGAGGAAGGGTATCTGCACACGGCAGCCGACCTCTACCGGCTCGACGCGCAGAGCATCCAGACCATCGAGGGTTTCCGTGAAAAGAGCGCCGCCAATCTGCTGGACGCCGCGGAAAAGTCCAAGGAAAACGGTCTGGAAAAGCTGCTTGCCGCGCTTGGCATCCGCCACGTCGGCGAAAAGGGCGCGAAGCTCCTGGCGGCGCATTTCGGTTCGATGGACGCCGTTCAGGCAGCATCGGTCGAACAGATCTCCGCGATCGACGGATTCGGCGGCATCATGGCGCAGAGCGTCTTCGATTTCTTCGCCCTGCCCGAAACGGCCGATCTGATCGAGCGCCTGAAAGAGAGCGGCGTGCGTATGACCGCCGTGCAGACGGTGGAAGATCACCGCTTCGCGGGAATGACGTTCGTCCTCACCGGCACGCTGCCGACCCTGACACGCGCCGAAGCGACGCAGATCATCGAGCGTCTGGGCGGCAAGGCGTCGTCCTCCGTCTCCAAAAAGACGACCTACGTCCTCGCGGGCGAGGAAGCCGGCAGCAAGCTGACCAAGGCGCAGGCGCTCGGCGTGCCGATCCTCAGCGAAGCGGAATTTACGGAAATGTGTCAATAATCCTCGGCATATAAAGAAAAGCAGGATTGCGGATAGCCGCACACCGCGCACATCTGCGGGGCGAGACGCCCCTTGTGCAGCGCGCCGCAGACGCGGCAGATCCAGTAGCATTCCTGTTCCCTTTGAAACACTGCGCCGGTGCGCACATTCTCCCGCAGGATGCGGAACCGGCGCGCATGGTTTTTCTCGACCTCGGCGAGCTGCCGGAACAGATACGCCGTCTCCGGCAGACCGTCGCGCTCCGCGGTCTCGGCAAACGAGGCATATAGATTTGTCTGCTCCGTTTCGACCGCCGCCTGCAGGTTCTGCGCCGTACCGGGGACGCTGCATTCGTGCAGAAGCTCCCGCAGGATCGCGGCGTGTTCGAGCTCGTTGTCCGCCGTCTGCAAAAACAGATCGGCGATCTGCAAGTACCCCTCCCCCTTCGCCTGCCGCGCAAAAAGGCGGTAAAGCGAAGCGGTCCTCAGCTCCTCATGCAAAGCGGTCTGCACGTTTTCCGCGGTCTGCTTTTCGTTTTTTTCCATGTGATCCCCTCCGCCATACTGTATGCGGCGATCCCGCCGCACATACCGAAAGAGAAAACGATGGTCAAAGAAAAAGCGTTCTACACAAATCTCGCGCTGCTGTCTCTGCCGATCGCGGCGCAGAATATCCTGACGTTCCTCGTCGGTCTGGCGGACAACGTGATGGTGTCGCGGCTGGGCGAAACGGCCGTGTCCGGCATCTACGTCGCCAACCAGATCACGACGCTCCTGCAGATGTTCGTTACGGGTCTTGCCGCCGCGCTGACGGTGCTGGCGGCGCAGTACTGGGGCAAGCGCGACCTCGCCGCCGTACGCTCGATCGTCGGCATCGCGTTCCGCTTCGCTCTTGCGGTCGGCGCGCTGCTGTTCGCCGCGGTCAGCCTGTTCCCATACCGTGTGATCGGTCTGTTCACCAACGATCCCGCCGCGCTGGAGGCGGGCGTCGAGTATATCCGCATCCTCGCGTGGACGTATATCCCCTTCTGCCTGTCGAGCGTCCTGATCGCCGCCATGCGGACGGTCGAAGCGGTGCGCCTCGGCGCCGCCGTCGCGGCCATGGCGCTCGTGCTGAACGTCACGTTCAAATGGCTGCTGATCTTCGGCAAGCTCGGCTTTCCGCGCCTCGGTCTGCGCGGCGCCGCGTGGGCGACGCTCCTGTCGCGCCTGTGCGAGCTGGCAGTCGCCGCCGTATACGTTTGGCGGTTCGACCGCAAGCTGCATCTGCGCCTTTGCGATCTGTTCACGCCGCGTTCACCTTTCACCCGCGACTTCTTGCGCTACGGTCTGCCCGTGATCGCGGGCGACCTGCTGTGGGGGCTGAACATGGCGACGCAGGGCGGCATCGTCGGACGGCTCGGCGTCGTGTCCGTGTCCGCCGTCAGCATCGCCAACACCGTCTTTTCCATCATCTCCGTCGGACTGTACGGCACGCGCGACGCGTCCGCGATCGTCATCGGCAAAACGGTCGGCTCCGGCGACGTGCCGCGCGTCAGGCTCTACGCGAAGACGCTGCAGGTCGTATATCTGATTTTGGGTCTTTTCACGGGACTTTTGGTGTTCGCGTCGCGGTACGCGATCCCGTTCGTCTATTCCGGCATGGAACCGCAGACCATCGCGCTCGCACAGCAGCTGCTTTTGGTGCTGTCCGTCACCGTGCTCGGCACGGCGTACCAGATGTCCGTCCTGACCGGCATCGTCCGCGCGGGCGGCGCGACGCGGTTCGTGCTGTACAACGACCTGATCTTCGTCTGGGGCGTGGTCATTCCGTCGGCGATGCTCGCGGCGTTCGTCTTTCACGCGCCGACCTGGATCGTGTTCGCGTGTCTGAAGTGCGACCAGATCCTCAAATGTGCCGTCGCCGTCGTCAAGGTCAACCGCTTCCGCTGGATCCGCGACCTGACGCAGCCGCAGCAGACGGACAAAGAAGCCATCGAATCCTGATGATTCCCGATAAAGAAAGAGAGGAACGGCCATGTTTTATCAAATCGGCGACAACGTGCGGGAGATCGACGCGGAGCATCTGCGCGAGGACGCGCTGAACGCGGGCTACGTGGACTGCGATGCCCTGCAGGCGCTGCAGGAAAAGCTGCGTTTTGCGCCGTCGACGGTCGACTCGTGCCGCACGGCAAACGCACTGTTTCGTTCCGGCGTGGAGGTCTACGACGACTACACGTTCACGGAGCTGCGCATTGCCTCTCCCGAGGTTGCGGACGACTGCGTCGCGCTGTATCTGCGCAAAAATCTGATGCTCGTGGTCGATATCGAGGATCGGGACGGCTCCACCTATGCAAAATTCCGTGCCGCCGTCCAGCGCTGCGGCGTCGGCAAGCCCTCGATCGAACGGCTGGTCGGGGCGTTTCTCGACGCGCTCGTGCAGAACGACACGGCGTTCATCGAAAAAACCGGCTACCGTCTGGCGCAGCTGGAGGAGCAGGTTTTTGCCAATGAAACGGACAAGTCCTTCAACATGGAGCTGCTGCAAATGAAAAAAACGCTGCTGCACATGCACAACTATTACGACCAGCTTCTGGACATCACCGAAGCCGTGGAGGAAAACGAAAACGAGATTTTCGACGAGGACAACCTCATCGCCATCACGAACGCTTCCGCCAAAATCACGCGTCTGCGCGAGGACACGGATTCTCTGAGCCGGACGGCGGAGCATCTGCAGGACGCGTATACCTCGGCGCTCGATCTGCAGCTCAACCACTCGATGAAGTTCTTCACCGTCATCACCACGATCTTTTTCCCGCTGACGATCATCGTCGGGTGGTACGGCATGAACTTTCAGTACATGCCGGAGTTTGCGTGGAAGTACGGATATATATACGTCATCGTCCTGTCCGTCGCCGTGGTCGCGCTGCTGACGCTCATCGGCAAAAAGCGCAAGTGGTTCTGACGCGCATATAAAAACGCCGGAATCTTCGTTTTGAAGGTTCCGACGTTTTTTTCGTTTATTCTTCGTTTATCTTTCGGCGCCACTGCGCGACCGCATGGGGCGAAAAGTTTTCCGGCGCTTGCTTATAGAGCGTCTGCGTGCGGCTGCCGCGCAGCAGACCGCGCAGCACTTTGCCGAACGCGGGCGGCCTGCGCATGCCGCGCACGAGCTTGCCCGCGAGCGCGGGCAGGTTCATGTTCTGTCCGGCGCCGGCAAGGTCGGCGGACTCGATGACGCGGTTTGCGAACAGGAAGTTGACGTCTTCCGTCGGCATGGTCAGCAGCGCGTTTTTCAGTCCCTCGTTCTTCGCGGTGTCGCCGCCGTACAGACGGTGGAAATCCCGGTTGTACTGCCACAGATCAGCCGCCGTGCACGCGGGGCGTGCAAGCACCGTTTCGGCAAGCAGCTTTCCGGCGCGCAGCGACAGGTCGATGCCCATCCCGTTCATGGGCGTGGTCATAAAGGCGCTGTCGCCGATCGCGGCGTAGCCGTCCGCGACCAGCAAAGTCAGCGGCCGGCGCACGGGGATAAAGCCGTACTGTCCGCCGTGGACGATCTGTTCTCCCATCCACGGATGCGACGCGCGGAACCGGGCGACGTGCGCGTCGATCTGTTCCTTCGTCAGCGGATCGACGCGTCCGATCAGCACGTCGACCGAGTCGGGATTCGTGCAGAACCACGACAGTCCCGCCTCGCCCTCGTGCCGCAGATACACCTCGAACGGGACGTCCGGCACGGGCACGTTTTCCACGCGGTCGAAGTACGAGCGGTACGCATAAAACAGCTCGCCGCGCATGGGGCCTTTTTCGATGCCGAACGCCGCCGGCAGATTCGTCCGCACGGGAGAAAATACGCCCGCCGCGTCGATCACGAGATCGGCGGACAGAGAACCCGCGTCCGTGCACAGTCCCGTGACGCGGCCGTCCTTGACGATCGGCTTTTCGACGCGCGTGCCGAACGCGAACCGCACGCCGCAGGCTTCGGCACGGTCGAGCAGCATGGCGATCAGAGGCCTGCGCCACATGACCTTTTGTTCGGCGCTCTTCGGGAAATGCACGTCGACGTGCGTCTTTTGGTCGGGACTGACGAACGTGCAGTCGCCGCGCACGCGCCACGCGTCCGACGGCAGATCGCTTTCCTTGATATGTAACGCATCGCACAGCAGCGAAAACGTGAAGCGATCCTCCCAGTCGTGCCCGAGCGCGTCACGCTGTTTTACCTCCAGCACGGTGACGCTGTGTCCCGCTTCGGCAAGGATCGCGCCGGCGACCAGTCCGCCGTGACCCGCACCCGCGATCAGAATATCCATTTATCTTCCTCCGCAAATCAGAACGGCAGCCGCAGCACGCGCGCGATCACCAGCAGCAGATTGTCCGCATATACGCGCAGTCGTGCGAAGAATGCCTGTGCACCGCCCGCGATGTTCTGCGCGTTTTGTGCGGCGGCGTATCCCTCGATCGTGCCGTGGTTGTCGTCGACGCCGTCCGCGTCGAACGCGAATTTATACAGGAACGGAGAAGCAATCGCCAGCAGGAAGAATTCTCCTGCCGTAACGGGGCCGAACGCCCTGCAGCCGAGCTTCGTCAGCTCTTGCACGAGCCCTTCCCCACTCTGTCTTTTGAGCAGCTCGTTCGCGCCCTTGAGCAGGATCGCGTCGTTGAACTTCGCCAGATCGTCGTGCAGGATCAGATTGACCGCGCGCAGGAGGAGCGTGACCTCCGTGCTGCCGAGCGCGAAATGCTCCCCGCCCGCATAGTGCATGGAGACAAGCTCCGTCGCAAGATCCCACGCGTTTTGATAGTCGCTGTCCGGGATGTCGATGTTGTATTCCCTGCCGAGCGTCTGCACGCTGTCCGCGCCGTACAGCGGCATGGCGAGCAGTTCGTTGAGGCGGGAAAACACGGCGTATGCCGCGTCGTAATAGAAGTCGCTCTCTTTGATGCCCATTTTCTCCATCGTCAGCGACAGCCACAGGCGGTATTCCACGCCTTTTTTGAGAAAGCCCTTGGCATAGGCGTTCAGATCGCTGTTCATGGTGCGGAGCTGCGCGTCCGTGTAGCCGCGCACGGCGGCGGTCAGCGCGTCGGTGTCGATCTTTTCGACCGGCACGCTGTCGTAGCGGATCGCGTCGTCGGTAAAGGCCATCGTCAAGTAGCTCAGCGGGTACATCGTCAGCGACGTGACCGCGAAATCGTAAATCTTATTGCCGAGCGCGCTCGTAAAGACTGCCGCGTCGCCGCAGTGCTCGTGGCCGGACAGCACGACGCGCACGCCCCAGCCGGCGAACAGCTCCGCCGTCGTGCGGTGGAAGCGGACGATGAAATTGCGGCTGACGATGCGCTGCAGGGGCATGTGGTCGAGCAGGTTGTGGTGCATCATCACGATGGGATACCGCCCGTCCCGTTTCGCATTGGCGGCCTCCTGACGGACAAAGTTCAGCTTGTCGAGCGTCATGCCGTCCTCGGTGGATTTGTTGTAATCACAGCTGTCGAGCGCGATCAGTCGGTATTTTTCGCCGAGGTCGGAGGTGTAGGAGCAGTCTTTTTAGAGCACGGTCAGGGCGCGATCGTAGCAGAAGTCGACGTAGATCACTTTGAAATCCTG
>JAEEGL016581207.1_pt1 | contig 11903 bp, 6 predicted proteins | sample 9134231 | NCBI WGS metagenome assembly JAEEGL01 (sample SAMN16246548, study PRJNA631951) | gut metagenome | biome: gut microbiome; feature: rumen; material: fiber-attached | host: Bos | place: Iran: Karaj | collected 2018-10 | reverse complement strand
CGTGTCCATTCTGTGATGAAACTGTCAAAAATCTGCGAGGAAAGTGTCAAGATTCTGCGATCCATCAGACGGAAAAAGACGTGGTGCACGCAGGCATCACGTCCTTTTCTTTGTCAGTCAGGATTATTTCATTGTTTTGAAGAATCTGGTGATACCGAATACGCCTGCACCGGCACCGGTCACGCCAAGGGCTGCGATCAGGATGATGGTCAGAGGCACAGAACCGGTGTCTGTCGCGTTCAGCTCAGCATCTGCTTCGGCTCCGCCGAGGCCATCCGCTCCGGGGATTTCTTCACTGTCAATGTCAGAGACATCCGTTCCGTTCTCCGGTTCTGTGGATGCTTCCACGTTCACTGTCTCTTCGGAGACAGGCTCTTCGGGGGTCTCCGTCTCCTCTGCTTCCGGTACAGGGGTTTCCTCCTCCACTGTGTTCTCCACGGGAGTCTCCGTCTCCTGAGTCCGGGTGGTTGTGGCAGTAGTGGTACCCCTGCTGCCGGAAGGTCTTCCGGCAGGAGTCTGGGCCACAGGTGCCTCAGCAGCCTGCAGGCTGTTGGATGCGTTGTTGGTCACGGTGGGAGCACTGCTGCCGGGGTTGTTGTTGATCGGGGCATTATTGTTTGCAGGAGCCGCGTTGTTGTCCGAACTGTTGTCAGCAGGGACATTGTTCTCCGCGGGTACTTCCGCTACAGGCTGCTGCTCTGCGGGTTGCTCCACAGGAGTCTGCTCTTCCACAGGCACCTGTTCTTCCTCCTGGGTCTCCTCATCAGGTGTCTCAACAGGTACCTGCTGGTCCTCATGATTCTCCTCCACGGGAGTCTCCGCAACCGGAGTCTCCTCCGCCGGCTGCTCCACAGGGGTGGTCTCCTCTGCAGGAGCAGGCTCTTCTACAGAAGGCTGTTCCACCGGCGTAGTTTCCTCCACAGAGGGCTGCTCTACAGGCGGCTGCTGCTCTACAGGCGGCTGCTCCTCTACAGGCGACTGCTCCTCTACAGGCGGCTGCTCCTCTACAGGCGGCTGCTCCTCTACAGGCGACTGCTCCTCTACCGGAGTCTGTCCGGGTTGCTCTGCAGGAACTTCCACAGGAGTCTCGCCGGGAGTGTTGTCATCTCCGGGAACCTCTGCATCGGAGTTCCCGGGTTGGGGAACCCCCCCGGGAGTCTCTCCCAAAAGTTCTGCCGCGAACTCTTCGTCAGCCACTGCTTCGTTGTCCGTCTGGCCGGAACCGCCGGCTTCCACTCTCACCAGATCGATCACTGCATTCCGGAAGGTGAATGCCAAGGTACCCACTCCCGCACTGCCGCCGAAACCATAGTTCAAGTGCACATTGGAAATGGTAGCGTCTGCGGTAAAGACGCGCTCGTAATGGTTAAATCCGTCAGCGTCCGCACTTGCGCTGTCATAGGTGACAGTGGTGGGGCCGCCGTCATACACATGCCAGCTTCCGCCGTTTTCCTGGATAATGTACTGGAAGGTGTTGTTGGAAGGTCCCTCCAGCTTGTAATCAAAGGACAGTTTGTAGTTCTGGCCTGCCACCAGCTCGAAATCGCCGGATGCCAGCTGAGGGGAATACCAGTTGCCACCGCTGGCGATGTTCTGCATTGTGACAGTTCCGTCATTTTTGATCAGTGCGATCTCTCCGCCGCCGCCATTGTCTCCGCGGTAGGAGCTGTCGGTGGTCAGCGGGTGCTCATTCACGCCGGTTGCCTGGTTCGCACCCTTCATGGACACGTTATCCAGCTGCACGGATGCGCCCTTGCCGAAGATCAGGACCAGAGCAGCATCGGAGGCATCCGACCTAGTCTCGAATTGCAGGACATAATGTCTGACACCGTCTGCTGCAGAATATCTTGCCGTGGCTGCACCCAGCTCTGTCACGGGTACGATCCTGCCCTCTGCTTCCCCGGCACTGTAAACAGCCGCCTTGACCACAGTATCCGCTGCGCTGTACAGGTCGAACTCTACGGTAAGAGTATCAGCCACAAGATTCAGACCGGGCTGGTAGATCACGGGAGAAGTCTCTGCCGGAGCGGAAATCTGCGCACGACGCTCGTAGTACTTTCTGCCGTCCATGATCTGCTCATATCCCAGCATGGAAGCCTTGTCCACTACCATCTTATCGCTGCCGGTGAGAGCAACCGTGGTGTATCTGGGCACAGAGACGATGGTGCTGTCGGTCGCTGCCCAGTATTTCAGTTTGTGTGCTCCCTGGTCGAAGGAACCGTTGTAGATCAGGTTTCCGTTTGCCATGGGGGTTCTTGCGGATTCGCTCTGTCCCATGGTGTCGGGATCCACGATCTCCACCTTTACATTGGAGATATAGACATTACCGGCAGCCTGCGCGCCGAGATTGAACTCGATGCGGCAACGGTCAAAATCCTTCTTCTGCTGGAAGGTGTAGGAATAATGCTGGGGCTCTGCCGTCAACTTGAAGGACTGGATACCGTAGGTGGTCCAGCCTTTCCACTCCTTGGAATCGCAGTTGACGCTCTTGCCCACCAGGCCGCCGTCCGCGTAAGCGTCATAGCTGACCTTGTACACATAGCCCGCTTTTGCATCGTAATGACCGATGAGCTGTACGGAGTAATCCTGTCCTCCGGTGGAGTTTACACCGACCTTGGCCCACTCTCTGCCTTCCGCATCGGTATAAGCATTGAGCGTTGCGTCGGTAGCATCGTCCTGGTAAGACAGATACCACTGTGCCATATCCGCAGTAGCGTCATCCAATCCGCCGCCCTGTGCATTCAGGCCGGCTGCGCTGACCTCTGCGATCTGGTTGATGCCTGCAAAATCTGCCCAGTTCTCACTGGTGCCCTCGCCTGCGCCCTTGACCACATCATCTGCGTAGCCTTCCGTCTTCTGGAAGACTCTGACATAGTCCACATACATGTTGATGTCGTTGCCGAAGGTTGCACGGTTTGCAGCGCCGCCGAACTGGCCGCTGTCCACTGCCAGATTCAGGATCATGTAGAACGGCATATCAAAGGGTGCATCAAATGCCAGAGCATCGGAAGCACCGGGAATGGTGGAATCCCAGCTGTTCAGCGTGTTGATGGGCTGTCCGTCATAGTACCAGGTGATCTTGCCGGGCTGCCAGTCAATGGCATAGGTGTGGAAGTAGGTGTAGTCGCTGTTCAGCTCCACATAACCGCTTCCCTCGTATACATGGCTCGGGGTGCCCCAGTGCAGGGTACCGCATGCCACATTGTTTCCCTTGTCGCTGAAAGCGCCGCAGGTCTCAAGAATATCGATCTCACCGGACACAGGCCAGCCGCCGTAGACGGAAGTGCTCTGAGGGAGCATCCAGAAAGCGGGCCATGCGCCTGCCGTTGCGGGCAGGGAGATCCGGGCCTCGACGTATCCGTAGGTTGTGTTGAAAAGTGCTTCCGTGGGGGTCGTGGTGCGGATTCTTGCGGAAGTGTAATTCTTCGCGCCCTCATTCGCATACAGGTATCCGTCCTCCCGGCTTGCGGTGATGCGAAGCACACCTTCGCCGTTGCCGTCGCCGTTGAAGTCTTCATTGACTCCAAGGTTCCGGAGACAATCGGTGTAAGCCTGCAGCTCATTGTTACCCCAGCCGTAGTTGCCGCAATCGGTGGAACCATCGCCCAGCTGGTATGCCCAGTTGTCCAAGTTCAGTCCGGTATTGCCGTCCACATTGGCAGTTCCGTAATTTCCATCGAACTCGTCCGCCCAGATAAGGGTGTAACCCTCCTTGACTGCGCCGGGATCCGCGTAGTCGCCGGCACTGTTGTCCGCGGTAAAATCATATTCTGCACCGGTTGCGGTGCCCGCGCCGGATTCACCGGTATCCACCACTTCCGTCAGCACCAGATTCTCCAGAACCACCCGGCCGGAACGGTTCGCGTCCTCACCGCTCATCTGACCGAGCGCGAAGAACAGATACGGTTTTTCCGCGCAGAACTGCCCGCAGGAAACCGTCTTGGAATAGTGCAGCGTCTGGCCGCCGGTGATCTGCACTTCCTCTGCAATGAAGCCTGCCACATCGTCCAGCTTCAGGAAAAACTTTTTGTCCACATCGGAAGTGATATCAAATTCCACCCGATACGTGGTGTGATCCTGCAGGTTCAGATTCTTGATGATGTACTGAAGTCCCCATTCTCCACCCCATCCGAAGTTGGAAACATCAAAGGTTGCCACAGTCCCGGACTCGCGGATGGAAGCGCCGCATCCGGCCCAGTCACTGCCGACATAAAGTTCGGTGTTCGAAGTTTCCAGATTCACTGCATTCTCCACAGAGTTCACCACCGGGGGCAGTTCATCCGGGATCGTTACGATACCCTCGCCGCCGGGTTCTCCCGCTTCCTGCGTCGCGACGGTGTCATTTGCGGGCTCGTCCGCATGGACGATCAGCCCTGTGTTTCCCAAAACCAATACAGTGGCCATCCCCATGGCCATGAGCCGTCTACGCAGCTCCGTTTTTTTCATAACCATTACCTCCCTATCTTGTTATGAGTGTCATTCCACTCTGCCGGATTTTATTATGTCCGAAGGGAAATGCCAGATATAAGGAGACATTTTTTAGTATGGTGTGGATATTTTATCGGGTTTCCGGGTTTTGTTTTTTTCTTTGACCATTCGCCCGAAATTCTCTATAATTAGGATATCTTCTTGTGACTGCAACTTGATTCTTATGTTTTGGGAATACCGGATGAAAATCGCTTACGCTGCGACCTACATGGTCACTTTGGCCGTTCTGATCTTCTTCCAGGTCCGAACGCAGCAGAATAAGTCCCGCCTGTCCCGTTACATTCGTTACATCTTCCTCGATGTGACATTTGCCACGGTCTTTCATCATGTTGTCGTCATGTCCAACCATGAGACCCTCAGTCTGGTCTTCTATGGTTTCTATTACATCACTCTGGACTGGGTCCTGATCCGGATCCTGCAATTCACCCTGGACTTTACCCGATACGGGAACTTCGCCAGCCGCGTCATTCTGGTCTTTCTTCGGGTTTACGCCTGCCTGGACTCCGTCATTCTGGAGACGAACTTCTTCACCAAAGTGGTCTTTACTCTGAAAAAAGGCACTCTGGAGAACGGTGACCTTTACTTCGCACCCGAGTTCACTCCCGTCTTTCTCGTCCATCTGTTGCTGTGCTACATCGTCACTGCGCTGGTGGTCCTCACTCTGATACAGAAGGCCTGCAACGTGCCTTCCGCCTATCTGACAAAGTACCTGCTGGTGTTGTTCAGCCTGCTGATCCTGGTTATCTGGGACGGGATTTTCCTCATCGGCTTTACGAAGGTCAACCTCAGCGTCATCGGATACACCATCTCGTCCATCACGCTGTACTACTACTCCATCTGGTATATCCCGGCTCCCGTGCGAAGCCGGATCGTGTTCGAGATCATGCAGAGCCTGGATCGAGGCGTCCTCTTTATGGACGAGGTCCATCGCTGTATTTACGCCAACGACCAGGCCAAGGTTCTCTTCGGTTCCGATACTCCGGACGATCTGTACGATCTGGCCTGCACCCGGTTCAGTCTGGAGCAGGATGGTGAGGTTCCGACGGAGGATTACTCCGTGGACCGAACCTATCCGGAGAAGGACGGCATCCACCATTATCGTGTGGATTACCGTATCCTGCGGGATTCCAAAGACCGCCTTGTGGGTGCCCTCTACACCTTCACGGATCGGACGGAGGAAGTAAAACAGCTGGAGGAACAGCGCTATCTTGCGTCCCACGACCAGCTTACGGGCATCTACAATGCAGTCCGGTTCTACGAGCGTGTGGAACAGATCTTGAAGGAACACCCCGACGAGGAATATGTCATCATCTGCTCGTACCTGCGCAGATTCCAGCTGGTGAACGACATCTTCGGTTCCGAGGTCCGGGACCAAGTGCTGAAGCGTCTTGCCGTTGAATTCCAGAAGGTCGGAGAAGATCTCGGCGAGCAGACCGTCTACGGCCGTATCTCCGACAACCGGTTCGGTATGTTTGTCCGCAAGGCTCTCTGGGATGAGAGCGGGCTGGATCAGACGCCTCCCTATCCGGTGCAGGTAGTGCCGGATCGTGATTTCTATCTGACCCTTGTGTTTGGCGTCTACGTCATCGATGACCGGGAGACCCCCGTCCGTATCATGTTAGACCGCACGGCTTTCGCGGCGGACGAGCTGGCGGATGTGTCCAAGAGTGCCTTTGCATACTATGACAACACCATCCGGGAGAAGGCTCTGGAGGAGCAGTCCATCACCAGCGAACTGGATCAGGCTCTTGCAGAGGGTCAGATCGTCATGTATCTGCAGCCGCAGGTGAACGAGGACGGCAAGGTCCACGGTGCTGAAGTGCTGACCCGCTGGATTCATCCGAAGCGCGGTTTCCTGCCCCCTTACCAGTTCATTCCCACCTTCGAGAAAAACGGCAGCATCACCAAGATGGACCGTTACATCTGGGAACAGGCCTGCAAAAAGCTGGCTGAATGGACAAGCCGGGGCTTCACGGACCGGTATCTGTCCGTCAATATTTCCGCGGTGGATATCCTGCTGACGGATGTGTATGAAGAAATGACAAAGCTGGTGGAAAAGTACGCCGTGAATCCCCACAATCTCCATCTGGAGATCACGGAGACCGCCATCACTCAGGACCTGAAGGGTCTGCTGAAGCTGATCGAACGATTCCACAATTACGGCTTCATCATGGAGATGGACGATTTCGGAAGCGGCTACTCTTCCCTGAACATGCTAAAGGACATTCCCATCGATGTGCTGAAGATCGATATGGCCTTCCTCCGGGACGAAACCCAGAAGAGCCGGAAGATCCTGACCTCCATCGTGAAGCTGTCCCAGACGCTGGATCTGCCCGTCATCATGGAAGGTGTGGAAACGCAGGAGCAGTATGAATTCCTCGTGGAACAGCGCCCCGACATCATCCTTCAGGGCTACTACTTCTCGAAACCCTTGCCTGTGGCGGAGTATGAGAAAAAGTATCTGAATTCCTGAAATAGATGATGAATCATAATCCGGAAACGCAATTTTGTTTTTCGCTATTGACAAATAAAACTTAATGTCTGATAATAGCCAATGTCAGTTGGCTATGGCTGACAAATATGAAAGAAAGCGAGGTAAAGCACTATGACTAACATGGCAGTGAAATTTTGGTTTCAGAATAAGCGAGCGTTCCATGCTACGACTTTACCTCGGGATACTGTATTCAGGATCACGCGCTGATGACGCGCAATGACTGAATATTTGTTGCGTACGCATTTCCCAGGGTAAAGAGGATTCTTACCCTGGGATTTTTTTATGCATTTTCGCGGAACAGGGCCCGTTCTGCGAGGCGCAACGATCCCGATGGATATATAGATTTACTGGGAGGTGAAAAAGTGAACACTCTACGAAGCTACGTGCGACAGCACTGGGCTACCTATACCATGGCGACGATCTTCATGCTCTTCGCCATCGGACTGGACATGCTGTTCCCGAAGGTTACGGAACGGATTGTCAATGAAGTCATCGTTGACAGAGAATTCGGGAACTTCACACTGTATCTGGCCGCCATCATCCTCATCGGCGTGGGGCGCAGTGTCTTCGGTTATTTCAAGGAATTTACCTTTGACCGGAACTGCATCACCATCGGTACCGAGATGCGCAAGGACCTGTTTGACCACATTCAGGGCCTTTCGCTGGATTATTTCGACGATGCCAACACCGGCGAACTCATGGCCCGGGTGCAGGACGATATCAACAAGATCTACAACCTGGTGGGCATGGTGGCCATGCGGGGCATGGAAGTCACCCTGAACGCACTGCTGATCCTGTATTTCATGGTGCGGATCAACCCGGTGCTGACCCTGCTGCCCCTGACCTTCATGGTGATCTGCGGCGCCACCGCCATCTTCATGGAGAAGAAGCTGGACCAGGTGTATGAAGAGATCAGTGAAGAGAACGCTGAGATGACCACCGTGGCGGAGGAGAATCTGGCGGGCGTCCGCACCGTCAAGGCCTTCGCCAGAGAAGATTACGAGATCCGGAAGTTCCGGGAGCACAATCACAAATACTATGATCTGAACATGAAGGAGACTTCCGCCCTGATCCGGTTCTATCCCGTGTTCATGCTGGCGGGAACCCTGCTGCCCACGGCCTGCGCCGTGCTGGGCGGTATCGCGGTGATCCGCGGTCACATGAATCTGGGAAGCCTCACGGCATACATCATCTACAGCCGGAACTGCACCTGGCCCATGGAGGAACTGGGCTGGATCACCAACGAGTTTTCCAGCGCTCTCGCATCCATGAAAAAGGTGCGCAAGATCTACGAGGAGCACTCCACTCTGGCTCCCGTGGAGAATCCCTGCCACGTGGACCGCATTCAGGGCGAGATCGAGTTCGATCATGTTTCCCTGGAGCTGGGGGGCAAGCAGATCCTGTCGGATGTAAGCTTCCACCTGCCCGCCGGCAAGACCATCGGTGTGATGGGTCAGACCGGCTCCGGCAAGTCCACCATCGTGAACCTGCTGCAGCGGTTCTATGATCCCAGCGAAGGCAACATCCGACTGGATGGCCACGAGATCCGGGAGATGGATCTGGAGCAGGTCCGCAGCGCTGCTGCCGTAGTGATGCAGGACGTGTTCCTCTTCTCCGACACCATCGAGGAGAACATCCGCATGGGACGCCGGGAGGAAATGACTTCCGAGGAAGTACACGAAGCTGCGAAGATGGCTCAGGCCGACGGCTTCATCGAGAAGCTGGAGGATCATTATGAGACCGTCATCGGCGAGCGCGGTGTGGGTCTGTCCGGCGGGCAGAAGCAACGCATCAGCATCGCCCGCGCTTTGTCCAAGAAGGCTCCCATCCTGGTGCTGGACGATTCCACTTCGGCTCTGGATATGGAGACGGAATCCGAGATCCAGAAGACGCTGGAGGACATTACAGGCGTGACCCGGGTGATCATCGCACACCGGATCTCCGCCGTTCGCCATGCGGACGAGATCATTTACCTGAAAGACGGGCGTATCGCCGAGCGCGGTACGCACCGTGAACTCTTAGACAAAAAGGGACTCTACTACGAGACTTACATCGCGCAGTACGGTGTCCCGGAAGAAACGGAGGTGAGCGCCTAATGGCTGCTAATTCCTTTCGAGAAGACGAGCAGATGAGCAATACCGACCGGCGGAAGATCTTCGTCCGGATCATCCGGTATCTTCGCCCTCACATGCCAGAGATCGTTCCGGTGCTGATCTCCCTGGCCATCACCGTGGCCATCAGCCTTGTGAGCCCCCTGCTCATCGAGTACGCCATCGACGTACATGTAGCAAACAGCAATGTAAAAGGCCTGCTGATCATCGCAAGCCTCATCGCGGCGCTGGGCATCGTCTACATCCTGCTGGTAAAGCTGCGGATGTACATGATGAACCTGGTGGCCAACAAGATCCTGACGGACATCCGGGATGAGCTTTACGAGCACATCCAGACTCTGTCCTTCACCTTTTTTGACAGCAGACCCACGGGTAAGATCCTTGCCCGGATCATCGGCGACGTGAACTCCCTGAAGGATGTCATGTCCAACACCATCACGAACCTGATCCCGAATTTCATCACCGTCATCGGTGTTGTGATCATCATGCTGGTGAAGGATTGGCGCCTGGCTCTGGGCACGCTGGCTTCCATGCCTCTGATGATCGGCAGTATCTGGTGGATCCGCGGCAAGAATCACGAGCGCTGGCAGCTGGTCCGCAAAAAGTCTTCCAATATGAACGCATATGTGCACGAGGACATCGCGGGTATTTCCGTGGTTCAGAGCTTCCATGCGGAGAACGAGACGAAGGATACCTTCCGGCAGCTGGCCAACGAGCACCGGGATTCCTACATTTCGGCCTGCCGCGTGGCAGACCTCTTCGGTCCCGCCATCGACATGAGCTGGTCCCTCAGCAGCATGATCCTGTACTTTGTGGCAGTACGGCTCCTTGGCTTTACTTCCGCATCTGTCGGACTCATCGCCGCGTTTGCCAGCTATGCTACCATGTTCTGGAGTCCCATTATGGGCCTGTCCGGATTCTACAATCAGCTGATCACCAACATCACGGCTGCGGAGCGTGTGTTTGACATTCTGGACACCCAGCCGGAGATCGTGGACAAGGAAGGCGCCGGGGAGCTTCCCGATGTGGCGGGCAGTGTCCGCTTCGATCATGTGGGCTTCACGTACGATCAGGGCACGGAGAATGAGACGAAGGTGCTGGAGGATGTGAGCTTCACGGTGAAGTCCGGGGAGACCATCGCGCTGGTGGGTCCCACCGGCGCCGGCAAGACTACCATCGTGAACCTCATCAGCAGGTTCTACGATATTCAGAAGGGCCGGATCTTCATTGACGATCACGACCTGACGGATGTGACGATCCACAGCCTTCGCAGGCAGATGGGCGTCATGACCCAGGACAACTTCATCTTCCACGGCACGGTCCGGGAGAACATTCTCTACGGCAAGCCGGACGCCACGGAGGAAGAGATGATCGCCGCTGCCAAGGCGGTGAACGCACACGAGTTTATCACGAAGCTGGAGAATGGCTACGACACGGAGCTGAAGGAGCGGGGTGCCGGCCTGTCCATCGGACAGCGTCAGCTCATCGCCTTCGCCCGGACCATGATCTCCATGCCAAAGGTTCTGATCCTGGACGAGGCCACCAGCAGCATCGACACCCACACGGAGATGCTGGTACAGCAGGGCATTCAGGCTCTGCTGGCAGGCCGGACGAGTTTCGTCATTGCGCACCGTCTCTCCACCATCAAGAATGCGGACCGGATCTTCGTCATCAACCACGGCGGCATCGCCGAGAGCGGCAGTCACGCCGAACTGCTGGCGAAGAGAGGGGAATACTACAAGCTGTATACTGCTCAATTCGCATAATACCAAAACGGATAAGAGCGCCGGTTGCGGCGGTTCTTATCCGTTTTTCTTCTTATCCAATATTCTTCAAGATCATGATGATTCCGGAAAGAATGAGCAGTCCGATCACCAGTCGCCGGACAAACTTCTCATCCAGCACCGAACAGCTCTTCATCCCAGCGAACAATCCCAGCAGCATAAAAGGCACCAGGATCAACGCCTGCCGAAACCCATCCCGCGTGAAGATCCCCAGGGCAGTATACAGGATCAACCGGAAGGTATTATCCGCAAAAAACACTGCACTGATATTTGCCTTGAAAGAATCCCCGTTGTCTGTCACGCGTCCAACATAGGCCGCCAGCAGCGCCCCCACACCAAACAGGCCGCAGAGCACGCCGGAGACGATTCCGATAAATGCCAACACCAGTCGAGATTCCCGAAACTGCAGCTTACCTGTTTCCCGCAGCGCCATCTCGATTCCCAGCAGGATGATGACCACACCGAAGAGAATCTTCACAGCGCCGGCATCCGTATTCTTCAACAGGAACGCTCCCGGCAGGCTACCCAATAACACAAGGATGATCAGCGGCACGAACACATGCGGATCCAGCTTCTTCCGATTCTTCCACGTGAGGATCAGGTTCGCCGGGTACCCCAGTACCAACTCAATGGGAGAAATATTCACATTGTTCACTCCGAAACCGAGGATCGAAGTGAAGACTAAAGTATTAGCGAAGCCGCAGAGACCCTTGATGAAGAAGGCCGAGACCGTCGCCAGAATCCATAACCACATATTGATACTCCTTTGCGAACGAAGGATAGTGTATCATAAAGCTTTTCCTCTGTACATGAAGAATCAGGACAAGCACATGAACCTGAAGTGTAGCGTTCTGGCTTCCGAGGACGGCGAGAACCACTTCTGGCTGCGAGAAGAAAAGTAATCCATACTGTGTAAACAAAGATGTATCCCGGGGAAGGAAATTCCTTTCCCGGGATACTTTTTTTCGATTCTGTCGTATACTGATAGAAGAGCGTGCAAACGCGCCCTTAATCCTTCTTCCTGCG
>JAEEGL016320554.1_pt1 | contig 11903 bp, 3 predicted proteins | sample 9134231 | NCBI WGS metagenome assembly JAEEGL01 (sample SAMN16246548, study PRJNA631951) | gut metagenome | biome: gut microbiome; feature: rumen; material: fiber-attached | host: Bos | place: Iran: Karaj | collected 2018-10 | reverse complement strand
TCAGAATTGCTCCGTCCACATCATCCTGTAGGTGAAGTGTCAGTCGGACTGTTTGGCTCGACTCCTTGCCGGCCATGTTCAGGAAAACCCGTTCGCTTTGTAGTTGTTTCATGCGGCAAAGTTAGTCATTTCCTAGATTCCGCAGCACTTAAGTACTGCGGAATTTAGGTTGTTTTTTCTAAAGCCCGCGTCATCGCGAAGCGCTTGCACAGCAAGAACCAGTAAAAAGAACCTCCGAAAGAGAGTTCTCTTATACCGAACTGTTGTTCCATTCATCCCAATCTGCCATGAATCAATGACCGATTCGGGTTCACTCGAAGTCGCCGAATGACGGTTCGTAGATGCCTCCGGTGCCGGTTGGCGCGACAGAGGCGTCGAACGTGGTCCAGTCGGTGGTGAAGATGCGGTGCAGCGCAGCGCAATAGTATGACAACTGGACGTTCGCGCCGGCATTGTTCGAAGCCACGATGAGGGGGAACTGCCAGCCGCCATCCACCTGCTTGGGAGCGGTCACGCCACGCACTTCTCCGCCGATAGAGGCGCACATCAGGTCGTTCGCCGAGGCGTAGTTCTGCAGCCCGTCCGGCAACTGCACCTCAACCACCATGAGTTGTTCGTAGAGGTCATAGTTGGGCATCTGCCAAGTGGGGCGGGCATCCGAGCCTTCCGCCATGACACGTTCCGTTTCCGTGTCGTCGCCCGACGAACATCCCCATGTCATGAGTCCCATCGCCATGCTCAGTAATAATAACTTTGTCTTCATATTCTTGAAATCATTGAAGTTTCGTACGTTCCTTTACACCACAGATTACACAGATTGTACAGATTGGCTACGCACTTGCTTGTAGCAAGTTGCCCTACGGGCGAGCTGAAGGTTCTTCTTCGTATGCTTTGGTTATTACGCAGATTTTTTCAAAAATTCCACAGACAAAGCCTTGCGGGGCTTTTGAAGCAATCTGTGTAATTAATTCCTGAATCTTCAGTAAATCCGTGTAATCTGAGCAATCTGTGGTTCTATTTTACACTTGCGAAAGTTGAGTTGAAAATCAGTTGTTGTCTGTCACTTAATCATGAGAACCTTCCCGTTGTAGATGTACAGTCCGGCTTGCGTTGGTTTCTCAGGCAGCAGGATGCCCGAGATGGTGTACCACTTGCCGTCTTGTGGCATCGTGTCGAGTGAGACGAAGTTGATGAGGGTTGGTTCGTTGGGCGTTCCGATCACCTTGTTTGCCTCATAGCGTATGCCGCTTTGCGTCGTGACGACAGGCTCGCCGCCGCGTTCCATCACAAAGTGGATGGTCTCAGCGTTCTGGGTGTCGGTGCCGATGTTCAGGTAGTAGATCTGCTCCTCGTCAGCCACCACTTCATCCATCCGCTCACTGCCGAGGTATGCCACCAGTTTGTCGCCTTCCTTCACTTCAACACCGCTGACGCTCGCCACGATGTTCATGGTCGTGGCAGAGTTCACCGCCCTGCGAGGTGCCCAGGCTACATTCTGGTAGCGGCTGTCGGTGTAGTAACTCGGGTAGTAGAACGAGACGCTGTCGGCGGCGAGCCGTTTCAGCATATAGCCCTTGCCAGCCTCCATATACTTCAGGTCACCCTTCCAGATGATGCCGTTGGCAGTCATTGTTGCTACGGCGAACGCATCCTGCGACTTCACCACGTCGCCCTCGCTCGCCTCGTCGGCATAGGCGTTCATGGCTTGTGCCAGCGGCAGGTTGATGTTTTGCGTGTAGCCCAGGCGGTTCCAGTCCTTGTGTACAGTCACAGGGAGGAAATCTGCATTGTATCCTTCAAGGTAGATGGTCTTGTCACTCATCGAATAGACCTGATACATCATGGTGGGGTTGATGTTGATGGGCAGGTCTTCGTCATCCCACTTATAGCCGTGTGGAGCGGTTTTGTCAGGATTGCAGGTGTATTGCTCCGTGGCGGTGCCGTTGACCGTCATGATTTTATCGCCTGCTTCCCAGATGGTGGAACTGTTCAGGAAATCTCCCACAGTGGTGCTTTTATCCGGTATCACGTTGAAACTTACCCAATTCCATCCCTTCTTCAGTTTGATTGTCTGCATATCATAGAACTCATTGACCAAGACGACAGGGTTGCTGGCGCTGCCCACGATGGCATTCTTCTTAAAGGTTAACAGTGCATTTTCTGATTCCTTCAGCGTGTGGATGTTTCCTGTCGATGCGTCGAAGAACTTGAAGTGTAGCGGCTCCTCGTCATTCCCGTAGATGGTCAGGTAGGCAAGTGCCTCGTTGGCATTGGCTGTATTGTCAGCATCGATGTGTGCCACTCCCAGTGTCTCGAGGTTCTCGTTGAACACACCCACGATGTCCTCCGGAGAGTCAGCCACCACACCGTCAACCTTCACTCGCACCATCATCATCATGGTCTGGCTGTTCTGCTTCCGTTTGTTATCGACGACCCACTCAGGCTCATCGCCGCGCACGTTCAGGGTCAACGACAGCGGCTCCGACATGTTGTTGCCGCCAATCAAGTCAATCTGTTCGTTGTACGTACCTATATTAATATAAGGAGAAACCGTGAAGGTGATGGTCTGTTCGCTCAGCGAGTTGATGACGCCGCTGGTTTGCGAAGCGGTGATCCATACGGGCAAGTTCTTCAGTTCGTAACTCTGTCGTTCGCCGCTCAGGTTATAGATGGTTGCCTCAAAGGTCACGCCCTCACCGTAGGTCAGGTTCTTGTTGAATTGAGTCACACTCCATCTCAGCGGATTGCGATAGACATAGACGTTCATCGTGATGGGGCTTGCCATCAAGTTGCCCTGCAAGTCGGGCACTTCCTTCACGGTGAGATAGACATTGGTTTTCTCGATGGTGTAGGGAGCTTCCTTGATGTTCACGAGCAGTTGGTTGTCGTTGGTAACGTAACTGAAATTCAGGTTCTCCAACTGCGTGTTGCTCGCCATTGGTGCATAGATGTTGCGGTCCACGAAGGCGGGGCCGATGCTGCTGATGAGTGTGTCGCGGCGTTCCACGGTGTTTCCCTGGTTGTCCTTGTAGCGTTTAAGGCTGATGCCTGTAGGCTCCAGACGCATGGTGTTGTCGTCCTGCCGCACCGAACGTCCGAAGTCCAGATAAGCCATGAGCGAACTTTCCGTGCCCATCGGGGTGTGGTAGGCGAACTCGTTGAGGAGTTTCACGGGCAGCACGCTCTCGAACATGCTCACCTCGTCGATGTTGCCGGTCATCACGTCGGTCGGCGTGTTCTTGTCCATGTAGGTGGCACCCAGTGCGATGTGGTCGCCCGAGATGCCTGCCAGTTTGTCGGCTGCAAAGACATCGACCAGGTTCTGGTCAACATAGATGCTTGCCACGTTGCGTGAGCGCGACACCGTCAGGATGAAGTGATGCCACTCGCCGTTGTTGACTAAGGCGTTGGTATTCTTCTGCCAACCTGCTGAGCGCACATAGAGGGCGGAGTTTGCAATGCCGATATTGATTTGGTCGGCAGCTCCCTCGTCGGTGGCAGGACCATTGGAGAAGAGGGTGGCATTATTGTCCGTGGTGCGGAACCAGAACATCAGCGTGTAGTCGTGCAGTTTGGAGCGCATGAACTTGTCAGGCTTCAGGCGCATGCCCTGCTTGCCGTCCAGTTTCATGGAGATGCCCGCAGGGCGTTTCCATGTGGTGCCCGACAGGATAAGGTCGCTGCTGCCAGAGGCGCGGTCATAACTTACCATACCTGTTCCCTCGTTCAGCCGGTAGTAGTCCACGAGCCCGCTCTCGTAGCCCGTCAACTGTTTCTTGCCATATTCATCAAGTTCAGACGATGTCATGGCGCGGTTCCACAGACGGAATTCCAGCATATCGCCCTTGTACATCAGGTTTTCGTCCGAGAAATTGATGCCCAGATACAGGTAGCCGCTGTTCTCGTACTTGCCTGTCAGTTCCTTGCTGCCTATCTTGTTGTTGCCGTCGAAGAACGTGACCGTCATGTCCGTGCCGCTTTGGTCGAGCACGTATGCCACTTCATGCAACAGGTTGTTGAAACTGACGATGCTGTCCGACACAGCGGTCTGGTTGTTCACCTTTGCCATCAAGTGGCGGTCGGCAGTCAGTCCGAACATCACACCATTCTCCAAGCCACCGTGCGAGAACACGACCATATCCCCCTTGTCCGTCGAGGGATTCAGCATCAGATCCACGGTGAAACTCTTGTTTGACAAGTTTCGGCTTCCCTGGGAAAGGGCCATCGACTGATTCCCATCGAAGGTGAGCGATGTCGAGGTGGAAATGTCGTTGTTGGAGGGCGAGCCTAACAGTTCGAAGTTGTTGATCTTGCTCAGGTAGTTGCCCGCAATGGGTTCCGAGAAAGTAATTTTCAGGTCGTCGCCGATGTTCAAGATGCCGTTCACCGGTTCGGGTGTGCCGAAGAGTTCTGGCAGGCGCGTGTCCTTGATTCCCTTCAGCACAGGTGAGGTGCCGGTCAGGAATCCATTGCCGTGACGGCAGTAACTTACTGCCCGCAGGTCATAATACTGCTCCACGGGATCCACCTCGCCGTAGAACTTGGCAATGATGGTTCCGTTGTTAGGAATGGTGTCGGTCACGCCGCTCGCCTTTTCCCGCAGTGCGTTGTCGGCGTAGTAGGAGCATACGCTCACCCAATCTTTGTCGCCCTGGGTCGAGAGTTTATACTGCAGTTCGATGTGGTCGAAGCCACGGTCGTTGGTGTTAAAGCCATCGATGCGCACTGGCATATACCACCCCTGTCGTTTACCGTCGTAAGGGCTCTCGGTGTTCATCACCCAGTTGTTGCCGGGAGAACTGATGCTCACCTTGCCCGCAGTGGGCACGAAGTGGGCTGAGAATTTGGTGGAGAAGACGTGGCTGAGATCATTCGGATCCATGATGCACATGGTCAGGTCGTTGTAGTCGAACTCCGTGCCAGGGTACACCTCTATTTCCTTGGTGTAGACCATGACGTTATTATCCTTGTCGCGGGTGGGGAAGAGCAGGATGGTTATGCCTTGAGAGTTGATAGGTGTTCCTTCCACAAAGACTTTGGCACCGTTGGGGTTGCTGCTTGACGACAGGAAGTAGATGAACCCTTCCCTTTGGGCTTGGTCGGGATAGTCCGTCTCGTTGGCAAAGTGCAGTATGAAGCGTGCCGGCTGGTCGAAAGGCACGTTGCTCTTCACGGGTTCTTCAACCCAGATGCGGGGCTTGTCAATAGGAATGGTCGCCACGTCGATGACTGTGCCAGGCTGGTACCACTTCGTCGTGCGTTCCTCCTCATAGGGTTGGTTGGTCACACCGCCACGGGTGCGGAAGACGAAACTCGAATATACCCTCTCGTTATAGCCCACGTATGTCAACGGGTTGCTGCCCAGACTGCCCGAGCGCACCTTCTCCAGCATCTCGTAAGAGATTTTGTTGTAGGCAGTGGCGGTGGTGTCCACCGTGTAGGCACTGCTCGTGCGGTAGGCATCCACCGTCAGGCTCGACCAGTTAGCCAGTTCCAACGTGAAGCCAAACTTCTTGCTGTTGGTCTTCGACATCGAGTTCTGGTCGTGCACATTCAGAGACATGGCAGGCTTGATTTCCAACTGCAGGTATGTGCCGCCAGTGAGCATCTCCACTTTAGTACCGCTATTGTCGTTAGGATTTTTAGCAGGGTCGTGGTCCACATTTTGCCCGTTGACCTCAAACCAATGCTTGCACGACGCCACAAAAGTCTTCAGCACGCCTATGCCTGCGCCAAGCACCTGGCTCAAGTCGTCGATGCCGGGATAATGCAGATAGCGCGATTCATTGTCGCTCACCGCGAAACTCTCGCTATACTGGACAGACGCGGCACCGCCATCCACCGAGTAGCGCTTCACCAGGTCGTTAGGCGTCACGCTCAGTTTATCCATCTCGTTCTTTGCCAGGAAACCGATCCACCGCTCCACGGTCTTGTTCAGGGCGCTGATGCTGTCACCCGTGTAGATGTTGTTGTCCTTGGGGGATATGATGGTATAATCGAAGCCATAGAGTTCATTGTTCTCATCCACATTGCTGATGTAGGTGGTGTAGCCTTTTTTGTCCGCCAGCTGTTGGGCATATTCGGTGCTGGTGCCCTTGGGCAGCAGCATGGAGTTGCGGAGTTTGATGAGGTCAGGCAGCAGTTCGGTTTCGATGTAGTGTTGCGAGTGGATGAAGGTGCTCTGCAGACGTGGACCGACAGCCATCACTTCGTCGCGGACAAGATAGAGGGGTTTGCCGTCGGGGTCGGTGCCCTGGGCAAGCACCTTCATGGTGCCGGTGGGCACCTTGATGGTGGCTTTGTTGCCTAAAGCGTCCTTTGCCTCGAAACTGCCGCCCTCGTGAGTCCTCAGCAGTTGATAGAGTTTCTCGGGGATGACGCGCACGGCGATGGCATCTTCCACCACCACCTCGTCGGTCATGCCGATGAAGAGGTCTGCTTTCGGACCTATCCACCTCTGGCCTGTGCGGGTCTGGATGCGTTCCGTCACGTCGAAGTTGTAACTGTAAGTCCAACTGGTGCCGAAATTGGTGATGGCATCGATGCCAAACACATTCTTCTTGGTGGTCTCCGTGATGGTGCCGGCTTCTGTACCGGGTCCACCAGTCAGAGACGGAGGCACAATAACGGTGCCGTTGTAGATATTGGCATTCTCACCTTTGTTCAGTGCGAACTTGATACCTGCCGAGGCATTCAGGTTGAACGTATAGCCGTAACTCAGTTTGGAACCTTCCTCTATATATGCCGACGAGCCGGTGCCCGGCGGGTCGCGTAGTATCTCGAACAGGTGGGGCACGCCAGCCATCACCCCCTTGTGCCCATCCTTCTTGGGCGTGGATGCCATCACATAGCCGCTCATTATTTTGCCATTGAGGGGTTTGATGTCGAAGAAACTGTTGTCATACTCCAGGGTAATGGACACGTCCTTCAATGCCGACTTGTCCGTGAGCAGGAAGTTCTTGCTGTCGGGTGTGAAGACATAACTGCCGCCGCCGTTCTCGTCCAGTTCCACCGTTGTCTGCTCGTTCTTGCTCAGCATGGCGTTCTGGATGGTCACGCGCCCGCCGTTCAGGTTGACGATGTCCACCTGGTTGTTCGGCTCGTTGTTCCAATAGTATTTCTCACATGCCTGAAGAATCCATCCGTAATGCGTGCCAGCCATGAACACAGGGTATTCGAAAGCGTAGGTGGCGATGCTGTCGCCGTTCTCCAGTTTGCGGTAGTACCACGTTGCGATGTCGTAATGATTGCCGATATTGTCGGTCGAAGTGATTTGCTTGGTGCCGAAATACTGCTCGTCGCGGGGGTTGAACTGCTTCACATCCACGTCGGGAACAGCGTGGTAGATGCGGTTGTACACGCAGGTGTCACCCTTGACATTGAACGTGAGGTCCAGCGTCTCGCCCACCTTGCCCTGCTGGAAGAGGGTGGGGTAGCCTTGGGCAGAGACTTCGATGACCTTGTACTTGGCAGGATGCAGTGTCACCTCATATTCGCCCGTCTTCTTGTCGGGGCGGATGGTCAGTGTGTGGCGGGTGACGTTCACTTGGGTGGTGTCACCTTTATCCATGCCAAATGTCACTGTGTAGTCGGCGCTCTTCACCGTCTCGTCATTCTGCTTGCGGATGAGCCACGAGGTGTTGTCGCCCTCCAGTTGCATGACGATTTTCAGCGAGTCGCCCAGGTTGTTCTTCGACAATGAGCGCCCCAGCGGTTTCAAGCCTTGGATGTCGCCGCCCACCACGCGGCCGTGAAGCACCACTGTCGTGGAGTCCCACAGAAAGACACCTGCCACGTTCTTCACGAAATTGTACAGGGTGCTGTCCTTCACGGCGTCCTTGTTGATGAGGTAGCCGTTGTTGGCAAAATGGTGTCCGTCCTTCACAGCCTGCACGGAGTGTTCACCTCGGGGGATGCTCAGTTCGAAGGCACCCTGCGTGTCGGTGGTGATGACGTGTTGGCTGGCATCGTGCATCAACTGTCCGTCGAGCCTGAACGATACGCCTGGAACGGGAATCGAGGTGTCGCGGTAATAGACGTTGCCGGAGTAGATGTAATATGTGTCGAGGAAGAAGTTGAAGTCCTGCGTCCAGTTTGAACTTGTCGTGAAGTTCACCTCGCCAAGGGCATTGGGAGCAGTGAAACTGCCGCCGTCGCCCGAAGACTTGACATGGACTTCATACTTGCCATTGGTCTGATAGGGCAGTTCCTTGAACGAGTAGTAGCCCTGGTCGTCTGTCTTTGTTATGTAGAGGCTCTTGGCACCCGCTGCACCGGATTTTGGCTCGCATTCCACGGTGACGCCTGCCATTGCCGTGCCGTCCGCCATGCGCACATACCCTTCAATCATGCCCGTTGCCTTGCACTGGCCCGAAGCGGTCAAACGCTCCACATGTGTGCCCTCGCACTGCCACACACTCTCCACACAGTAGTCGTATGCCTGCTGCGCCAGCACCGTGTTGTCCTCGTAGAACAACTGGTCCAGATTGGTGGCGAGGGTGTCGGTGAACAGGGCTTTCTCATCGTTGGTGTGCTTGCGGCGCAGCACACGGAAGAAGTCGTGGTCGCCGCCGGAGGTCGTCCACACCAGTTGCACGCTGCTCTGCTTGGTGATGGTTTCCAATGCTGTGATGCGGTCGCTGTTCAGGAAGCGGTAGCTCTTCTGGTCGCCTTCGTCAGCCTTCTGCACAGGCACCACGAGGGTGTCGCCAGCGAAATCGCCGAAGTGCAGCGGTGAGGAGCCTCTGATGGCCAGCAGGTCGAACGAGTACTCCACACACTTGCGTGTCAGTTCCTGTGTGAACGCTTTCTTCTTGATGGCGTCGGTAGAGGAGAGATCGACAATCTTCTGTTCCACACCGTTTTCGCCATGCATGTTGATGCGCAACTTCAGCTTGGCACGAGGATCCCAGACCACACCTTGTGCGCCAGTCCATGGGATGAGTTTGCCGTCGGCCACCTGCCACCCGCCGCCTAAGGTGTTCTGCAACTGCTCGGTTGACAGCTCTTCCTCCTTAGGCCATGACGCCATTACGTGCTCAGCGTCATACTCTCCGGTGGTGTAACTCTTGGTAAGTTTCAGGGTGGCTTCAGCTGCCAGGCGTGCCCATGTTGCGCAGCCATCAAACTTGGTGTTGATGTGGCGGGGGGCAAAGAAACAGTGATTGATGGTCAGAAGGGCACCACCACGTACATAGCCCACAAAGCCGCCATTGCCTATGCAGTTAGTGCCTTCGAGACTGCCGTCGAACTTGCTGTTGCGTATCGTGACATTGCTGTTCTCACGAACGACACCTATGAAACCGCCGTTGGTGGCGTCACCATTTATACTGCTGCTGATGGTCACCGACGAGTGGCAGTTTTCAATAAGGACGGTGCTGCCTTGGTTGACTTCCGAAATGAGGCCTGTTTGGTGCTTTTGGCTGCCCTTTTGTGTGCCAGCCGTGTGCAGGCCCCTGAAGGTGGCGTTGCCAACATAACCGAAGGGTGCCATGCCCGTCGAACTGCCCGACCAGTTGAAGGTCAGCGTGTGGCCGTTGCCCAGCAGGGTGCCGGCGTAGGCACGGCTTTCCGCATCGCCCACCCTGACCACTGTGCTGCCGAGGTCGATGTCGTTGGCCATGATGCCGCAGAGCGTAGTTTCTCCGTTGTTCACGCGCTTGGCAAAGGCTTGCCAGTCGTCGGCGGTGCGCAAGACAACATATCCTTCCTGATAGGCGACGGGGTCGAAGCTAAAGGAGAATTGCGCCACATGCTGGTCGTCGTTCCATGTCTGGCTGCGTGTCACCTGGGCTTTGTCCACTCTGGGCAGCATCAGTTGTGTGGGCACTTCACAGAAGTCGTAGCCGGAGTTGTCAGCCCACTTCCATACGCTGGAGTAGAGGCGGCGGATACGGTAAGCCACTTTCTGACCGGTGTAGCTGTTGAGCAACGTGTTGTCGGTCATGGTGTAGTTGGTCTTGCCCTGCTCGTAGTCTGTCTCACCCGAAATGGTGGTCCAGTTGGGGTCGATACGTGCTGTGGTGCCGGTGGTGTTACGCTGAATCTCGAATTTGTCGGCATCCGATAGGTCTTCCATTTCAGAGTTCTCCACCTCCCACGTCAGCACCGCCTCGCCCGCTTCGTTGATGCGCACCTGCAGGTTCTTTGGATAGTGGAACATCTTGGTGCTCTTTTTCTCCGAAGAGATTTTGTCGGGAAGGGTGTTGCCCTCAGCATCCACCACGCTGGCATCGATATAGACATCCTTCCAAGGGCGGTCGGCAGGGAGGAATGCCTTGCCTACAATCGATTTCTCCAGACTCTTGGTGTAGGTCTGCCCCGTCAGTTGGTCGGTGTAGTGTATCTCGGCCGACCTGACGGAGCGTGCGGTGATGCTATAGGTAAGCATCAGTTCGTTGACGTGCTCGCTCTCCACGGCTATCATGGCGTCGTTCATTATGATAGACACAGGTGGAGCCGAAGGACAATCCCACGTGGCGAGTTCCCTGAAGCGGGTCTTGTCCTTGTTGTCGGTCGGCACATACCATTCGCCGAGATTGTTGTAGACCTGAGCCCACACCTCAAACTTCAGCCTGTGGCCACGCAGCTCGTAGGGCACCGTCCAGATGACGGTGGTCTCGAAGTAGCCCCAGCCACGGTCGCTGCTATTCACATTGTAACTGATAATACCGCTGATGTTGGTCAGCGACTTGTTGCCGCCCACGGTCTTGCCCACTAGTTGGAAGGTGCCAGCCTGGAATGCCTGGATTTTCAGCTTGCCACTCTCTGTCTTGCTGTTGATGCTGTTATATTGTTCTGCCTTCCAGTCGAAGAGGTTAAGCCTTTCGCCGCCATCCACAGTGACGTAAACATGTCCTTCATTGATACCTTCGTTTGCAGTATAACTCCACATCTGCGTGGGCAGGGTGAATTGGATACGGTCTTTGTCAATCACCATGGCGGAGTAGTTTGACTCCTTCACCATGAAGTCGTCGGCTTTGGCTGTTGAAGTAAACAGTGCCAGCATGATGGCTATGCAAGCAAACTTGATGTGCAGCCACGTGTGATTTCGGTTTTGTGGTCGGTTCATTGTGTTATTCTTTTTTAGATGTACCTAAATTCCGTAGCACTTTAGTTTAACTTTCTTTATAAGTACCTGAGCAACAAAAAGTTCTTCGACGCGCGAAGCGGCAAAACCGAGCGGCTCAGGATTTTGCCATGTCAGATTTTTCACTTACCTTAGTGCTGAAAATCAAGACAAGCAAAATTTTCCACGACTATGCAATAGACGTGCGTCAGCGGTTGGAACCCTATTATGAAATACTCGACTTCCATATGGAAAGAGCCATACTCTATTTCAGGGCACAAAAGCAATAGAAAATGACAACAGAATTAATTATAATAAGATTCTGCTTGGACAACCCACAGCAAAGAATTAAGAACTCGTGAGTTTTTCACTCAGCAGGTTGGTTTCAGATATTTTCCACATAGTGGGCAGCAGTCATAATCAGAACAGAACGGGAAATAATAAAAGCCAGTATATGGGACGTCGGAAAGCGGTTTATTACTTAATCTTTACTTGGAGTGTTAAACAAGTCCATAAAGTCTGATAATAGCGTGCAACTGTTTGTTTAAATCAGTAAACGTAATGTACAAATATACCACCAATCTAATTTCAATATCATTACTTTCAGAATTAACAGTTATCTTTGCATTTAGATTAGTCTTCAACAAAAATAAAAAGAATGAAAGTAATATTAATCTTTTGGATGTCCTTTTTGGGCGTTCTCAGTGTAAATGCAGATGATGGGAAGATTCCCTATTTAAGGCAAGTGCATAACAGCATCCAGTTATTCGTTGATGACAAACCGTTTCTAATGCTTGCCGGTGAAGTACACAACTCAGCAACAGGAAGTGTAGAG
>JAEEGL014651419.1_pt1 | contig 11903 bp, 10 predicted proteins | sample 9134231 | NCBI WGS metagenome assembly JAEEGL01 (sample SAMN16246548, study PRJNA631951) | gut metagenome | biome: gut microbiome; feature: rumen; material: fiber-attached | host: Bos | place: Iran: Karaj | collected 2018-10 | reverse complement strand
GCCCTGACCCGTGCTGTGGAGCGTGACATCGATGTGGCTTTCGAGGCCCTGAAGTATGCCAAGCACAAGCGTATCCACACAGGTATCGGCACCAGCGATGAGCACATCATGTATAAGTTCAACTCCACCCGTGAGGAGATTATCGAGCGTGCTATCGCTGCCACGAAGTATGCCAAGCGCTTTGTCGATGATGTGGAGTTCTATTGTGAGGATGCAGGTCGCACCGATAATGAGTACCTGGCCCGCGTGGTTGAGGCTGTTATAAAGGCTGGTGCCACCGTTGTGAACATCCCTGATACTACGGGTTATTGTCTGCCACAGGAGTACTATGAGAAAATTAAATATCTGAAAGAGCATGTCGATGGTATCGACAAGGCCATTATCTCCACCCACTGTCATAACGACTTGGGAATGGCTACTGCCAACACCCTGAATGGTGTGCTGGCAGGTGCACGCCAGGTGGAGGTAACCATCAACGGTATCGGTGAGCGTGCCGGTAACACCTCGCTCGAAGAGATAGCCATGATCCTGAAGTGCCACAAGGGTATCGGTATCGATACCAATATCAACACCACGAAGATCTACCCCACAAGTCGCATGGTATCCTCTTTGATGAACATGCCAGTGCAGCCTAACAAGGCCATTGTGGGCCGTAATGCCTTTGCCCATTCCAGCGGCATCCATCAGGATGGCGTGTTGAAGAATGTGCATACCTATGAGATTATGGACCCCAAGGATGTGGGTATCGATGACAACAGCATCGTATTGACAGCCCGTTCGGGTCGTGCCGCCCTGAAGCATCGTCTGCACGTCAACGGTGTGGATCTCCCTGAGGAGAAACTCGACAAGATCTATGAGAAGTTCCTGATTCTGGCCGACCAGAAGAAGGAGGTTACCGATGCCGACGCGTTGATGCTGGCTGGTGCGGATACCGCTGATACCCACGCGGTTAGACTCGATTTCCTACAAGTTACTACAGGTAAGGGTGTGAAAAGCGTCGCCTCTATCGGACTCGACATCAGCGGACAGAAGTTCGAGGCTGCCGCCAGCGGCAACGGTCCTGTCGATGCCGCCATCAAGGCCCTGAAGAAGATCATCATGAAGCAGATGACGCTGAAGGAGTTTACCATCCAAGCCATCTCCAAAGGCTCCGACGATGTGGGTAAGGTCCACATGCAGGTGGAGTACGATGGTGCCCTCTATTACGGTTTCGGTGCCAACACCGATATCGTGACAGCTTCTGTTGAAGCCTATATCGACTGTATCAACAAATTTAAAAAGGAAGACGAATGAACACACTGTTTGACAAGATCTGGGATCAGCACGTGGTGCAGCAGGTCAGCGATGGCCCCACCCAGTTGTATATCGATCGCCTCTACTGTCATGAGGTCACCTCGCCCCAGGCTTTCGATGGCATGCGGGCACGTGGTCTGAAGTGCTTCCGTCCCTCGCAGATATATTGCATGCCGGATCATAATACCCCCACGCACGATCAGGACAAGCCCATCGAGGATCCTGTATCCAAGAAGCAGGTGGACACGCTGGCAAAGAATGCTGCCGACTTCGGACTGACGCATTACGGCATGATGTCGAAGGATAATGGTATCATCCACGTGGTAGGTCCCGAGAAGGGCCTTTCGCTGCCAGGCATGACGATTGTTTGTGGCGACTCCCACACCTCCACGCATGGGGCGATGGGTGCTGTGGCTTTCGGCATCGGCACCTCAGAGGTGGAGATGGTGATGGCTTCGCAGTGCATCCTCCAGCAGAAGCCCAAGTCGATGCGTATCAGCATCAACGGCACGCTGAAAAAGGGTGTCACCGCCAAGGATGTGGCGCTCTATCTCATGGCTCAGCTCACCACCTCGGGGGCAACAGGCTATTTTGTGGAGTATGCGGGTTCCGTGGTGCGCAACCTATCGATGGAGGGGCGCCTCACGCTCTGTAACCTCTCGATAGAGATGGGCGCTCGTGGCGGATTTGTAGCCCCTGATGAGACCACCTTTGCCTATCTGAAGGGTCGCGAGTTTGCGCCCAAGGGTGAGGCTTGGGATCAGGCTGTAGCCTACTGGAAGACGCTCCAGAGCGGCCCCGATGCCGTGTTCGACAAGGAGCTCTCTTTCGATGCAGCCGACATAGAGCCTCGCATCACCTATGGCACCAACCCGGGTATGGGCATCGGTATCACTGAGTCTATCCCTGCTGCTGGCGATGCCAATTTCGAGAAGGCGCTTCATTATATGGGCTTCAAGGCTGGTCAGCAGCTGTTGGGAACCAAGGTCGATTACGTGTTCCTCGGTGCCTGCACCAACGGACGTATCGAAGATTTCCGGGCCTTCGCCTCTATCGTGAAAGGGCGCCAGAAGGCAGCTGATGTCATCGCCTGGCTCGTACCAGGCTCATGGGCTGTCGATAAGCAGATCCGTGAAGAGGGACTCGACAAGGTGCTAGAGACAGCAGGCTTCGCCATCCGTCAGCCTGGCTGCTCGGCCTGTCTGGCAATGAACGACGACAAGGTGCCTGCCGGCAAGTTGTCGGTCTCTACCTCTAACCGCAACTTCGAAGGTCGTCAGGGACCAGGTGCCCGCACGATCCTCGCATCTCCCCTCGTCGCCGCTGCAGCAGCAGTAACGGGTGTGATAACCGATCCCAGAGAATTTCTTTAGATAAAAAGAACATAAGAACAAAATAAAGATGAAACAGAAATTCGATATAATTACTAGCACTTGTGTTCCGTTGCCATTGGAGAATGTGGATACTGACCAGATTATCCCGGCACGCTTCCTCAAGGCGACCACTCGCGAGGAGAAATTCTTTGGCGATAACCTGTTCCGCGACTGGCGCTATCAGGCCGATGGAACCCCTAATCCCGATTTCGTGCTCAACGATCCCACGTATAGCGGTTGTATCCTCGTGGCAGGCAAGAATTTCGGTTCCGGTTCCTCTCGCGAACATGCGGCCTGGGCTATTGCCGGTTATGGCTTCCGTGTGGTCATCAGCTCCTTCTTTGCCGATATCCATAAGAACAACGAGCTGAACAACTTCGTGCTTCCCGTTGTGGTGAGCGAGACTTTCCTGGCAGAGCTCTTTGCCAGCATCCAGCGCGACCCCAAGACCCAGGTAGAGGTCGATCTCCCCAATCAGACTGTCACCAACAAGGCCACAGGCTCCAGTGAGCATTTCGAGATCAACGGTTATAAGAAGCACTGTCTGATGAACGGACTCGACGATATCGATTTCCTCGTACAGAATCAAGATAAGACAATACAATGGGAACAGAAGAGAAAGTAAGCCATTACAAGTCCATCCGACCTTTTGTGGAGATCCTTGACTCCACCTTGCGCGATGGTGAGCAGACCAGTGGTGTCAGTTTCCTGCCCCACGAGAAGCTCATGATAGCCCGTATGCTGCTGCATGACCTGAATGTCGATCGCATCGAGGTGGCCTCAGCCCGTGTCTCCGAGGGAGAGAAAGAGGCGGTGAGCATGATCTGCCGCTATGCGGAGAAGATCGACAAGCTCGAGCGTGTCGAGGTGCTGGGGTTCGTGGATGGCGGCAAGAGTGCCGACTGGGTGCTCAGCTGTGGCTGTAAAACCATCAACCTCCTGGCAAAAGGCTCGTTGCGCCATTGTCAGGAACAGCTGCAGAAGACGCCCGAGGAGCATATAGAAGATATCCGTCGTGAGGTGCACTATGCCCGTGAGAAGGGGCTCTCCGTCAACCTCTACCTCGAGGACTGGTCAAACGGCATGAAGGACTCGCTCCAATATGTCTATCAGCTGATGGACGCCCTCTGCGACTGTGGCATCCGCCGCTTCATGCTGCCCGACACCCTGGGTATCATGAATCCCCTGCAGTGTATCGAGTATTTCCGCAAGATGATCAAGCGCTATCCCGATGTCCACTTCGATTTCCACGCCCATAACGACTACGATCTGGCGGTATCCAACTCGCTGGCAGCGGTGCTCAGTGGTGCCAAGGGTATTCATGTCACCGTCAATGGGTTGGGCGAGCGCTGTGGCAATGCCCCCCTGTCGAGTGTGCAGGTCATCCTCAAGGATCAGTTTCAGGCCAAGACGAACATCCAGGAGGATAAGCTCAACGACATCTCGCGCCTCGTGGAGAGCTATAGTGGTATCGCCGTCGCCCCCAATCAGCCCATCATCGGTGATAATGTCTTCACCCAGGTGGCTGGTGTCCATGCCGATGGCGACAAGAAAAACGGGCTCTATCAGAACGCACTCGTGCCGGAGCGCTTCGGACGTCGCCGCGAGTATGCCCTGGGCAAGAACAGCGGCAAGGCCAATATCGCGAAGAACCTGGAGGAGCTGGGACTTGAACTCACCCCCGAGCAGACCCGTCGCGTCACGCAGCGTATCACCGAGCTCGGCGATAAGAAAGAGCTCGTCACCCAGGAGGATCTGCCCTTCATTGTGAGTGATGTGCTGAAGCACGATGCCCCCGAGGATAAGGTCAAGCTGGTCAGCTATGTGGTATCCACCGCCTACGGTCTGAAGCCCGGTGCTAATATCAAGGTCGAGATCAACGGTCAGGCTTACGAGGCCAGTGCCACGGGCGATGGTCAGTATAATGCCTTTATGAAGTCGTTGCGCTACATCTACCGCAAGTACCTCGACCGCACGATTCCCGCTTTGCAGAACTATCAGGTGAGCATCCCGCCAGGAGGCCGCACCGATGCCTTGGTGCAGACCGTGATCACCTGGAACGACAATGGACGCATCTTCCGCACCCGCGCACTGGATGCCGACCAGACCGAAGCTGCTATCAAGGCCACCTTCAAAATGCTGAATATCTACGAGAAAGAGAAAAATAATGAGTTATAATTTATTAGTAATATGAAATTAAAGATTGCGATTCTCGAGGGCGATGGTATCGGACCTGAGATTATGAAACAAGGAGTAGCCGTGCTCGACGCGATAGCTGAGAAGTGCGGACATGAGTTTGAGTACGAGACAGCCATCTGTGGTGCCCATGCCATCGATGTCTGTGGCGATCCCTATCCCGACAGCACCCACGAGGTGTGTATGCGTGCCGATGCCGTGTTCTTCGCAGCCGTAGGCGATCTGCGCTTCGACAACGACCCCACGCTGCCGATCCGTCCAGAGACCGGTCTGCTGGCCATGCGTAAGAAGCTCGGTCTCTTCGCCAATGTGCGCCCGGTGGCCACCTTCGACTGTCTGCTGCATAAGTCACCGCTGAAGGATGAGCTGCTGCGTGGTGCCGACTTCGTGGTGCTCCGTGAGCTCACCGGTGGTATGTATTTCGGTGAGAAGTATCAGGACAACGACAAGGCCTACGATACTGACATCTATACCCGTCCTGAGATCGAGCGTATCCTCAAGGTAGGTTTCGAGATGGCTATGAAGCGCCATCGTCACCTCACGGTGGTTGACAAGGCCAATGTCTTGGCATCCAGTCGCCTGTGGCGTCAGATTGCCCAGGAGATGGAGAAGCAGTATCCCGATGTGAAGACCGACTATATGTTTATCGACAATGCCTCGATGCGTGTGCTCACTGAGCCCCGTTTCTTCGATGTCATCGTCACCGAGAACACCTTTGGCGACATCCTCACCGACGAGACCTCCTGCATCACCGGCTCCATGGGTCTTCAGCCCTCCAGCTCCCTGGGAGAGCACACCCCGCTATTCGAGCCCGTTCACGGCTCATGGCCCCAGGCGGCAGGTCAGAACATTGCCAACCCGCTGGCACAGATCCTCTCAGGTGCCATGCTGCTCGAGCATTTCGGACTTGATAGAGAAGGTGCCCTAGTGCGTGAGGCCGTCAATGCCTCGCTCGATGCCAACGTGCGTACCCCTGAGATCCAAGTCGCTGGTGGCGAGAAATACGGCACGCGTGAGGTAGGAGAGTGGATCGTCAATTACATCAAGAATGCGTAAATTGTTAATAATGAGCCTTCTGTTGATGGCGGTCTGCGCGCAGGCGCAGACCCCACAACAATGGCGCGACTCCGTCTCTACACTGATGGAGCAGATCCGTCTGAACCCTCGCGACATCAACCTCCGTATGAAGAAGGCCGAGGCCAATATTAATCTGCAGCAGTGGGACTATGCCATCTCCGAGTATGGCGATGTGTTACGCCTCGATACCCGTAACCTCCCAGCCCTCTATTTCAGAGCCTACTGCCACTCCCAGCAGCATCATTACGATCTGGCCAGGAACGATTACGAGACCTTCATCCAGATCGACCCCACCTACCTTGAGGCCCATCTCGGCCTGGCGCATATCCTCCAGAAGTTGGGGCGCCGTGCCGATACTGTCGATCAGCTCAACCGCTGTGTGCAGCTCTTCCCCGACAGTGCCAGCGCCTATGCAGCCCGTGCCGCCTACGAGACCGAACAGCAGCTCTACGATGTGGCGCTCTACGACTGGGATGAGGCCATCCGCCTGCAGCCCAAGAATGTGGAGTTTGCCGTCTCGAAGATCGATGTCCTGTTGCGTCAGAAGCGCATCCTCGATGCCCGTCTGGCCCTCGATGAGCTTGTGCGTCAAGGCACCCCTCGTGCCGCCCTCAAAGAGTGGTACGACCGCTGCCGTTAACCCTCGTCTTATTCCTTGAGTCCCCATGAGAGAGATCAAACATTTCGCGCTGCTTCTCCTGCTGCTCCTCAGCACAGCCTTACCCCTTCAGGCGCAGATCCCCGAAGAGGTCACCGACGTGCTGCGTCGCTGCGCCAAGGCAATGGGCGATCCTCAGGGCGTGGAATACGAGATGAGTCTCAAGGCCAGGGTATCCCTCGTCACCGTGCTCAGCGGTCAGATCAATGCCTTTGCGAAAGACAACAAAAACAAGTTCTATCTCACCATGAAGGTGCTCGGTCAGCCTACGAAATCAGCGGGCGGCTTCGATGGCGTCAACCAATGGAAATACATCCAGGGCGTCGAGGGCGACACCATCTATATCCGACAGAGCGACCAGAAACCGAAAACTGACTACGACCTCAACCTTCATATCGACCTTGAATACCGCAAGGCCACGATGAAGACGCGCTTCGGCAACTATGTCATCACCTTCACCGAGCCCAAGGATCCAGGCGCCCCCAAGAAAGTCAAGATGACCATCGATGGCTACGACTATATGTTCCGTGAGATGGAGACCATTACCGACGGTGCCACGTTGACCATGAAGTTATCCCACATGAAAATCGGCGTACCCGACGATATCTTCACCTTCGATCCCGATCAATACCCCTCCGCCGCCATCGTCGTATTAAAATAGTCGAGATAAATATAGGGAGGTTTAAACATATGACAACTACAACAGAACGTGTATTCCAGATCTTTAAGGAACTGAACCAGATCCCACGCCCTTCGCACCATGAAGAGCGAGTGGCAGATTACCTGTGTCGGTTTGCAGAGCGGCTGAATCTGCCCTACAAGCGCGACAAGGAGAACTGCGTCGTCATCAGCAAACCAGCCACACCGGGCCATGAGGGTGAAGAACCCGTCGTGCTGCTCAACCACATGGATATGGTTTGCGTGGGCATGAACGATCCGCTTAACATGTCTATTGATGCCTATATAGAGAATGGATGGATGAAGGCACGAGGCACCTCGCTGGGCGCCGACAACGGCATCGGACTGTCGATGGCACTTGCTGTGCTGGAGAGCAATGAGATTGTGCACGGCCCGCTGGAGGTCATTACTACCACCAACGAGGAGGACGGCATGTCGGGAGCCTCACAACTGAGCAGCGACTTCCTGAAGGGTCGCAAGGTCATCAACTTGGATTCCGAAGACTACGACACCATCACGACGGGTGCAGCCGGAGCCTGCCTTCAGTTCCATCGCATCCCCGTGGAACGTAAGAACGCGAATGGTACAGGTTGCTTCGCCATCAACATCAATGGTGGCCTGGGCGGTCATTCCGGCGTCGATATCAACAAAGGTCGGTGTAGTGCCGTCAAGGTGGCGTGGAAGGTTTTGGATGCCATCCGCACGAAACACGATATAGAGGTCGCTTCCATCAATATCGGAGAAGCCAATGCCTCCATCGCATCATCGGGAGAAATCATCATCCACATGCCATCAGACAACCAAGATTTCCTGATGGAGCAAGTTAACGGAATCAACGAGCAGCTGCGCCAGCAATACGTCGATACTGACCCTGCCATCCGCTGCACCATCAACGAATGTCCACCTCAGAAGACCGTCATCGATCCCGAAGCCATCAACGCTATGATGACCTGTCTGGAACAGATTCCACAGGGCGTGATTAAGATGAGTGATGCGATGGCAGACACCGTTGAGACCTCCAACAATATCGGGCGTATTCAGACGGAAGAGAATTGTATCTTCATTTCCACCCATACGCGTAGCTTCATTGATGCTGACATGATGACGTTGAGCCGCAAGATTGCCGATGTCTTTGCACAGAATGGGGCAAAATCGGAAATGGTGATGTCGGCTCCAGCCTGGCAGGAAGACCAACAGTCGGCATTCCTGCAGCTGACCTCCGACACGTTCCAGGATGTACTGGGCTGGCGCCCACGGATGGTGGCCATGCACTTCGTGCTTGAAGCGGGGTTCTTCGTCGAGCACTATCCAGGCATTCAGATTGCCAGCATCGGCCCACGTATCGTAGAACCGCATTCAACAAGCGAACGTGTGGAACTATCGACCATAGAGGATATCTGGCAAGTGCTCATCGAACTCCTCAAACGTCTTGCTGCATTATAGTGTTCTTTTTATCTTTGCATCATCATTATGAACCCATTATGAAGAAACTATTATTATCTTTATTCGTAACCCTTGCCGTATCAAATGCGTGGGCATTGGAGCCTGACAGTTTCAGTAAAAATGTTTCCGACCTTGATTCGTTGGTTCAGATGGTGGAAACTAATTATACCGGTTTCCCGATCATCATGCAGAAGGGCTACGGCGATGATTATCAAAAGATGAAAGCTGAGATCAGTCAAAATCTATCCACAGGAAAAATCGGTATCCAACAGGCGGTGTGCGAGTATTGCTATTGGTTCTTCAGCCAGTTTGACGGACATGTGTATGTGGATTGTCAACTATTTTTCGATCAATATTTCACAAAATGCCACATTCGCTATGCCAAGTTGTTTGAATATGAACCCCAACCAGTATCGTGTAAGGTGAACGATAAAACATGGTTGATCCGTGTGCCGTCGTGCACAGGGCAGAACCCTACTTACCAATGGCTCAAGGATGTTGCACAGGAATATCTGCAGTCTGGTTGTGACAACCTGATTATAGATGTGAGAGGCAATACGGGCGGTGGCGATGCCATTTGGGAGCCAATCTTCCCGCTGCTGTACGATCACCAGCCGTCTTCGCCAGAATATACTTTCTTTAGGAATACACCTAAGAACCTGTCGTTCTACCAGCGTATATTAAACGATAATCCTGACGACGAAGTGGCCAAATGGCTGGTTGACAACTGTCGTAAGAGGCAAGAGGAAATGGTGAAGATAGAAGACGAAGAAGATGGTGTAGAAAATTTTCCTATATCTCCATTGCCTAAGAAGGCAGCTATTGTGATAGATAAGAATACCGCCAGCTCGGCAGAAACACTCATCAGGTTTGCCAAGATGTGTTGCGATACAACGCGGACAAAAGTGTATGGCAAAGAGAATACCTGGGGTGCTCAGTACTCTGGAAACATCATTGGTACACCATTGCCGAACAGCCAGATCTGGGTATATTATCCCACCTGCGTTTCGTCATTATTTCTTCAAGGAGAATCTAATGGCAGTTCAGGGTTGGCGCCTGATGTTCATATCGATTTGCCGTATCCCAAGAAGCTGACTGACAATTGCGATGAGTGGATTCTCTGGATTGCGAATCAACTGTAGCAAGTTTAGGTGGTTGAACGGGATTGGAGGAACTCGCGGAAAGTCTGTAGATAGCCGTCAGGGATGTGAATAATCTCCTTACCGATGTAGATGCAGTCATTACGATCTACTTTTTGGATTTTGTCAACGGCGACGATGTAGGAGCGATGCACTCTCAGGAACTTTTCTTTTGGCAGCATCTCCTCAACGGCTTTCATCGTCAGATGGGTAATCAGCGGTTTTGGTTCGTTGTCAAGATAAAACATCACGTAATCCTTCATTCCATTGACATAGGTGATCTGATCGATAGTTACGTTGCGCCATTCTCCTTCAACCCGGATGAAAAGCGTAGTTTGTTGCTGTGGTTGTGGAGCGGACGGTTGCTGATACAGCTTTCTGGCTTTCTCTACAGCTGCGAGAAACTTATTATAGCGGACAGGCTTCAATAGAAAGTCGAGTGCATTCACCTCGTAGCTCTCGAAAGCATATTCCTTAAAGGCAGTGGTGAATATGACACGCGTCTCTTCAGGCAGACTATGAGCTAACTCCATACCATCGATATTCGGCATCTGGATGTCAAGAAATATCAAGTCTGGTTTCTGCGTCTTGATAGCGTTGATGGCATTAATGGAATCGGTAAAGGAAGCCATCAGTTCCAAGTCTGGCGTCTTCTCAACATACGACTCCAAGAGACGTACTGCCAGCGGCTCGTCATCAACGATGATACAGGTTATGGGTCTCATAGCTGAAGGGTGATTTTAACGTGATAGATTTTCTCTGATGTGATGGTCTGCTCCCATTGGTAGCGACCTTGATAGAGGAGATCCAAACGGCGACGGGTGTTCTCCAGTCCGATGCCAGAACCGCTACGGTCCTCAGTGGGCTTGGGATTGTTGGTGTTGTCGCAAGTGAAGATGAGTGTGCCGTCTTTCTGCTTCAGGCTAATGTCGATGGTGGCTGGGGCATTGCTGTTCATGCCATGCTTAAAGGCATTCTCGATGAGGGAAATAAAGAGTAGGGGAGCCACTTTTGCCTTTCCGTCCTCTACTGCGATTTCTTCGCTGACAGTCGTCATCTCATTGCAGCGCAGTTTCATCAGGTCGATGTAGTTTCGCATAAACTCCACTTCGCCTTCCAATGGAACCTTTTGTTTATTTGTTTCATACATCGCATAGCGCAGCAGATCGCTCAGCTGCATCACGGTATCCTGAGCTTTGTCGGCATCAATCTGTGTCAGACTGGAGATGTTGTTGAGTGTGTTAAAGAGGAAATGGGGATTGATCTGATTCTTAAGCCAGGCGAGTTCCGCTTCCACTTCTTTTTGCTTTTTCTCGCTCTGTCGCATGACGTAGCGGATGCTTAGAGCGATGCCGATAGCCATCAGGTTGACGAGCAGGGCAATGATCTGGAACGAGGAATAGCCAGCACGATAGATGTCAGGCAAGCTACTGATATTCTTAAAAAGCAGGTGAGCATTGCAAACCAATATCAATACTAAATTGGCAATTCCAAACTGCCAGTAGCGATGTCGGAACCATAACATGGGCACGCAAAGATAGAAGTTGAGCAGATAGACCACCACAGCAGGTGCCAGCCAGAAAGCGGAAATCCAAAGCGAATCCCATGCCATTGCCGCATCGTTGGTTGTTACATAGTTGATGAGTCCTGGCGACAACAATACCAGCGACAATAGTAGCACCTGCGCTACGAACAGCCATACATCTTTTATCTGTATCTTCTTCATCGTTGGCAAAGTTACTAATAAGTTAGCAAAGAACCAAATAATAAAAATAAAATCTCTCCCGCACAATCTCTATGCGGAAGAGATAAATACTTAAGTATAATCTATTTGCTGGCAGTCTGCTGCATCATGATGCGCTCTGCAGTATTCTTAACCGTCAGATCGAGCATGCTTACATACTTGTTGTACTGCTTCTCGCTGAGAATTTTCTTCATCGTCAGCTTGTGGCGAGCCTGAATCTTCTCCCAGGTCTCACCGGCCTTAGAAGCATCCTGAAGCTGATAGTAGGCTTGCATCGAATTCTCAAACTGAGCCATAGCGGT
>JAEEGL013412776.1_pt1 | contig 11903 bp, 10 predicted proteins | sample 9134231 | NCBI WGS metagenome assembly JAEEGL01 (sample SAMN16246548, study PRJNA631951) | gut metagenome | biome: gut microbiome; feature: rumen; material: fiber-attached | host: Bos | place: Iran: Karaj | collected 2018-10 | reverse complement strand
GGCGCATGGGCGTTTACTGGAAGGACCGGCGTCTGCAGGACCTCGCGAAGCTTCGGTTCGCGAGCGGCTGCCAGCTGCTCGACGAGGAGGGTGCGTCGGGCGAGAACATCCAGCTGACGAATTTCGGCAACCTCCTCGACGACCACCGGCACCCCCCGCGCGACAGCGACGCGGCGAAGTTCCGCGGCGTGTACCGCGACAGCTGGGAGATGCTCTGGATGACGGCCATCCACATGAAGGCCGGCTGCGAGTTCATGCTCATGGGCGTCGATTGGTAGCGGGCGTAGTTGGGCAACCCATACGCGACTTCAGCGAATGACCTGCCTGTTCGTGAGGCGGAGGAGCGCCAGGCAAGCCGACAGGGCGGCATACCATGCGATGCAGAACGGCACGGACCAGTCGGCTGGCCGTGCGGCGGAAAGCGGGATCGACGCCACGAGGAGCGACACGCCCTTCATTATTTCGACGAACATCCCCGCGCAGGCGTTCAGGTAGGATGCCGCGGTCTCCGAGACGAAGCTGGTCAATGCGCCGACTGCGCCTGCGGTCACGGCGACTCCGGCCGCCGGGATCATCACAATGTTCGCGGCGAGGCCGCCTGGAGAGCATGTGCCGAAACAGCGCGCCACTATCGGTGCGCCGGCGGTCCATGCGACGGACGAGGCGACGATGCCCGAGACTAGCTTGCGTCCGGCTGCGACTCCCGTTCGCGCCCACAGGATTAGCGAAAGCATCACGGTGTACGAGAGGAGGCTCCCGGCGTCGAGCAGGGCCTCGGGGTGGATGGCGTGGGCGAATACGAACGTTATGAGCCAGGCCATGAGCGCATTGGGCTTGCGCCAGAACATGGGCGCGGCGAAGTAGATGCTGGCCATCGCCGCCGCCCTCACGGCACTCGGCCCCGAGCCGGTGATGCACACGTAGCACCACGTCAGCGGAATCAGCGCCAGCCCGGTCCAGCGGCGCGGCACGAACATGAGGGTGAGCAGCAGTGACAGCAGTTTCGCGACTATCACCACGTGGAGACCGGAGATTGCGAACACATGCGCCGTCCCCGCAGCGGAGAAGGTTTCGCGCGAGGTCTTCGACAGCGCCGACTTGTCGCCAAGGAGTATGGCGCGAAGGAGGCCCGCCGTCTCGGGAGAGTTCTCAAGTCCGATCCCAAGCCTGCGGGAGAGCGATTCCCTTACGCGTATGGCGATGGACAGTGCTCCTCCCTCGCCTGACGGTTCGCAGCGCCTGGCGAAGGTCCCCGAGCCCCGCACCCAGAGGCTCCTTCTTGCGGAGCCGAACAGCTCTCCGCCCCGCGTCAGCCATCCGGCGCAGCGCCAGGTCTCCCCCGGCGCTGGCGGCGTCTCGCCCTCCGCGAGCGTGAACATGACGCGGACCCTGATGCCGTTCAGCGTCCCGGGGAAGGACACCTTGGTCCCTCCGCCTTTCTCGTCCGGTCGGCACGACAGTTCGTTGGGAATGGTGAAACACCCCTCGACGGGTTTCCCGCGGTTCAGCTCCAGAAGCCGGTCGAGGGCGTCGATCCGTGCCTCGGTGCGGTGCATTGCGATTGAGACGCCGAGGAGGAACGCGCAGACGGTGATCGTCCGCACCGCGCCGCCGCCGAAGGTGAAGAGGAAGGCGAGGACGGCAGCCAGCGCGGCCAGCGACCAAAACGCCGCGAGCGACGGCAGGGCAAGCCCCGTCGCCTCTCCCGCCGCGAGCGCGGCGGCAGCTGCGATCCACGCAACCTCTTCCTTCATTCCCGCTGTCATTTCAGACTGGCATTCTCCTCTCTTCTGCGTACATCATACCACAAAACGCGAAAAAGATTGTAACGGAATTGTAACATCGTGGAAAATGCGCGAGCCGAAGTGGAAGATTTGTGATATAATATACGGCAATGCCAGCGAAGACAAGACAGGGCAGGGCAACGAAGACAGGGTCTTTGACATGACGGCGACACGAAGACAGGCCCGGGAATGGGCAATACAGATGCTGACTGCGGCGGATATGAATCCGCCGGAGGACGTGGATCTTTTCATCGAGACGTTCTGGAATACGCTTGCGACGTACGACGAGAGCGAGGGTGGAGTCCTCGTCAAGGGGAAGATACGCAAGTTTTCCGAGGACCGCGTGAGAGGTGTTCTTGCGGAGCAGGAGGCGATTGACCAAAAGCTCGTCGGGCTTCTCGACAACTGGGAGCTGCACAGGCTCGGCACGGTGGAGAGGGCTGTTCTCCGCATGGGGATGTGGGAGCTTTCCCGCACCGATGTGCCGCCACCGGTCGTGGTCAACGAGGCGGTAGACCTAGTTAACTGGTTTTCGACCCCGAAGTCGCGCGCGATAGTGAACGGCGTCCTCGACAAGTACGCGAAGAGCCTCGCGGCGGGGGAGCCCGGAAAATGAAGGTCGCCGCCAAGACGGACGCGGAGTTCATGGCGCGCGCGGTGGCGCTCGCGCGGCGCGGCGTCGGCCACACGCGGCCGAACCCGCCAGTAGGCGCGGTCATAGTCAGGGACGGCGAGCTCATCGGCGAGGGCTGGCACAGGAAAGCAGGCGGCGACCACGCCGAGGTCGCGGCGATCAAGGGCGCGATGAAGTTCCTGAGCGCGGGCGGCAAGTCAGGCGTTCCGGACAAGGGAGCGCTCAAGGGCGCGACGATCTACGTCACGCTGGAGCCGTGTTCCAAGGCCGGCCGTGTCGGCGCGTGCACGGACGCGATAGCCGCGTCCGGCATATCAAAGGTCGTGTACGCCATACCGGACCCCAATCCGGACAACTGCGGGAAGGCGAAGCGTGCCCTCGCGAGGGCTGGAGTGCAGTGCGAGAGGTTCAAGGGCGACAAGGGCGTTGTCGCGGAGGCGGACGAACTGATCTGCCATTTCCGCAAGCACGTCCTGACGGGGCTTCCGTACGTGATAGTCAAGATCGCGATGTCGGTCGACGGAAGGATCTGCGACAACTGGGGCGACGCGAAGTGGATATCGTCCAAGTCGTCGCGCGAGCTGACTGGGGGCGATCTCCGCGGGAAGGTCGACGCCGTCATCGTCGGCGCGGAGACGATCCGCAGGGACAACCCGTCGCTCCTCTCGAAGGGCAGGCCGAACCCGGACCTCGTCCGCGTCGTCGTGTCGAAGAGCGGGCGGCTCCCGAAGGCCGCGCGTGTGTTCTCGGACGGCGCGCCCAACAGGACGATTGTGTTCGACGACGCCAGGAAGGCCATAGAGGAACTTGGCAGGAGGGGCGCGCTGAGCGTCCTTTGCGAAGGCGGGCTGAAGCTCGCCAGGTCGCTGGCGGACGCGGGGCTCGTCGACCAGTGGGTGAACGTGTTTGCGCCCATTCTTATAGGCTCGCGTCCCATCGCCAAGGCCGTACGCGGCAAGTTCAACGAGGAGCGGAGCTTTGCGAACGGCGGCGACAGGTTCCTGACGGCAGACTTCGGGGCGTGGGCGACAGGGTTTGGAGACTGACAGATGTTCACTGGGCTCATACAGAGAATCGGAACCGTCAGGCGCGTCTCTCGCGGGGCGGGGCTTGTGCTCGAGATCGAGTGCGGCGCGCCGGACGCGGGCGGAGCCTGCGCCGGCGCCTGGGCGAAGCCGCTGTCCGAGGGGGAGTCGGTCGCCGTGAACGGCGTTTGCCTGACGGTGGTTAAGTGCGACGGGTCGAGGTTCACGGCGGACGTCCTTCGCGAGACGGAGGAGCGCACGGGCCTCGGGGGACTTGTGCCGGGCGAGAAGGTGAACCTGGAGAGGGCGCTCAGGGCAGGCGACGCCATGGGCGGCCACATAGTGCAGGGCCATGTCGACAGGCGCGGGACGGTCGTCGCGAAGGAGCCGAGGGGGCGCGACTTCCGGCTGAGGATTCAGTGCGGGCGCGTGTTCGCGGCCGGATGCCTGCTCAAGGGCTCGGTCGCGGTCAATGGCGTGTCGCTTACGATATCGGACCTTGGCGAGGACTGGCTGGCGGTCGACGTGATCCCGACGACCGCGAGGGAGACGACGACGGGGTTGCTTCGCGCCGGCGACGAGGTGAATCTCGAGGGGGACGTCCTGGGCAAGTACGCCGCGAAGGCGGCGGCCGGGCCGGGGCTCACGGAGGAGGCCCTTGCGAGGGCGGGTTTCTTCGACGCATGACAGGCGAGGGAGGTGACGTTAGATGTCCGTAGACAGAAAAGGCAGGGCCTGGGCCGGGTTCATCGCGACGCGAATCGTGGCGATGGCGGTGGACGCGGCGACGATCGGCGCGGCGTATCTCGCGGCGTTCTGCATGAGGTTCAACTTCGGCGAGCCCTCGTGGGGGTGGCGCGGGGTGGCGTCGTCGTTCGTGGTGGTCTGCGTGGTGCATCTTGCGTCGCTCTTCGCCTTCGGGTGCTACAGAATGGCGTGGCGGAGGGTAGGCGTGCGCGACTTCCCCAGGTACCTTGGGGCGATGGCGTCGGCGTGCGCGGTGCTGATGGCGGTCCGCGTCATGATGCCAGACATCGCGAAGTCCAGCATAAGGCCGCCGTACTCGATCACCTTGATGACGTTCTTCGTCGGCACGGTCGCGATACTTGGCGTCCGAGCGTTGTGGCGGGCGTACTGGGCGTCGCGGACTGGCGACGGCGGGCTTCTCGAACGCGACGAGCGCACGTTCGACAACTCTGTCGCGGCTAGGTTCCTGGCCGGGAGGACGGTCATGGTGACGGGTGCGGGCGGCACGATAGGCTCGGAGCTCGTCCGGCAGGTCGCCGCCGCGGGCGCGGCGAAGGTGCTCATGGTGGAGAGGTGTGAGAACGCGCTCTACGAGATCGACAGGCAGATGAGGGGGCTGAAGGTCGCGTCCGCAATGGTGCCGCTGATGGCGGACGCCGGCGACGCCGTCAAGATGGGGGCGCTGCTCTCGGCGGAGAAGCCGTCGGTCGTGATCCACGCGGCGGCCTACAAGCACGTGCCGATGGTGGAGCTGAACCCCGATGAGGGATGGCGCAACAACCTGGACGCGACGCGCAGGCTCGCGGAGCTGGCCCTTGGACACGGCGTCGAGAGGTTCGTGCTGATATCGACGGACAAGGCGGTGAACCCGGTGTCGGTGATGGGGAAGACGAAGCTGGCGGCGGAGCAGGCCATAATGTCGCTGGGCGGCGGGCAGGATGCGCCCTCCGCGGGCACGGCGACGTCGTTCTGCGCGGTGCGGTTCGGAAACGTGTTCGGGAGCTCCGGGTCGGTGGTGCCGCTCTTCCGCGAGCAGATAGCGTCCGGCGGCCCGGTGACGGTGACGCACCCCGACATGAAGAGGTACTTCATGACGGTGCAGGAGGCGGTGAGCCTCGTGCTGCAGGCGGCGTCGCGCAGGGAGCGCGCGATCTACACGCTCGACATGGGCGATCCGGTGAGGATACTCGACCTGGCGGAGAACATGATCTCGCAGGCGGGGTTCAGGCCGTACGTCGACATCCCGATAGTGTTCACGGGGGCGAGGCCGGGCGAGAAGCTCTTCGAGGAGATCGACGTCTCGGAGAAGTCCGCGTACCGCACGGACATGGCGAAGATATACATCACCCGCGCGGCGGAGTGAGGGGCAGTTCGAAGACGAAGGAGGAAGACATGGTATCAGACCAGGTGAAGAAGGGACGGGAGCGCGCGCCGCACAGGTCGCTGCTCTTCGCGGCCGGCATGAGGCGCGCGGACATGAAGAAGCCGTTCATAGGGATATGCAACAGCTACGAGAGCTTCGTGCCGGGGCACTGCCACCTCAACGGAGTCGGCGCATACCTGAAGAAGTGCGTCGAGGAGGCGGGCGGAGTCGCGCTCGAGTTCAACACGATAGCGGTGTGCGACGGAATCGCCATGGGCCATTCGGGGATGAAGTACTCGCTGCCGTCTCGCGAGCTGATTGCGGACAGCGTGGAGACGGTTGCGAAGGCGCACTGCTTCGACGCGATGATATGCGTCCCGAACTGCGACAAGATCGTCCCCGGCATGCTCCTGGGCGCGATCAGGGTAGGGATCCCGGTGGTGTTCGCGTCCGGCGGGCCGATGGCGCCTGGGAGGAACCCGCTCACGGGGGCGGACAGCGACCTCAACTCCGTGTTCGAGGCGGTGGGCGCGGAGTCCGTAGGCAAGATCACGGCGAAGGACCTTGAACGCGTTGAGGAGACGAGCTGCCCTGGGTGCGGCAGCTGCTCCGGGATGTTCACAGCCAACTCGATGAACTGCCTCTATGAGGCGCTGGGGCTGGCGCTTCCCGGGAACGGAACGATCCTCGCGACCGACCCGCGGCGCATGGACCACTACCGGGAGTCGGCGAAGAGGGCGGTCGCGATGGCGAAGAGGGGCGGGCCGCTTCCGAAGGACCTGGTGACGAGGGACTCGCTGGACAACGCGCTTACGCTCGACATGGCGATGGGTGGTTCGACGAACACCGTCCTCCACACGCTGGCGATAGCGCGCGAGGCGGGCGTGGACTATTCGCTCAGGCGGATGAACGAGGTCTCCGCCGCGACGCCGTACGTGTGCAAGCTCGCTCCGTCGGGACACTACCACGTGAGCGACCTCGACCGCGCGGGCGGGGTGATGGCGGTGATGAAGCGCGTGTCGAAAGTGGCGAAGTTCTTCCACCCCGGGTGCCCGACGGTGTCCGGCAGGACGATCGGCGCGCAGGTGAAGGCGGCGAAGATCATGGACGCCGACGTCATACGCGAGGTCGCGGACGCCTATTCGCGGGACGGCGGACTGGCCGTCCTCTGGGGCAACCTTGCCGAGAGGGGCGCGGTGGTGAAGAAGGGCGGCGTTGCGCCGTCGATGATGAAGTTCACCGGCAAGGCGATATGTTTCGACTCGCAGGAGGAGGCGTGCGCGGGGATCCTCGGCGGGAAGGTGAAGCCCGGCCACGTGGTGGTTATCCGCCACGAGGGGCCGAAGGGCGGGCCGGGGATGCAGGAGATGCTCGCGCCGACGTCGTACATCATCGGACAGGGGCTGGGGGAGTCCGTCGCGCTCATAACCGACGGGCGCTTCTCCGGCGCGACGCACGGCGCGTGCGTCGGGCACGTCTCGCCGGAGGCGGCGGAGGGCGGCCTCATCGGGCTGCTCAGGAACGGCGACGAGATCACGATCGACATCCCGCGCCGCTCCATCACCGCGAAGGTCACGAAGGCGGAGGCGGCGGCGCGCGCCGCGAAGGCGAGGAAGTGGGCGCCGCGCGTGAAGGGCGGGTGGCTCGAGCGCTATTCGCGGCTTGTCGGAAACGCGTCGACCGGGGCAAGCCTCAAGGCGTGATTCCGGGATTTGTGATATAATAATGCACCGACCCCGGCGGCCGCGGTGGCCGCGCGGGATGGAAAATGGAAAGGCGAGGCGGATGGCGCTAGTCGAGTTCCGAGACGTAGTGAAGAGGTTCGGCGGGACGGCCGTGCTGGACGGGCTGTCCTTCTCCGTGGAGAAGGGCGAGATCCTCTGCATAGTCGGCCCGTCGGGGACCGGCAAGTCCGTCACGCTCCGTCACCTCGTCAGGCTCACGACGCCAACCTCTGGGCAGGTGCTGGTCGACGGCGTGGACGTCGCGACGTGCGACGAGCGCACGCTCGCCGGCATACGCCGCCGCGTCGGCTACCTCTTCCAGGGCGGCGCGCTCCTGGCGTGGATGACCGTCGCCGAGAACGTCGCGCTGCCGCTCAGGGAGACGACGGACCTGCCGGACGACGAGATCGACCGCCGCGTCGCGAAGGCGCTGGAGTCGGTGGAGCTGTCAGACGCCGCGGACAAGTACCCGTCGGAGATCTCCGGCGGGATGCAGAAGCGCGCCGGGCTCGCCAGGGCCGTCGTGAGGGAGTCCGACATCGTCCTCTACGACGAGCCGACGAGCGGGCTCGACCCCGTGACGTCGATAACGATCAACAGACTCATAAAGAAACTGAACAGGGCTATGGGAATAACATCCGTCGTCGTCACGCACGACCTCGCGAGCGCGCTGTCGTTCGCGGACCGCATCCTCCTCATGAAGGGCGGGCGCGTCGTGGAGTGCTCGGCGCCCGCCGCGTTCGCCAGGTCGGAGAACGCGGATGTCAGGGAGTTCCTGTCCGCAATGAAAGGAGAGATGCAATGAGCTCAAGACGCAAGGATTCGTTCTCGGAGGCCATAGTCGGGCTGTTCATGCTGGCGGTGCTGGCGCTCTTGGTCTATTTCACGATCGTCATATCGGGCGTCGATGTCCTGCACGGGCGCGAGAGAGTCACCGCGGTGGTGACGTTCAGGGACGTCGGGGGCCTCAAGGACCGCGACAGCGTGATGTACCGCGGCATGAAGGTCGGCACGGTGGAGCATATGGAGCTCGGGCCGGACGGCATAAAGGTCTTCATGGAGATCAACCGCGACGTCGTGCTGCGCGAGAGGTGCAGGATATCGGTGTGCAGCCTGTCGATGCTCGGCGGGAACTACCTTCTTCTCGAGGAGGGCTCGGGCGAGGCGCTGCCGCTTGACTCGACCGTGTTCACCGGCGAGACGCCGACGGACTGGATGCGCGACCTGTCGTCGATCGCCAGCAGCGTCAAGGAGATCACCTCAGGCGGCGAGATCAAGTCGATCGTGACGAACATAGAGGCGGCTAGCGTCAGCATCCGAAAAGTGTCCGAGCGCGTCGAGAGAGGCGAGGGTACGCTCGGCAAGCTGCTGTCCAGCGAGGACTCCGTATACTCGGACCTGAAGACCGTGATGACGAACCTCGCGGCGGTTACGACGACGGTGAGGGAGGGCAAGGGGACTCTCGGCAAGCTGCTCTCCGATGACGAGACGGTGTACGCCGACTTGAAGACTATGATGACGAACCTCGCGGCAGTTACGACTACGGTGAAGGAAGGCAAAGGGACTCTTGGCAAGCTGCTCTCCGAGGACGACAGCGTATACAAAGACCTGCAGAAGACGCTTGCCGACGCATCCGCGGTGACGGAGAGGCTGAAGAACGGCGAGGGCTTCATCGGGAGGCTGCTCGCGAAGGACGATCCGATCTACGGAGAGTTCGACTCGGCGGTGAAGGCGTTCCGCAAGGCCAGCGAGTCCTTCGACGCGAAGGAGGCGATGGACGGCGCGAACAGGCTCCTCGCGAGCCTCAACGCCGTGGCGGACAGGATCAACTCCGGGGAGGGTACGCTGGGCCGCCTCGTCAACGAGGAGGACCTGTACAACGAAGTCAAGGGCCTCACGAAGGATGTCAGGCAGGTAGTGGACAACTTCCGCGACACGACGCCGATCTCCACGTTCGGCTCGCTAATAATGGGAGGCCTCTGATGCCGGTGCTCGCCGCAATTATGTGGTTTGCGCACCCCGCGCCGCTTGACATGCCGCGCGCGGAGGCGTACCTCGTCACCGAGGGTAATGGCACGATGCGGCTAGAGGATCGCTACGACGAGCTGGACCTCTGGACCGCGAACGCGGTGCTGGGGCGCTGGACGGACGACGACGGGCGTGTCCTGGAGCTGTCGAAGCTCGTGTACGCGCCGCCGAGGTTCGACGACGTCTCGTCCACGCGCACGCGCTACGCCGCAGACCTCGTCCGCATCGAGCGGGACGACGAGTTCGTCCGCGACGAGGCGATCTCGATGCTCTCTCCGGTGGACATGCCGGATGACGAGCCGAAGTCGCCGCGGCAGAAGCCGCGCGGCTTCAGGAGCGTCCTCTACTATCAGGGGACGAACGAGAGCGCGGTGGTGTGCGCGTTCCTGCCGGAGAAGTCGAAGGTGTGGTACCTCGCGACGTGGACGCTCGCGGAGGGCGACCTGCTGAGCGAAAGGCTTGTCGACTTCGAGGAGGACTTCCTCGGGCGCTGGGACGAGATCGTCGAGGGCGTCCTCGTGTCGGAGCGTGGCGCTGACGACGAGGCGGACAGGCGGCGCGCACGGCGCGAGGGTCGCCGGCGCGCCGGCGGCAAGAAGGAGCGTCGTGACAGGCGGGAATCGGAGGTGGCGCGCGAGCGGGAGCTGCTGCGCGCGGACGTTCGCCACAGCGTGACGAACTACCCGAACTGGCATGTCGCGGAAGCCGAGGAGTTCTCCGTCATAGACGACCTCCCGCCGTCCGAGTCGTTCGTCGCGACGCTCACCAACGAGCTCGCCGTCATGCGGCGCCGCTACGCCGAGGTCGTGCCCTCGCCGATAGACGGATCCAACGTCTTGGCCGTAGCCAGGATATTCAAGAGCCGCGACGAGTACCTCGACGCGCTGGAGATCAACGACGTCGAGGGTATGGAGTGGAGCGCCGCGTACTGGAGTCCGCAGCGCCGAGAGCTTGTGGCGTACATGCCGCCCGGCGGCGGCGTGGAGCTGCTGAAGACGATACGCCACGAGGCGTTCCACCAGTACCTCTCGTACGCGACGTCGATGATCTCCGCGTCGCCGTGGCTGAACGAGGGCTACGCGCAGTACTTCGAGGACGAGGACAACGCCGACTGGGGAGTGGAGGTCGACCTCGACGCCGTGGCGGAGATGCTGGTCGCGGTTATGGCGATGGACTACAAGGCGTTCTACGACGGCACGCCGGAGGCGCGCCGGCTCAAGTACAAGATCGCCTGGTCGATCGCTTACTTCCTGGAGAAGGGCGCGCCGGAAGTGCGCTTCGCCCCATTCAAGGACGTGAAGAAGAACTACGTCGCCGCGCTTCTGCGCCACCATGACATGTTCAGGGCGACGGCAGAGGCGTTTGGGAACAAGGAGACGATGGAGAAGTTCGTGGCGGAGTGGAAGAAGTACTGGAAAGATATGTAGGCAGGCTCGCGCCGAGCCCGACCGGCGCGCTGCACCTCGGGAACGTCCGCACCTTCATGGTGGCGTGGCTCAGGGCGAGGTCCCGCGGCGGGCGGATTCTCATGCGCATGGAGGACCTCGACCATCCGAGGGACAGGCCCGGCGCGGCCGCGCAGGCCATTGACGACCTCCGCTGGCTCGGTTTCGACTGGGACGAGTCGAGCGTCCAGTCCGAGCGCAGGGACGTATACCACGACGCGATCGAGTCGCTGTGCGAGAAGGGGCTCGCGTATCCGTGCGTGTGTTCGCGGCGCGACGTCGAGGCGGCGCAGTCCGCCCCGCACGACGGCGATCAGCTGTTCTACCCGGGCACGTGCAGAGGTCGGTTCGCGACGTGGGACGCCGCGCAGAGGTTTCTCGACGCCCGCGCGGAGGGCGGACGGGCGCGCGTCCCGTGCTGGCGCTTTCTCGTCGAGCGCGGGACGAATGTGCGCTTCGTCGATGCGTTCGCTGGCGAATTCTCCAAGGACGTGTCGGCGACGCTCGGCGACTTTCCGCTCGCGCGCGACGCTGACGGCGCCGGGTACACGCTCGCTGCGACTGTCGACGACGTCCTCGCGGGCGTTACGGAGGTTGTGCGCGGCGACGATCTTCTTTGCGCGACGCCTGCGCAGATCCTTGTGGCGCGCGCGCTCTTCGGCGACGCGGCTCGGGTTTCGTACTGCCATGTCCCGCTTGTGGTTGGCGCGGACGGACGCCGTCTGGCCAAGCGCCACGGCGACACTCGCGTCGCGTCGTACCGCGCCGCAGGCGTCCGTCCGCAGGCGATAATCGGCAACCTTGCGGCGTCATGCGGCTGGTGCGAGGCCGGCGATGAGATGTCGCTGGCGGAGCTTGTTCCGCATTTTTCGCTTGACACGATTCCGCACAGGCCGTATTTCTGCGAAAATTTTTTTACACAAGAGGCGGATAATGTGATATAATCAAAATATGCAGAGATAGTGGAAGTTCGCGCCGAAGGGATTCGACGCGAAATGTCTGTGTGTCTTAATGCGAAGAAAACAGTAAAAACACAGGGGAAAGTCAGATGTCGAAAGCGAGAACATACGCTGCAATGACACTGGCCGTCGCAATGGCGGCCATGCTGCCGCATTATGCTCGCGGGGCATCTGGAGCGCCCGCGGCGGCGGCG
>JAEEGL012655118.1_pt1 | contig 11903 bp, 11 predicted proteins | sample 9134231 | NCBI WGS metagenome assembly JAEEGL01 (sample SAMN16246548, study PRJNA631951) | gut metagenome | biome: gut microbiome; feature: rumen; material: fiber-attached | host: Bos | place: Iran: Karaj | collected 2018-10 | reverse complement strand
TGTGGAATCGTCGTGATGAATGGGAACAGATAGACTCCATTGAGGCCTTTAGTCTTACCATTTGCCGTAACCTTGCTCTAGACCGAGTCAAGCGGATGGATAATCAACTGCGCTCGACCGTGCTTCCCTCGGATGAGACTCAAGATTTGAGCTATAGTGCTAATCCTGAACAACAGACAATAGGTCGCGACCGTCTAACTTTAGTCAACCGTCTCATAGCACAACTGCCTGAGAAACAGCGTACTTGTATGCAACTGCGCGATATTGAAGGCAAGAGCTATCGTGATATCGCCAAAATCTTGGATATGACCGAACAACAGGTGAAAATCAATATCTTCAGAGGTCGTCAGACGGTAAAACAAAATTTTTTTCAAATAGATTTGTAACTTTCCTGTTTTCTATTCGTCATTATATTGTATGGACATCAAGACAATCGGACATATCGACCTGTTGCTGGAGCGTTACTTCAACGCTGAGACCACGCTGGAAGAGGAGGCACAGTTGCGTGCTTTCTTCTGCAGCGATGACGTTCCTGCTCGTCTGGAGCAGTGGCGCAGTCTCTTTGTTGCTGCTGACGATGAAGTATTAGGTGACGATTTCGACAGTCGCATCCTGTCCATGATAGATGGCGAAAGTCAGAAGCCAGCTGTCAAGGCTCGCGTTATCAGCATGCGTTCTCGCCTGATGCCGCTGTTCAAGGCTGCTGCTGTGGTGGCTATCATCCTGACATTGGGTGGAGCCCTGCAGGCACCCTTCGACAGCAGTTGGCAAACGCCTGACGACTATGCCGCACTGCCTCAACCGCTTGACAGCGTGGCAGTTGTCAGCCCCATACAGGCAGAGAATATCAGTGAGGGGACTGTTGACAGTACTCTCAACATAAAGCATTAAACGATAATATCTATGCTTTCTCTATATTACAAAAATCATGTTAATTAAAACACCGGTTGGGCTGTGAAGCTAAACCACTTGAGCAAAAAGCTCACCACACGCACCCGGGAGGGTTGCACATTTCTCTCAAAAATTTCATAACATACTAACTGAGGACGGGCTGCTATTGAAGAATTTCATGGCAGTCCGTTTAACTGAAAAAAAAGACAAGATGAGTGAAACGCTAAAAGAAAAGACGGCAAAGGGACTCTTTTGGGGAGGACTGAGCAATGGCGCACAGCAGGTGTTGAACCTGGTGTTCGGTATTTTCTTGGCGCGTTTGTTGTCGACAGAAGACTACGGATTGGTAGGTATGTTGACCATCTTCTCACTGATAGCCAGTTCGTTGCAGGAGGGTGGCTTTATTGCCGCGCTGAACAGGAAGAAAGATGTCAGTCATAAGGACTATAACGCCGTATTTTGGACGTGCTCTCTGATTAGTATCAGCATATACTTGTTGTTGTTTCTGTTGGCTCCGCTGATTGCTGCTTTCTATGAAGAGCCGCGACTGGTGGCATTGTCACGTTATATCTTTCTCGGATTCTTTATCACCAGTCTGGGCATTGCTCCTAGGGCAGTGCTGTTCAGAAACATGAAGGTCAAGGAACAGAGCGTCGTGGCGTTTGTCAGTCTGTTGCTCTCAGGCATTGTTGGCGTCTCAATGGCGGCATTAGGTTTTGCCTATTGGGGTATTGCTACGCAGACATTAGTGTATGTGTCGCTGTTTACAGGGATGACGTTCTTCTTTTCCAAATGGCATCCCACACTGCCTGTCGATTTCTCACCTATCCGCGAGATGATAGGGTTCAGTAGTAAGCTGATAGTGACCAACATCGTTATCATCATCAATACCAATGTCTTTAGCGTTATCTTAGGACGTCTGTATTCGCCTCACGTAGTGGGTAACTATACTCAGGCCAACAAATGGAACTACATGGGGTGGTCGCTTATCTCGAATATGCTGCAAGGTATTGCCCAGCCAGTCTTTGCCAAGACGGACGAGGATAAGGAGCGCCAGCGTAACATCTTCCGCAAACTGCTGCGTTTTACTGCATTTGTCAGTTTCCCCCTCATGCTGGGATTGGTACTGGTGGCGAAGGAGTTCATTGTCATCCTGTTGGGTGAGAAGTGGGTGGAGAGTGCCCGTCTGCTGCAACTGCTGTGTGTGATGGGAGCCTTCTATCCTATCTGCAACCTCTTCACCCATCTGCTCATCAGTCGTGGCCATTCTGCTACGTATATGTGGGGCAACATCCTGCTGTGTCTGGTTCAGCTATTGGCAGTGGTCTTCTCTGCCCCCTATGGTATCGAGGTGATGCTCATGGTCTATGTCGCCATCACCATTGTGTGGACGCTGGTATGGTACTGGTTTGTGCATAAGGAGATTGGCCTTCGCCTCTGGGATGTCCTGAGGGATATTTCCCCTTATCTGCTGCTTACAAGCGTGTTTGTTTACATAGCCCACCTGCTGACACAAGGAATTGACAGCCTGTTGCTGAGCCTGTTGGCCAAGATGGCCTTTGTGGCCGTCTGCTACTGTCTCTCGTTGTGGCTGCTACGCTCTACTATTTTCAGGGAGAGTATCGAATTCCTGAGCAAGAGGAACAAAGGTTAGGTGGGAATGGAAGGAAATACCTGCTGCTTACCCTTGTCAACGCGTCGTTTTCTGAAGGTCTCCTTGATTTTCCACACCCACTGGTGGTAACGTTGTTGGATCTTGAAAATAGGATTGGAGGCCTGACGCCTACGCTCCTCAATGTACATCTCGCCCCACATCAGTCTGTTACGGCGATAGGCTGACTCTAAGGGTTGTTGGAAGATATTGGCAAGAAAAGCCTTTAATAAGGCCGTTTGATTGGCTTTACTGAATTGCTCGTCGGCTAGGGCTGGCTCCATGATCATCTGTTCGAACAATGCCTCATCTGCATCTACCTTCTTGACATATTCCACCACATCCTCGACGGAAGGAAACTGCTGTACATTGATGATGGCAAGAGGATTGAAGACCTTCGATAAAGAGGGGTCTCCCCAATAGATAGGCACACAATGGGCTCCTAGGGCCTGAACGATTTTCTCTGTCGTATAGCCAGAATGTGCTGTGTTCTCGCAGACGATGGAGAACTTATGACTTTGGTCGAAGGCGAACTTATCAGCCACACGTCCCCCCATGTTGTTATGCCACAGTCCACCAGAGTCCACACGCTGATACTTTGACAACGCCTCAAAGAGTTCTTTAAAGATGGGGTGGCGATGGTCGTTGGTGACAGTAATGCTGCAAAAGTCCTTCTTCATGGCCTTAACCTGTTCCAAGGGCTGCTGATGACGCTTCTCCATGCGCTCGCAGATGTCAGGATAAAGATAATAGAGAGGCAGACGCAGATAACGGTCTTCATACTCCATCCACTCAAAGCCTATAGCATAGTCGCAGGCGCTGAAGTCAGGCGCTACGTCTTCGATGGTAAAGAAAATCTTGACGCAACGGTCAGGGGCAAACCAATGATGATTTCCGTAATTGCTGAAGAACACGTAGTCGGCATGCTCCATATCGGTGATTTCCACCTCATCGAGTTCACGGAGGTATTCCGTCATCTTGAAGGTCTCCGCACGGAAGGTACCCCAAAAGTCTACAAAAGCTATCTTCTTCATGTCACTTTTACTTTTAACTTTCACTTTTAACTTTCACTTTTAACTTTCCACTTTTATCGTCCAAACAGGTATTTGCGGAAGAAGGGACTGACGCGCAGAATGTTGGACGTGATGATGGTAAAGCCTATGATAAGCAGGGCTATCACTACCGACAGGGTGGTGTCAAGCACGAAGTTGTGGCGATACTTGTCGAAGAATACACCAATGGTCGGAACGTTAGGCAGGAAGAAGAAATGTAACAGGTAGATATCCAGCGTGCGCAGTCCGATATACTGCAGCGAGGCACCAATAGGTGAGAGCTTCGTGAAGTGGTCTTTGTAGTAGCGGAAATACATAAAGGCGATAATCAGCAGTCCGAACTTTGCTATTGTCGATGGTAGATTGGTCCATTCCATACGCATATTGTGCCATTTCAGCACATCCATAGTACACAGAATAACCACCACAGTGACGATGGGGAAGAACCATTTGGAGTCCATTAACTTCTGTGCCTGGTCCCAATAACGGTGTACGATATTGCCAAAAAGGAAGAAGGGGAGGTAGAAGAATACCTGCGAGAGACAGGTGTCCTTGAGCCACTGGATGGCGGGTAGCTTGGTACCCTGTGCCCAAGGGAATATCTGGGGCAGGTAACACGTCTCATAGATACCCAGTGATACGAGGAAGAACAGGGCAATGGGTATCCACGAGCGCCAGCGTAGCTTGCTTTCCAGATAGCAGAAGATATAGTAGATGATGAACATCCACAACAGGGCGATGGTAAACCAATAACCACCCTTCATGGGCGAATGGAAGTTTTCCTCGATGCCGTTCCAGAAGTTGGGCCAGATGATGGCGTTAAACAGCAGGAAGAAGACCACTGTGGGTATAATCTGAATCTTCAGTTTCTTCGATAACAGGTGTCCCAGCGTGGGCAGGTTCCATACGAGTCCGGACTTGTAGGCAAGGAATCCGCTGACGAAGAAGAACAGCGGCATGCGGAACAGCAGGAGGAACGACAGGGAGGAGGAAAATTTCCAGTTCTGTTCGAAACCCACACGGCTGACGTGATAGGCTACGACGAGTATCATAGTGAATCCTCGCAGGGCGTCAAGCCATTCGAGGCGCTGTTTCTTTTGGGGTGTTGCTTGTACTTCCATAGCTGTTTATTTGTATTTCTTTCTTCCTAACAGTTTGTTGATACGATTCCTGATAGCCTTTCCGATGTACGAGAAGTTGCCGTATTTCAGATTCAGCCACAACTCTTCCAGGGAATAGCCTATCTTTACCCACGGGTGACCATAGGCATTGATACGATAGAAACGATGCAGGTAGTCCACATTCTCAATGACGTAGCGTGGATGCTTCAGCGGAAAACTCACCTCGTAGCGCTGCATGGTGAATATCCTGCGCAGTCTTCTGGGCAGTGTCTCCAGCGAACCAGCATAGTGCGTCGAGCCGCCTGCTGTAGCTCCGAGGTTGTTAATCATATTCTTGGTGGGCACGATAGCCAGTCCGTGATTGAACATCATCGATGCCCAGAAGATACTCTCGTAGTAGGCCTTGCCCAGTGCTCTGTGTTGGGGAGCCATTCGTAGCATGGTCTGACGATAGCGGCGCTCTTTGGTCAGCATCTCCAACTGGTGCATATTGTATTGGTCGTCCAGGAAGGCATAGTGCTCGTCCCAACGCTCAATGACGCGACGCCACGATGCCCATCCCCAGATGCTAAAGACGGTAGTGAAAAGGTAGTCGTCAGGGACGCCGGCTGATACCTCGTCAGGGTTAAAGCCCTCTATCATCACAATGCGCTCGTCGTGCTCATAGCGGTCGAGCAGTTCCTTGCAGAAACGGATAAACGATACAGAAGGTATGCTGTCGTCCTCGAAGATGATACATTTGTCACTGAGTGAGAACGCCCACTTTTGGGCATTGAAGTTCGAAGGGTCACAGCCGGCATTCTTTGTCTGGTAGTTGCGCTGAACGTCACACTCCCAATCTATCTGCTCGTCACTCACCACTTGTCGGCAGGCCTCAATACCTTCCGTATCCTGTGGCCCTCGTGGACCGTCCTGATAGAGATACAGCTTTGAGGGCCTTGCCTGACGGATGGCCTCAAATACCTTCTTCAGTGGCTCAGGTCTTGTGAAAAACAAGATGAGTACGGCAACGTCAACTTCTGCTGGATGTTTCATATTAATCGTAGAATTCTAGTTTGCCAACGTGGGGCGCCAACTTACTCAGGTCTGGCAACTGCATGTAGTCACCAAAAAGATGACGCAAGTGGGCATCAGCATTACCTGGAACAGGCAACTGGTGTCCTTCGAAGTTGTGCGTCGTCAGGGGGAATATCTCATCGGCATAGCGTGGATTATGGTAGGGAATACCCATACCGCTGGTGATAGTTTTGAGAGGGAAGATGCATGATGTAAGATGTAAGAGGGTGCGCAGACAGGGGTACAGCACGCTGTTATTGAGCCAAAAGATTCGTTGCACCGACTTGATGGCCTTTGCATCATCGGAACTGGTGCGCCACACCTTATACATGTGGCCGATAGTCTTCTCCGACAGCTTCTGCAACCAAATCGGATGCAATTCCATAGGCAGAATATCAATGTATATGCCCTGCTCCTTCCACATGCGGTCATAGCCGTTTTGCTCCAGCATCCGTGAACGGCGGTCTCGTACCTTGGCATAGCAATAGAAGTAGTTGGGGTCGGTCTTGTCGTTCTGTAGTGCCAACCATTCGGGCAGTTCTTTGGGCAGTACCTCCATCAGTCGCAGATAGTCTGAGCGCATCATCTCAATGTCCAGGTCATCGTCCCAGGGTATGAAACCATCGTGGCGCATAGCACCTATCAGCGTACCACTGCTCAGCCAGTACTTGATATCGTGCTTCTTACAGATTTTATCGACCTCCAGCAGAATGTCAAGCATACGCATCTGCTGGCGACGCAGAAGCGAACCCTCTGGATTGAAGCGTTGACGCAATACATCTTTTTCCATCATAGTTACACCCAAATTTTCTTGTTCTGTTTATGATAGTCAAAGCCTTGCGATGAATGAAGGGACTTTTCAAAGATTTTCGATGCAAAAAGAATATCATGGAGGGCAATACCATAGTTGTAACTAAGGATGCGCTCGTCATCATTGGTACGTCCAGGATTTTTGCCTTGCAGCACGTGATGAATCTCGTCATACTCACGAAATCTGCTGAAATACTTAAATTTCTCTATCTGCCCTGTATCGTCACCAAAAACCTTATCAAAGAATAGGTCACAGTTCTGGAAACCACGCACGTGAACAGGAATTACCGTCACCCCTTTCTTATATTTCGTATTGTCAGGGAACAGCAATTCTGTGGCTACGGTAACGCAAGATATCACCACGTCGGCCTCAGAGAGGAACGTCGTGGGGTCATCAATAATCTCAAAGGTCACATTGTCGTAAGCCTTGAAACGCTCTGTGAACTGCTCGGCTTGATTTTTATAGCGCATGAGTCGGATAGTGATATGTCTATCGCTATTGTCGGCAATGAGACAGAGAGCTACAGCACGTGCTATATTCCCCAAGCCTATCATCGAATAGGTGTTGACGCCCGTGCGTTGAAATAACTTTGCAGCCAGAGCCGCTACAGCACCTGTACGCATAGCAGTAATCCAGTCGCCATCCATTACTGCCAGCAGTTGTCCTGTTTGGGCATCATAGAGGGTGATGTCACTTTTCAGTGTGGGTACCTGTCCTTCTATACGACTTACAAGTTTCAGACCGAAATACTGCTTGTCATGATACTTAGGCAGCAGACAAGGCATAGAGGTCATGAAATCCTCACCCTGCGGATGAACGCTCAGTTTGGCAGGCATTTGGGCATCGTCTTTCATGAGGAAGCCCTCCTTGACCCACTCAACGCATTCCTTGGGATTGATATTCAACTGGTCTATTTGTTGCTGTTGGATAACGGTAACCATAGTCATTTGCTTATTTAATCATTTTTTTGAGCCCCTCTATGAGTCGCCCATTCTCTTCATGATTCCTTACGGCAATGCGCATATATTGCTTGTTGGGGTCGAGACCAGGCTTCAGGCTACAGTCGCGCGTCAGGATGTTGTGCTGGCGCAGCATGTATATCACAATCTCCTTAGCCGTATGGGGTGGCAATACCTCGCAAAGGAAGTAGTTGGCTTGCGAGGGCATTACACGGAGATAAGGAATGGTACGCAGCTGTTGCTCGAAGTCTGCACGCTCTTTGACGAACTTGTTGCAGGCCTTTAGGTAGTCCTTCTCGTGCTTGTTGTAAATCTGCATGAAGAACTCAGCGAAGGAGTTGAGATTCCAGATACTCACCTCTTTCTTCATCCGTGCGATGAGCTCCTTGTCGGCAGAGGCCAGAATACCCAGTCGCAGGCCTGGCACACCATAACTCTTCGAAATACTCTTCATCACCGCCATGTGGGGATAGCTTTCGAGTATTTCATCCGACAGCAGCGAGTTGGTCTTATAGTCCTCACTGAAGTCAACAAACGACTCATCGACCACCAGGCGGATATTCCTGTCCTCGCACCACTGGGCTAGTCGCAGGACATCAGCCTTGGGAATGAAGTTGCCCGAGGGGTTATCAGGATTGATAAGCATCAGCTGATGGATACCCTTATCGACAAAGAATGTCATCAGGTCATCTGCCGTATAGCGATAGTCCTCATTTTGAGGTACGAAGGTCACTTGTTGGTTCTTGTCGTAGCGGTTGGGATATTCCTCAAAGGTAGGACGGACAAAACCAATTTTGAACTTTGAACTTTGAACTTTGAACTTGATGGCGTCTTCCATCAATACTTTGATGAGCTCTGCGGCGCCGTTGCCTGGCACGATATATTCCTCGTTAACGCCAAAGCACTTGCTGGCAATCAGTGTGTTGACCTTCATGCCAGAAGGATATTCTGTCAACAGGGTATCGAAATTGCTGCGCAACTCGTCCTTCATACGTCTGGAGGGGAAGTAGGGGTTCACCAGATAGCAGAAGTCAAGCATCTGGGGGAATCGCCAGAAGCCGCCATAACGACCATAGTATTTGCGGATAACATCCTTGTCGTCGGCAAACAGCGCCTCAGCAATATCCAGGTCTTGCTTGTCGTCTATCTCATACCACTTCTCGTTACCCACAGGTAGCGCCTTCATATTGTGACTGTTGAGCATTGAGATGATGCGTAGCACGTTCTCGTAATACTCGTTATTGCCCACTGCTTTGGTATAGGCATCGAGGAAGGGCACATACTGATGCTGCAGGAAGTCCTTGCTGAACTTATAGATGTTTACCGTCTTGTAATACGAGTCCACATCGTTGTAGTCGAAGGCATCCTTCGAGATGAAGTTCACGATGTGCTGGTCGTCGTCCAGTCGCACCATCGTGCCATCCATCCATGACTCATACTTCGCCACCAGTGCCAGGTTGGGGTAGGGATTCTCGAGAATCATGGGGAAGAAGCGGTCGCTGAAGATAAGGTCGCTCTCTATCAGCAAAGTGTCGTCCTCCTGCAACTGCTGCTTCACCATCGACAGCGAGTAGATGTTGTTGGTCTTGTCGTAGATGGGGTTTTCGGCAAACTCAATGTTCAGAGGGCTGACGTCTGAGGGCTGATGTCTGATGTACGACTCCTCAACGTACTCCTTTAATTCCTTACCTTTGTAACCCACCACGATGATGACGCGACTGAGTCCCAGACTCGACAGCTGTCCCAACAGGCGGTCTATCAGTCGGATGCCGTTGACGGGCACCATACATTTCGTATTCTCCTTGGTCAGTTCTCCCAGTCTGCGACCCATACCAGCCGCCAGTATTATTGCTTGCATATCGTTATTTGTAATATTGTTCTACCAACGGAATGATGCTGTCGGGCACCAGTCCCTGAATGCTTTGGCCTGCGCTTACCTTTTGGCGGATTTCCGTACTCGACACGTTGACGAGTGGAGCCTCGAAAGTGCCGATATGGCCCTCGCGCGGATAGACTGCTATGTCGCAGGTCCTCAGAATGTCCTGCCAATGGTACCACCGTTCGAAGTGTGCCCAATTGTCGCCACCTATTATCAGCGTAAAGGCGCAGTCAGGGTTCTCCTTTGCCAATGCCTGCAGCGTATGCCATGTATAACTGGGTTTGGGCAGGTGCATCTCGTAGTCCGAGGCCTTCACGCCCTCAATGCCCTCTACGGCCTTCTGCGCCATCTCCAGTCGCAACTGGTCGTCCAACAGCGCCATATCCCTCTTTAGCGGATTCTGTGGCGATACCATCAGCCACACCTCGTCCAGCCCACATGCCTCCCGTGCCGCCTTCGCCAGCGCCACATGTCCCACATGTATCGGGTTGAACGAACCGCCAAAGATTCCAATTTTCTTCATCCGAGGAAATCTTTTACTATTCGCAGAGCTTCTTGCTTAGCTGTTTCCAGGTCGTCGTTCACAATAACACGGTCGAATTGAGGTGCGAAGGTCAATTCATATTCGGCCTTGTCCAATCGTTCCTGAATGGCCTCTGGGGTGTCCGTACCGCGACCTTCTAATCGCTTTCTTAATTCTTCGACGGATGGTGGCTGGATAAAGAGGCTTAATGCTTCGTCGCCATAGTACTTCTTAATGTTGATACCACCCTTTACATCAACGTCGAAGACTACATTCTGTCCGGCTTCACGCTGGCGTTCTACTTGTTGCTTCAGCGTGCCGTAGAAGCGGTCGTGGTACACCTCTTCGTACTCCAGGAACTCGTGTTTCGCAATTCTGTCGCGAAACTCATCGGGCGAAATAAAGAAATACTCTACGCCATTCTGTTCCGTGCCTCGTGGTGCACGGCTGGTACAGCTAATGGAGAAGTAAAGCTTCAATTCCGGATGCTCCTGCATCAGCCATTGCACAATCGTGCTCTTTCCGCTGCCGCTCGGAGCACTCACAATTAACATTTTGCCTTTCATCATTCTAAATTTTCATGATGTATTACAATGCGTTTAATACTTGTTCCTTGATTTGCTCCAACTCGTCCTTCATCATAACTACGATATTCTGCATTTCCGCCTGGTTGGATTTCGAACCGGTGGTATTGATTTCGCGACCCATCTCCTGGGCGATGAAGCCGAGTTTCTTTCCCTGTCCAGGTTCGTCGGACATCGTTTCACGAAAGTACTTCAGGTGATTGGCCAGACGCTGTTTCTCCTCGCTGATGTCCAGCTTTTCGATATAGTAAATCAACTCCTGTTCCAAGCGGTTCTTATCGTATTCTGCCTCTGGTATCTGTTTCAGACCGTCCACAATGCGACTGCGTATTTTCTCTACCCTCGACTTCTCGAAGGGTTCTATCGACTGCATCAGTCGCTCAATGTTGTCAACTTTCTCGGCAAACTTCTTCTGCAGGGCGGCACCTTCCTGTGTTCGGAAGTCAACGAGTGCCTGAATGGCATCATCCACCCCCTGACGGACGACCGTCCACTCCTCGTCGCTCAACTCCTCCTGTTCTGTCTTCGTTAGGACGTCGGGCATACGCACCAGTATCTGCATCCAGTCGGTATTCTGAAGCTGATGCTCGGCGGCGAAGCTGTTTAGCTCTTGCAGATAGCTCTGCATCAGCGCCGTGTTAATGGGAGCAGCCTCGCTGGTGGCATCCTTTTCTGTCCACAGACAGAACTCCACCTTGCCTCTCTGTAGCCTCTGGGCTATCAGTTGTCTGATTTCCATCTCTTTCTCACGATAGAGAGGGGCAATGCGTGTCGTCAAGTCCAGTTGTTTGGAGTTCAGTGACTTGATTTCCACATTCACTTTCTTGTTGTTGTAGGCTACCACGGTCTTGCCGTAGCCAGTCATGGATTGTATCATGTCTTTTTTCTTTATTACTGATTTCTTTTTGATGATATTGTCGGCAAAGTTAGTGTAAATAGCGCAAAAAACCAAAGAAAAACTTGTTTTTCTTGGTATTTGCCTTCTTTTACTCGGCCTTTCTCATCCATATATGCAGCTGATAGAGTGCAGGTAGGAGGATGAGCAAAGAGAAGGCTACGGCCATCAGAACATGCTGCTGCGAGCCACGGAATAGGTCTATAAGCTTCAGGTCAGGATCGGGGTAGAGGTTATATAGCACATAAGCTATGGAGTTGTTGACCCAATGGAAGCAGAGTCCAGGCAGGATGCTGCCCGTGCGCCAATACATCCATCCTAACAGCAGTCCGGCTAGAAAGGCGTGGGGCATCTGTGCAGGATTGAAATGAGTGAGGGTGAAGAGCAGTGCCGAGAAGATGATGGCCATGAGGGCTTGCTTGCCAGACGGGGCCTGCTGACCGTCGTTGTTCCAGTTGAGCATTGCCTTCAGAATGGCTCC
>JAEEGL011096124.1_pt1 | contig 11903 bp, 5 predicted proteins | sample 9134231 | NCBI WGS metagenome assembly JAEEGL01 (sample SAMN16246548, study PRJNA631951) | gut metagenome | biome: gut microbiome; feature: rumen; material: fiber-attached | host: Bos | place: Iran: Karaj | collected 2018-10 | reverse complement strand
TTGATAATAATGTGAGTATAATAAAAACTGGAAATAATAGTCCAAATAATAATAAAATTAAAAAATTAAAATTTAAAAATGAAAAATTTAATAATATTAAAACTGATTTTAAAAAAAGAAAAAGTAAATTAATTTTAAAAGAAAAAGTACTTTCAGATGATTTATCAAAATATTAAATGTTATAAATAAAAGTTTTTATATTTTTTTTGATTGTTAATAAATGGAATTAAATTATTTAATTTATATTTATAATTTGTTATTTTAATTAAAAAATATAATTATATATTAATTAAATTTTATTTATTAATTTTTTCTTTTAATTTTTCCATTTTATTTCTAATATAATCTAAATTACAATTTTCTAATTTATTATCAAAAAAATAATCTTTTTTTTCATTATTTTCTATTATTTTTTTTTCATTTTTTCCTGAAAATAAATATTCCATTAAACTACTATTACTTTCATCAACATTAATTTCTTTAATTGAATTACCTTCTAAATCTATTGTTGATTTATCATATTTTTGATTACCACCATCATTATTTTTATTATTATTTTCTATATTATAATTATTTAAAAATTTATTACTGTTTTTTTTAATTTTTTTAATTATTTGTTTAAGATTTCCTGTTTTTTTATTATTATTTATCATTAAAGAAATTATTTTTTTTGTTTTTTTATTATTTAAACTTTGATTGCTTTTGGCACTATTTAAACTCATTGATCTAGTTGAATTTTGTGTTAATTTATTATTTTTAATAAGATATTTTTTGTTATTGATTTTATTATAATAATTTATTTTATTTTTTTTTATATTATCTGTTGAAAAAATATTGCTATTATTTTCTTGTTTTATATTTTTTATTATAAATTTTTTTATATTATTTTGATTACCATGATTATTATTATTATTTTCATTTTTAATTTTTGATTTATATTTTTCTAATAAACCAAAATATTTTTTGTTTTGATTATTATTTTTTATTTTATTTATATTTTTATAATGTGTTGGAGAATTAAATTGATTTAAATTTTTATTATAATTGGATTTTATATTAGTATTAGTATCTGTTAATAAAGTTTCACTTTTTATATCTTTTAAATTTATTTTAATTTTATTATTATTTTTATAATCTTTTTCATTATTAATTGTATTTAATATAAAAGAATTTTTTGTAAATTTTTTTATTTTTAAATTATTAAATTCTTTTTTATTTTCTTTTAAACCACAAAATATATTTTTATTATTTTTTCTGATATTTTTTATTAATTTATTTTTTTCTTCAAAATTGCTATAACTTTTCAACATATTTACATTTTTATTTATTGAATTATTTTTATTTGATTTATTCAAAGAATTACTATAATTTTTATTATGGAAATTTTCAGAAGATAAAGAAGAATTATAATTAATAGTTTTTCTATTTTCAAATATTTCAGTTAAACTATTAATATAATTTTTATTTAAATTAGCTGATGATTGAATACTACCTTTATTAGAATATTGAGTTAAAGAAATATTTTTATTTTTGTTTTTTGATATAAAATTAAAAGTTTTAATTTTTGTATTTAAATTTCTATAAGTTATAAAATCTTTACTGTTACATTTTTTAGATAATGATATTGATTTATAATTATGTTTCATATTATTATAAATATAATATTTTATTTTATTATGATTAATTATAAATATTTATAATATTTATTTAAATTGACAATATAATTTGAATATTCAATTTTTTAAAAAATAAAATTAAAATTAAATAATAAAATTATTTTCCCATTTTAATTATTATTTTTGAAAAATTTTTATATTCAAATGTTCCTTCATTTTTTGGATCAGCTTCTTTAATGAAATTATTTATTTCTTCTTTACTTAGTTTTGTACCCAATTTATTCATCATAAATTTTAATTCTTCAGTTTTAATTTTCCCTGTTTTATTTTTGTCAAAGACTTCAAAAGCTTTTATCAATTCATTTTCTTCTGAAATTTGTAAATCTATAATATCTATAAAATCTAAATATTCTAAATAATTTATACAATTTTTATTTTTTATTATATTATCTATTTCGTTTTTATTTATATCATAATTTAATTCGTTTTGAATTATTTTTATGAAATTATCATTTGAAATTGAATTATTTTTTTGATATTTGTTAAATAAGATTTTAAATTTTGATAAATTTTCCATTTATAAAAATGTTAAATATTCTTATTTAATATTTATTGAAAATATTTTGATTATTTCATTATTAATAAAATAATTTAATTATATGTATATTAATCTTTAGAATATTAATTATAATTATATAATAATATTATTATTTAATTTTAAAGAAAAAAAATTCAGGAAATTCATAAACATTTTTATTATTTAATAAATCTTTTAATAATAATGTTTTATCACAAATTTCATAATAATATTTATTGTATAAAAATAAATTTTTTTTTTCTTCTTCTTTAACATCATTTATATTATATAATTTATAATAGATATTATAATTTAAATACCAATTTTTTTCAGAAATAATATTTAATATATTATCATCATATAAATCATTTTTATTATTTGTCAAATATTCACATATTAAATTTAAATTATATTCTTCATCATCAAATTGTTTATTTTTAAAAATTTGAATTAAATTATTTTCAATAAAATTTAATTTAATTGTCCAATAAATTTTTTTATTTGTTGAATCACAATAATTTTTATTTAATTTTGAAATTTCAAATATATTAGGAGATTTAAAATAATTTATATTTCTAAATTTTTTACATATTCTTTTAAAATTTTTAAAAATTTTATTATTGTTATCTGTGTTTTCATTTAAATTATAAATTATTTTATTAGATGTATTTATATCATTTATTGTATTAGATAAATATTTCATATCACGAAAAAAAACTTTTTCATTATAATCTGTATTTTTACTTATTTTTTTGAATTTATCTCTTATTCCATTACATTTAAATCTTTGTTTATGATTCTTTACACAATCAATTGAACATGTTTTTATAAAACATTTTGGGCAAGTATATTTATATTTATTAATTTTACAAATTTGACATAAATTATCATTTTCTTTATTTCTTTTTTTTGATAAAAATGATTCCATAAAATAATAAAAATTCAATATATTATAATTATTTTAATTTATCTTCTTATTTAAAAAATTATAGTTTTAAAAATGTGATTAATAAATTAATTAAATAATAATTAAAAATTTAAAATATTATTTAATTAAAATTTTAATATAAATATTTTTAATTTTTTTTATTTAAAAAATGACAGAATTATCATCTGCTAATTTAATCAATGGAATTGGAGAAGGAAATTACACTTTTAGATCATTTCCTCAATATGTAAAATGCCCAGGATGTGGTTTTGAAGGAGATACCTCAATTAAAAGAGAAGCGAAACCCGGAGATTTTTGTTTATGTTGTTGCTGTGGTGGAATTTATAATTTAATGAATTTGTATAAAGGAAAAGATTATACATGTTATACAGTAACACATTATTGCCCAAAATGTCAAAAAGAATTAGGAACTTATATTCCTTGCCATGATTAAAATATAATAATTTGAATAAACTTAATATAATATTTAGATATAATATTGTTATTTATAACAATTATTATTGATTTAAAGAATAATTTTATAATAATAATATTTATTTTATTATATCAAACTGAATATTTAATAAATAAACTTTTTTATTTTTAAAATTATTATCTTTTATTAAATGAATTTTCAATTTATATATTTTTTTATATTAAGATATTATTTTTTAAATATTATTTATTTTTAATTTTATTATTTTAATAATATTAAAAATTAATTAATTATTAAAAATTAAAATAATGAATAATGAAGAAAATAATTATATTAATAATAAATACTTTATTGATAAAAATGAAATTGATAATAATAAAGAACTAAATAAAAAAAAAATAATAATTTTTAATAAATTTAAATTTTTATTCTTTTTTGCACCATTTTATTTAATAATAATTTATTATAATTTTTTACATTTTATTTTTTGTTGTGTAAATATTTTTTTTTCACATAAAAGATTTATACAATATGAAAAAAATATAATTAAAAAAATATTTACAGATCAATATAGTGATTCAACAAGTTCTTTATTAATTGAATCTTCTTTTCAAAATTTTATAATATTATTAATGCCTCTTATTATTTATTTATTTAAAAACAGTGAAATATTTTCTTTTTTGTTAACATTAATTTTTTTAATGATTTATAGATTTTATAATTTTTTTAATATATATCAATATTCATTTAAAAAATTAGATTTAATAAATAATAAAAAAAAAAATGATAAACTTCAAAATTTTAAAAATAATCATGATAAAATATTTATAAGTGAAAAAATGTATAATTCTTGTTTATTAATTATAGAATTAGATATAATATTTATTTTTATGTTTGAATTTCCATTATGTCATTCAATTTCTTTACATAATTTAAAAGTTGGATTTGAATATATTATTATGATTAAAATGGTTAGTTTTTGTTTTCAAATAAATAATTATTTTTTAAATAAAAATAAAGATGATAAAAGAAATAAAGAAGATTCATTATTTTACCCAATCTTAAATAATATTTCAAAAACAAATTTATATTTATTTATTATTTTAACAACATTTATTTGTACAATATTTAAATTTATAATGCAAAATTTTTATAAAAAAGATTTTTTTAATGCTAAAATATATTATTTATTAATGATATTTCAAATATTTTTTACTATATGTGAAGAATTATTTAATTCTTTTTTGGATTTTTGTGGAACAAATAATGATGAGCATTTTAATAATATATATAATAATAATATCTATATAGATAAATTTTTCTATTTTACAAATAAAAATAATATTGGTTATCCAATATGTTATTATTTTATAGTAAATATATTAAAATTAAAATAAAAAATATTTTTTTATTTATAAATAATTAAACTTAAATATATAAAATTTTAGAAGTTATTAAAATATAAATTATTAATTTAAAATTTTTTAATTAAAAAAATAAATAAATGTCAGTTTCTGAAAGAAAATTAAAAAAAGATTTAGATTCAGCTAAATATTATTATGAAAATCGAAATTTTGATGTAAAATTTGAAAATTTATCAAAAGAAATTATACAAAAATGTTATGAACCTTTTAGAACAAATTTAGTTCAAGCAATTAATTCAACTCCAAGCGATAGTATAGTTGAATTGGCTGAAGTTGCATTCGATTGTGGATTACAAGATATAGCAAAAAAATTAATTGATATATATTTTGAATTAGAACAATCTAATTTAGTTAATAAAAATAATTTTTATATTAGAGCTTTATTAGTTAAAGCACAAGTAAAAGCTGAAGAAAGTAAAAAAAAGGAACTAAAGGCAGAAGCTGCAATTAAAAGTTTATTAGATAGTATAAATGATATTCAAAAAGGTGTTGAATTTATTGCAAAACCAGAAAATAAAGAAAAATATTCAACAATATTATATAATGCAAGTATAATTACAGTTAATATTTTAAAAAGATATTTAAAAATTAATTGGTCTAATAATTTTTGGGAAATATTAGAAAAAATTTCAAATCAATTAGAAGATAATGATGATATGGATTTTAACTGGAGAATTTTTATTTTAATTAAATTAGCTGAAGCATATTATGACGCAGATAAAAAAGCAGAATGTTCAAAATCATTAGATAAAATAGCAGATATTCTTAAAAAAAAAGGTGATTGTGATTTTATGGAAGAAGTGTATCGAATAAGAATACATTTAAATAGAGATAATAATGGAGCATTAGGAAATATAAAGAAAGATGGAGAAACAAGCACAACATATCCTCAATTTAGATATCTATATACTGTTCAAGCAATTAAATCAGGAATAATACAAGAAAAAGATTTAGATAAAGAAGTAAATGGAATAATTACTGCAATTTGTCCTGATTTTTATAAAAATATTGATAGTAAAACAAATAAATATGTTAATCAAATAAGTATTAAATTAGAAAGTTGGAAGGCTGATGTTTTAGCTGAATTATCATATATTTTATTAAGATTTGAAAATTATATTAATTTAGCATTTAATTTATTTACATTTTTAAGCCAAAGTGGTTCATGTAGTTTAAAGGGAAAAATTTATATTGAAAATGTTAGATCTCAAAAAATAATGAATGATTTAGAAGAAAATTTAAAGGAGAATGTTCAACCAAATGATATTGTTATTCAAAAAAGAATTGAAACTTTGGCTGATAGTTTAATGATAATGGAAAAAAATATGGCTGGTTGTGCGAGATTACAAGATTATGATTTAATAAATGAAACAAGTATGCTTATTTTTAATTCAGCTAAACCTTTTTTTAAAAAAAGTTTAAGAAAATATTTATTCAAACCTTTTTATACTAGTGTTGAACAATTAGAAAATATTCAATCTAATGAAAGTTTATTAAGAGCTGCAATGCATTATGAATTATCAAAATATTACATGAATGAAGAATTACTTCAAGAAGCAAATTCACAAATATTAAAAGCATTAACAAATGATTATAGTATTCCATTAAATAAATTAAGCTTTGATAATACAAATACAAATGCAAATAACGCCAAAGATGCAAAAAAAGGAGGTGCAAAACAAACAAATCAAGTAAACAAAGAAGACCCTAATTTCCAAAATTCTATAACTAATAATGTATCATATCATCAAAGATATTTAGAACAATATTTAATATATTTAAAAAGATATATAGGTGTTAAAGTTAATATGTTTAATGATCCAGAAACTATTGTAGATCAACTAATATTTGAAAGTGATAATTTAAAAAACACTCAAAATGTAGATACTCAAAATGAAATCAAGGATAAATTAGTTGAACTAATCAATTCATTTAAAATTGAAGAATTTGATGTAGAAAAATTTAGAGATAAATTAGAAAATAAAAATTCATTTCCTCATGAAAGAAAAGAATTAGTTGAAAGTGAAATAGCTGAATTAAAAGAAAAATATGATTTACAATGTTATGATGATAAAAAACATTTTATTAATATATGTAGTGAAATTTGTGATAATTTTTATACAGATAATTTCTTTGAAGAAATATTAAATACTGAAACAAAAGTAAATGAATATTTAGAAGAATTAAGTACATTTAAAGATATTAACCAATTAATATCAATAAGTCAAATAAAATTAAATAGTGCTAAAGTTTATAGTGAATATTTATTAGAAGAAGGAGTTGAATTATATTCAAATAATTATGATAATTTTAATATTCAAGGGAAAGTTTATACTGATACTGAAAAAGAAAAAATAGATAATTGGCGTTTAAAATTAAGAGAAAAAATACAAGAAGCAAATAAAATTGCAACAAGTGTTAATCAATATTGGTTAGTATTTAATATATGTATTGAATTTTGGAATGGAATTTTACCTTTAATAGATAATCCTTCATTATCTAATATAATAAATGAAGAATTATTAAATTTATTTAATGAATTATTTGAATCTATGAATGCAGCTATGATATATTATGAAGGAATAAATGCTGAACCAAGAGATACAGATTATTATAAAAAAACAGATATTTTTGTAAGATTTACACAAATTTATACTAAAATTTTATCAGATAAACAAAAATTTGATGAATGTGTTAAAATATGTGAAACAATGTTAACAAGAAAACTTTCAAGTAAAGCAAGAAAAATATTCGATACAATAAAAACGAGAGCAATAAATACTCAACAAAATATTAATGCAAGTGAAGCAGGTGCCGGAGGAAAAGGCAAAAAACAACCAGCTGCTAATCAAAAGGCAAATGCTCAAGCAGGTGGTAAAGGAAAAGGAGGAGATAATACAGGTTTTGTTCCTTCTCAAGATATGACATTAATATCAGAATGTTTTACTCAATTAGAAAATGCAATTAATATAACAAATGATGAAAAAGCAAAATTTGAAGCTTTAAAAAAAGGAACAGATCAATTAAGTCAATTTAATGTAAATTTCAATGATGAAAACACATTAGAATTAAGTAGTGAATTATGGTATAAATATGGATGTGAATTCTTTTCTAATAAAAATTATAAAAATGCAGTTTTTTGTGCAGATAACTGTACAAAAACATATGATAATATAGATATCGAAAAAATTTCAGGAAGAAAAGATACATCTTTAGAATTAAAAAAATGGTATTGTTTAGGATTTTTATTATATGGAGATAGTTTATTAAAATTAATTGATAAAGATAAACAAGAACGTTTAGCTCAAATTAAAATTTATTTTGGAGCTTTAGAAAAAATAATTTTAAGTGCAAAAATTTCTGAAAAATGTAAACAATATAATGTAATATTAAATGATTTAAAAGCTTTCTATTCTATTATAATTAATATAATTGATCAATCTCAAAATAGAATAACATTATGTAAACATTTTCAAAATCTTCATGATATTTTAATTAATAATAGAGCAGGTGGAGGCACATTATATAGTGACCCAGAATTTTTATTATTATTTTATAGTTTATTTTGTTTATGTATAAATGAAACCAAAAATTGGGAATTAGGAGAAAAAATAATAGGTGATGCAATGAGAATTATTCCCAATCAATATCATCATGTTTTATTAGAACATAAACTTTTTTATTATAGTAAACAAGGAAAAAGTTTCTTACAAAGTTTTGAAAACCAAAATTCAAGTAAAAATTCAGATGTCTTAACAAAAGCCAAATTATATATAAAATTAGCAGAAAATTCTTTAAATAAATCAGATCAATTTAGAGCATATAATAAAGCAATTGAACTATTAAAAACAGATGAAAATATTTATGTATGTAATGCAATATTTATGCTTAGTAGTTGGTTATATAAAAATAATTACCCTTTTAGTGATATAGAAGATAATTTAAATCAAGCAGCAGATATTATTTTAGAAATTGAACCTATTTTTGATGATGAAGATGATTTAGATGAAGATGAAGGAAAAACTTTACATTCAAAAAGATCTGCGAGTAGTAGAACATCTCGTTTAAGTAAAAGATCAAAATCTAAATTATCTTCAAAAAGTAAACAATCTAAACATAAATCAACTGTTAGTAAAAAATCATCAAGAAGTAAAGCAAGTGAACGTAGTAAAACAAGTAGAAAATATAGTAAAAAATCTTCAAATACAAAAACTATTTTTGCAAAAATGTTAGATTATGATCCTTATCCTTTATTTATGAATATTCAACATTTAGAATATTTATTTAAAATAGAAGTATTTTTATCTATGGTTACTAATGATATAAATAAAAAACAAAATTATTTATTAGATGCTTTTTATGTTATTAAAAAAATTATTGAATTAAGTTTAAAAACTCTTTCAATTATTGATTTTTTTAATAAAAATAAAGAAGAAATAGAAAAAATGAATTTTATAGGTAATGATTTAAATCCTTTATCTAGTTTAATATCTCATTATTATATTGAAAGAGATATAAACATTCCAATGATATATTCAATGCCTGAAACATTAGATCAATGGCTCACATATGAATTTCCTGAAAATTTCATTGAAAAAATAAAAGAAGAAAATAATAATAATAATACTCCTTCAGATCAATTAAATACTCAAAATATTTCAATTCCTAATTATACTTATTTCTGCAAAAAAAGTTTTGAAAAACCTTATCAATTCTTTTATTATTTAAATTATTTATTAAATAATTTTATGAATGAATCTTTTTATCATAGTGAATGTATATTCTTAATAAAATTTGGACAAATTTTTAGTAAATTTATTTTAGAAAATAAAGATTTAGAATTTTCATTTAATTTAAAATTATATAGATTAATAAACAACATATGCATTAATGAAAATTTAAATAATATATCAAAAGAAATATTCGATAATATTAATTTAATAACAAATAATAAACCCACATTAAAATCTGAAATAATAAATGAAGAAAGAGATAAATTAAGAATTTATTCATTAAATTTAGATACAAATACTGAAGAATATTTTTTACCTGTTGGAATAGATAATTTAGATAGCGTTATAAGATATGCAGATGATTTAAAATCGCATATAAGTTGGATAGAATTAGCTAAAGAATATTATTATTTAGGATACTATAATTATGCTAAAGAATATAGTACTGAAGCTTTATTCCATTCTTTAGTATTAAAAGATAAAGATTCTTTTATTGAATCAAATTTAATTTTGGCTAATATTAATTTCATTGAAAGTGAATTTGAAGAAAGTAGTAAATTATTTAATAAAATTCAAACTATCAATCAAGATCCTTTCTATTTATATGTTATAATAAAAAATATGACAAATATTTTTAATTATATGAATAAATTTGAAGAAGAAATTAACTTTTTAAATAATGTAATTGAATATTTTGATAAAATTTATGAAAAACAAGTTAAAAATGATAAATACACATCATCTAAAATATTATTTTATGAAATTTATACTTTTGCTATAATTAATAAAATAATAGCTAATATTAAACAAACAAGTGAAAATATTTTAATTAATGAATATAATATTATAAAAGAACAAAAATCAAATATGAATGCCGTTTTAAATTTCTTTAAAAATAAAATATTCCCATTATTAAAAAAATTTAATGAAATGATTCAAAAATCTTCTTATAATTTACAAATAATTTTTTGTTTATTTGAATTTATAAATGTAAGCATAGAATGTTTACTTAAAAATAATTTATTTGTTTATGTAAATAAAGAAGAATTAGCAGTAATTTGTGGAATATTTGAAAGATGTTTAAATATTTTAGAAGATATTTCAAATTATTTGAATAATTTACAAACATATGTTCCTTTAAGATTAGATAATAGTATAGCATATATGCCAGTTCATAGAATAATAGCATATACTAAAATAATGTATGCTAAAATTAATAATTTAATAGGAGAATTTAAAAATCGAATTAAAAGAGAAAGTTTTCAATCACAAAAATTAGATATTAATGACAAAAATATAAAATCAAAATTTGGAGAAAACACTAAATTTAACCAAGAAGTTATAGATTATATAAATGGTTTAACTAAAAAAATAAGTAAAATGAATGATATAGAAAATAGAGATAAAATAGAAAATATGAATAGATATGAAAAATCAATTTCATTATTAGGTTCATGTGAGTCATTAATACCTAAAGTTAGTAATGAATATTTATTTTATTTTATTGAAAAAATAAATTCATTTAGATTACAAGCTTTACATTTCAAAGAATTAAAAAAAGTTTGGGATATTAGTATTTTAGATGTTATAAGCAAAATGAATACTAATACTGAAGAAGAAAATCCAACAAACGAAAATGAAAATAATAATGAAGATCAAAATAAAAATAAAGACAAAACAATAGTAATTCAAAAATTCCATCAAAATACAATTAATTTAATATCTGATTTCGAAAAAAATATTTTAAATAATGAAAACTATATTGATATACTCGAAAACAATCCTGATTATTTAATGAAATATTTTTATAATATATTAGAAACAACAGGTTATTATAATATTGAATTATGTTTCAAAGCTTTAAGTGATTATCAAAATTCAATTATTAAAAAATATTTTATTCAAGTTATTAATAGATATTTAAATAGTAATATGTCAGATTGGAACAAATATTCTCTTTATAAAAGAACATTACAAAATTTCTCATTTGATTGTGATTTTGAAAAAATTTATGAAACTAATACATTACCAGAATCTATAAGAAATTATAAAAATTATATAAATGATATTCCTTATTTCCAAAACTCAAAAAAAAATTTTTATAATTCATTTTCTGAATTAAAAGAAATGTTCCCTCAAAATTCATCTTATTTAATCTTTCAAATGAATGAAGATAAATCAATTTTATA
>JAEEGL010984976.1_pt1 | contig 11903 bp, 10 predicted proteins | sample 9134231 | NCBI WGS metagenome assembly JAEEGL01 (sample SAMN16246548, study PRJNA631951) | gut metagenome | biome: gut microbiome; feature: rumen; material: fiber-attached | host: Bos | place: Iran: Karaj | collected 2018-10 | reverse complement strand
TGTAAAAAAACAATAAAAAACTTGCTTTCTTCCGTGGGCTTATGGTACACTTAGACTGACTAAAGAACAAGTGGGCTAAAACCCACGGAAGGAGCAAGCATTATGAGTATGCCAAAAGGCGAACGAAAAGGCAAGTACGGAAGTAGAGGGTCTTTGTTTAAGCCGAAGGGTTCTCGCTTCTACTATGCCGTTTGGATGTGCAACGGAATCCGTCATTCGGTATCCACGCACGAAACAAACCTCCGGGAAGCGAAAACCCGACTTGCCGAAATGGTAGAGAACTTCCGCCGTGACGGCGGGGGCGAGATTCAGGCCTTGCAGAGTGTGAAGGAGCATCTTCAACGCAAAAGCCAAAAAGCCCTTCCCGTTTCGGAAGCTTTCGCCGTTTACGAAAAGGATTCAAGCCACGGAGTGACGGCGGAGACTACCGCAAGAAGCTATCGGTCTAGAGTCTCCGCCCTGACGAAGTGGATTGAAGAGAATCATGAGCGCGTCAAGTATGTGGACGATATCGACCTTGCACTTGCACAAGCCTTTATGGACTTTGTGGACGAGGGCAAGACCGAAAAGACGTACAACGATTATCTTGCAATCCTTTCCCAAGTTTGGGATGTTCTTGTGAAGAGACAGCATGCCAGCGTCAACCCGTGGCGGAGCATCCCCCGGAAGGAGAGGGCAACCCATACCAAAAAGGAGTTTTCGGCGGAGCAATTGAACGCAATCTTTAACGCCACTTCGGGCGAAATGCGGACATTGTTCTACGTCGGCATTTACACGGGCTTGCGGCTGAAAGACTGCGTTCTTCTCAAGTGGGAAAACGTGGACATGGCCGCTCGGTTCTTGTCCGTGACTCCCGCGAAAACGGCGAGACGGGGCAAGGGGAATCGAGGCACGGACAGCAAGACAATTGACATTCCCATGCTTCCCCCGCTCTTCAACAAGCTTAACGAGACTCCCGCGAAGAAGCGGAAGGGCTTTGTCCTTCCCGAATGCGCAAAGGTCTATCTCCGTTCCGACAAGACCTTTGCAAATAGGCTCCTGAGCGTGTTCAAGAGGGCGGGAATTGCGACAACGAGCAAGACGGAGGAAATGGAACGGGCGGGGCTTCGTGCGGCTACCGATTTCGGCTTCCATTCCCTGCGCCACACCTTCGTTTCAATCGCGCATCGGTGCGGAATTGCCATGCAGATTGTTCAAAGGGTTGTCGGCCATACAAACGTAGCCATGACGGAGCATTACACGCACATTGAACGGGCGCAACTTGTGTCGGCCATGAGCGCGTTTAACGTCCCCGGCTTCTCAGGGGAAAACACATCGTCCGCCCCTGCGCAAGTCGAGGGAACGGAAGCCCCTGTGCTTATCGAGGCGGGGACGGCAAAGGGCAAGCTTGAGACGTTCAAGGAGCTTGTGGACGGCATGACTCCCGAAGAGCTTGCCGAGGCTGTCCGATACATCAACGCAAAAGCGGACTAGTGGCGGGGAGGTGGATTCATGAACGAAAGCATGGTGAAGCCGCTTGCCCTCGCAAAAGCGCGTTCCCCCGCATGGACGTGCAGAGCAGGGCAAGCAGAAGAAATGAGGGGGATGGGCCGTCCTTCCCCTTCGGTTCGCCCTGAGAGACGAGGCGAGGCAAGGGGCGCAAAGCTTGCCCCGTCCGTCTTCCTTCGTCTGCATACAACCAGGAGCGCGAGAGGCAAGCAAGCGCAACGAGGACTAGCGGACGGCTTCGCGCGCGCTACGCAAGGCACACGCCCCGCGCGCACAACACGCATAGCGCGCGCGAGCGACGCGCGAGGGGCCGAAAAAAGTGTACCACACCCCCCCGCCTTTTTCCGCAAGGTACCATCATGGTATCTCGCGTTCGGCGGAAGAGCATTTTAGGAGAATTTGACCATGACAAGAAAGACGGAAAAAACTTTACCACACCCCCGCCCCATTTCCGCGAGGGAGTCCCATAGGTACCTGAAAGACGGAGCGGCCGCAGCTTGTGACAAAACGCCCCCGGACGAAAAGACGGCTTGCCCTAGACGCATGGACATGAAGACTTCGCCAATAAATGAATCGTCCCTTGGATATGCCGTAGCCGTGTTTATATTGAAGAACAGGACGGATGATGCCTTGCGCGAGATCGACGAAGCGGCGGACAATGGCGGAATTCCCCTGCCGTTTTCCACTAGGACGTTGGTTGGCGATTATCTGCGAGACTTAAAGGCGTTTCAGGCGAATGTCGAGAATCTGCCCGAAGCCGAAAACACGGCGGGAGGGGTCTTTCGCGCCGCTTGGCGCGTTCTTGTAGGCTCGTTGCCGCGAAAGAGGTACACGGAACTATTACGGGATTCTTCCGCACAAGGTTTCCCGGCTCTTCACGGGAAGATTGAATCGTGCCAAAAGATAGTTGAAGAAAAATTGGACGTTGTGCGACTTGATGCCGAAAAAGCCTTTGGCCTGAAGCTTGACGGCATTCATTCCGCAAGGCGGGATGATAAAGGTCTGCCCAAAGGCAAAGGGGAAAGCCGTTTCGCTGGCACAAGTAGCGGCATTTATTCCATTGGCAAGGACGGGCAAACGATAACGGTCAAGGTTGGCGAGATACCGAAAACTTATAAGATAACCTCCGCGAAGACATGGGAGCATCTGGACATACTTTTTACGGCCTTTTTTGCGTCTTCTGCCGAGCCTGAAAAAGCTTGGGTGGACATGCCGCTTCAATGGACTCAAAGCTTCAGGGTGAATGCCGCAACGAGATTCAAGAATCTTTGCATCGAGTCGCAAGTGCATAGAGACGAGAACGGCGACAAAAAGCCTCACGGGCGAGCGCGTCTCCGCTCTTGCGTGGAAACGCAAAAATAACTTACACCTGCAAGAGGGTTGTGCAAGGTCTGCAAAGACGAATGACGGACAAGAAGTGTAAGAATTTCTTTCACTCCTAATTCCTACACTCTATTTTCTGTTTCCATTTTCCGTGCGAACATACTTGCACGATTTCGGGGGAATTGGCTGTTCCCAATTCTCGGCGGAGTCGGAACAAGGAGCAAGTATGCCACGCACAACGAACAACGAAACGGCGCTTCGGCAATCCGCCTTACAGCAAACGGCGATAGCCATGCGCGCAATCATGAACGCAAACCCCTTCATTCCAACGGAAGCGAAGGAGTCCGCAATCGCCCTTGTCGAGGGGCGCGAAATGCCCTCCGCCGAAAGAGGCAAGCCGCCGGACAGAATCATCGGGCGGAAGGAGGTTGCAAAACTCATCGGAAAGACCGAGAAGACCGTTGACTACTACGGGCGGCTTGGAGTCTTTCGCCGTGTCCGTCTTGGCCGCTCTTCAAGGGCCACGGGCTACAGCTTCGCAAGCGTCATGAACTGGCTTGAAGAAAAGGAGGCCTAACCATGAGGCGGGAAAGGAAAACGGCGGAGAGACGCCGCAAAACAAAAGAAGCCCCGAAGAGCTTGTGCGAGAAGCGGGACGGGGCGGAAAAGAACGCCGTCAATTATACCCGTTTGGCACGGGCGTTGCAAGGTTGCAAGATGCGCGCGGCGGTTGGAAAAGCCGTGGAGCATGAAAGCTACTTCAACAAGGTGTTTCCACCTGACGGAATGCGGGAAGTCGAAATCGTGAGCATGTTTCCCGTGCCTGACAGTCTCGGCATGGAATGGGACGCCGAAGCGGAGTGTCAGCGAGGGCCGCAAGCAAGCCTGATTGGCACATCGTTTCTTCACGAATACTACATCCTTTTGGACGTGGTTTCGGGGATGTCGTTTCCCATAAGGCTTGATATTCTCCACATCGTTTCCGACAAGACTTGGAAAGCCTTTGAGTGGGATAGAATGTCCTCGGATGATGTGACAGACGAGATTAAAGCCGCCCTTGCCATGCGTTGGAATGTCCTCAGCTCGTCGAAATGCCGGGATGAGTTCTTGCGGCAGTTCAAGACGCAACGGCTAAAACCCGAATGCCTTGTTGGCAAGCGCGCAAGCCTCGCCGTGCTTGGCGGAAACATCGTCCTTCCGAGCGGAATCAAAATCAAAATGGGGGTGTAGACATGGGAGACCTTGAAGAAGCCCTCGGCGCGGAGGGATTGGCCGAAGTCCATTCTCAGGAGCAAACGGACGTTTCGCCGGCGAAGGAACCGAAATACCTCAAAGAAGCGTGGGCCGAAGTTTGCGAGGCGGAAGCCCTGCCGAATGGATCGGGCGGAGAAAGCACGGAGGGCGAGGCTCCGAAGCCCTATTCCGTTCGCTCCTTCGCGGAGATTGCGCAAATGCCGAAAGTCGAAGTCGAAGAGATTTGGGGAGGCCTGACGTTGAGCGGCGGCGAAGTCATGGAAGTTGTCGGGCCTCCCGGAATCGGCAAGTCCCGCATCATGCTAAATCTTGCCGTCAATCAGGTGTTGGGGCGGAAGTTCGGGAATCATCCCGTTTTAGGCCGTCCGCTTCGCTGGCTGTTTCTCGGCAGTGAAAACAGCCTTGCCCGTTGGCAGTATGACATAAAGCGGATGTCCTCCGTTTTGACGGCTGACGAGCGGGGGAAGCTTGCCAATATCGACCTCACAACACTTGAGGCTCCGGACGATACCGACATTTCCCTGAAGGACGAGGCGAACGTCAAAAAATGGAGGGCCACAATTTGCCTTCATCGTCCTGACGTGATAGTTGTCGACCCATTCGGGGACACGATAGCGGGGAAGGGTGACGCATTGAGCGAGGCGGATGCGCGGGAGACCATTCGGCTAATTAGGAGCATTGGCCGCGCGAAGAATGAGAAGACGGCAATAATTCTTGTCAATCATTCCCGCATGGGAACGGCGGAAATGGCAAAGGCGGGAGGGCTTGACGGAGGCAACTTCGGGAAAAACAACAAGTCCGTCTATTCCCAAGCGCGTTCCGTTTGGAATCTCCGTCCGGGCGACGATACCGACAAGCCGCCCGTTGAGATGATTCACGCGAAGAACAACAACGGGAAAAGGCTTCCGCCCTTCGCCCTGGTGCTTGATTCCGAAACGATGTTTTACTCCGTGGCCGAAGGCTTCGAACATGAGGCGTGGCAAGCCGAGCTTGAGGCACGGGCGGGGATTAGGTCGGGCGGGGGGCCGCGCAAAGGGGCTTCTCCGCTTGAGCTTGAGAAGAAGCTTGTCATGGTGGCCGATTTCATCCGCAAGCGGGATGAGCCGTCCCCTAGGACAAAGCTAACGGGACTTGTCAGGACTCAATTTGGAGTGCCCAAGTCTGCGGCGGAATGGCTTCTTGAAAACGTCACCCGTCTTGACGAGTGCCGCAAACCTGAATTCGGAATTGAAAGGTTTGAACGTCCCTACCCCAAGGCCTGCTTCATCGGGACTGCAAAGCAACTTGAGAAATTCAGGAATCCCGAATTGGACTTGTAAGGAAAAGACAGTTTTCTTGTTTTCTGATTTAGGGGGAAAACAACAAACTGGCAAACAGCTGTTTACAGTTTTTCGCAACCCCTTTAAGGGTGCGAAACTAATAAACTGCGAGGGTTGCGGACATGGAAAAGAGACCGTCAAACTACATGGAACTTCTTACCCGATTGCCGAGCATGGTAGGGGCGAGGAACAACAACCTTCTTCCCCTCGTCCGCGCGGGTCTGCGCGAGGGGCGGAACCCCGAAACCATTATAGCCGAGATTGTGGAGTGGTCAGGCAATCCCCCCATGAAGCGCGTAGAGGTCACTAGGGCCGTTTCTAGAGTATTGGCCGATAAATCCTACATCCGTGATGGCGGCGGCTTTTCTAGAGGCTTCTGCGCGCCTCCCGCGCCCGTTCCCGGTTATGCGGAAAAGGCGGCGGCTTATGTCGGGAAGATGCTTTCAGTTGGGGAGCATGTCACGGACTTCAGGTGGCTGTCGGCTTTGTCCCCCGAAAAGATACCCGAAGACCTCGCGGCGCAAACGAGGCTTTTCCTTGTCCGAACGTTTCGGGAAGATGAGTTTGTGTTTGTCGGAATGAATGATTCGGCGGGAAGGATTGGGGCAACCATTCGCCGCTGTTCCGAATGGATCAAGGCGGCAGGGGGCGAAATGCCGGGGGAAAAGATGATTGTCAATCCCCTTACTGGCAGAGAGGGCCGCACGGGTGAGGGCAAGCTTTCCTTTCGTGCAGATTCCAACGTGTCTTGCCCTCGGTATGCGGTCATTGAATTTGACGGCATGAGCCTTGAAGAACAATGCCGCTTTTTCGGCGGGGTTGTTCTGTCCCGCTCGTTGCGGCTTCACTCCGTGACGTATTCGGGCGGCAAGTCCCTTCATGGCCTAATCGAGACGGGCTTGCAGAGTGCGGGGGAGTGGTCGGCATTGAGGACGGAGCTTAAGGCCTTTTTAAGTCCTCAGGAAGCGGCAAGAGAGAGACGGGCGGACTCGGCTTGTTTCTCGCTTTCCCGTCTTTCTCGGCTGGCTGGCAGAGTTCGGGCGGACAATGGAGAGGCGCAAAGGCTTTTGTGGCTTGCTTGAAGAGACGTGAAGCCGCCACAAATCTTTGAATCAAACGAACGGGCCGTTGGTCGGACGAAAGGACAGCGAAACCACGTCCGGGAGTTCGCAAGGCGAAAATGCGCAAAGGGGTGGATGGGTAGAGAACGTTCGGCGGTTTGAGAGTGCCGTTCCTGCGGCCTCCGTAGATGCAAAAAGTCTGCAAGGTTCGCAGACAGCGCAAAGCGCGTCGCAGCGGTTTTTAACTCCGACGATGAATCTTGCAGACGAACATAAGTGTACCAAAACCGATTGAACTACTCAAGGTCGAAATTTCCTATTTCTCAGAATGGGGAAAGCGGTTGAAGTGGCCGGGGATAGGGAAGGGGGCGCGGTAATCGTGCGCGCGCGCGAGGCCAAAAACGCGCGCCCGTATGGGAAAACGATGCAATCCGTTGACAGTCAGCATTCAGGCATTGACATCTCATATGCGCGCGGGTGTAAGCGCTCATGCGTATGGCGCGCGTATGCGCGTGACGCGCTCGCGCGAAACGGGCGTTGACCGCTCCGCTTCGGGATTGAGGGATTGAGGTACAGGAGTTCTTGACGCTTGTTGCCGTCGAATCTGCGGACACAAACGCCCCTGCGGCCTCGCACAAGGGGCGGGGCTACCGAGATACCCCGAAACGCAAAGACGCGCTCTAAACGTCTCTACGGGCCTCTAGCGGCGATTCTCCGCCCTGGGGACGGACACGGGCGGAAAAACCTTGCACCGCCGGCGGCGGACGTGATATGATTCTACACGTTCGCGGCGGACGCCGTGGACTTGGCGGAGGTAGAATACCGCGACACAATTCAACTTGCTTGCTCCGCGCTCTTCGCCCGTCGCCTCACGGCGGCGTATTCTACCGAAGTTGCGCGGGGCTTTCGTTTCATGGAGGTAGAATATCATGAACGACACAACGAACGAACGCGCCGAAACTGGGCGCGAAACATGGACAAGCGGCGAGGATAATCCATCCTACGCCCTCACGGATGACGGGGACGGCCTCACGCTACGCATCAGCGGATCCGCGTACCGCAACTTGAGGCGAATCGCGGACGCCTTGAACCGCGTCAACGCCCGGAAAGGTCTGTATGCGGACGCGGACAACTCGCCGCTCTCCGTGTTCTGGTTCTTCGAACTAGATTTCATCCGCTTCGACTCAGCCGACGAGGCGAGGGAGGCCGCATATCTGATTTGCGACGGCATAGACGCCACTCCCGATTTCGTCGAAGACCTCCGGGCGGAGGTGCGCGGAATCGACTTCGGCGGCTGAGACCTTCCCCGCCCTAGCAACGCGGATGCGGCTAGCGGTGTAGCGGCATTCGTGAAAGGAACACATTTACAAAACAGCCCTTCGCCTGTTTCTGCTTTGGCCGCAGAAGGCAACGGGGGCTTTGAAATCCTTTCCGCATAACAACAGGCGAAGGGCCGAAAAAAGACCTCGTCCCCCACGGAAAGGGGAGAGGTCATGGCAGGGGCACGAATAACTCCGCAAGTCGGACCCCGTTCGCAAGGGATAACGCGGAGGGCAACTCCCAAGCGCTCGATAAAAGTATCTCACAATCCGGCGGAGAAGTCAACAAGAAGACACCCAAGGGCATGATGACTCGTCACGGCGAACCGCTAGGCCAATTCCCTTGGGGCTTCGATAAACAGTATCTCACAATCCGGGCGGCAATGTCAACGAAAAGGGCGGCGGGAGGGAGGCGCGAAGATTACAGCAAGACGAGGGGCGGGGGGACGGATTCGGCTGCATGAGGTATGCGTGAGGCTGTGCGGTAGCCATGCGAAAAAAGGTTGCGCGCGGTTTGGGTTGTTTTCGTCGCAAGGTTGAACGGCGGGGCCGTGCGCGTTCTCAGGATGAGGCCGAAGACGGCGAAGGGGGAGGGCTTCGTTCTCGCAAAGACGAGAGGGCGGAACGTCTGTTTCGGCATGTATGCAAGCGGCTTTTGTGGTTTGTCGGTTTACATGAGTCATGTAAATCACGGGGCCAAAACGGGAGGCCTCAGGGGAAAAGCTGTCGGCCTCGCTTGAGGCTTGATTTACATGACCATTTACATGACTTTTCAGGCCTTGTTTTTGCTTCTCAAACGAGGGGGCAATATCGGTTTAAGCCCTTCAAATCAAGGCCAAATGGGTTTTTCGGCTTTATGGAAGTCATGTAAAAAGTCATGTAAATCAATGCAGGGAAAGGGGGGTTAATGAAGGATAAAAACAAGAGGGGGATAAAAAACAAACCCCGTAAAATCAACGTTTTACGGGGTAAAAGGATGGTGCTCGGGGCGGGACTCGAACCCGCACGGGTCTCCCCATAAGCACCTCAAGCTTACGTGTATGCCAATTTCACCACCCGAGCATATCACCCGGCAATCGCCGAAATGATGTAAAGAGTTTACTACAACTGGCCGCCCTTTTGCAAGCAGATATTTCAAAAGGGGGGCGAACAGGGAAAAATCACATCCAATTAAACGTCAGCGCAGTTTCTTTGCGAAACGCAAGGCTTTTGGGGTATAATATGAAAGATTTGTTTTCCTGGACGCAACCTCGGAGAGACAAGATGTCGCGACACATAAAACTTGCATCAGTTCTGGTCATTGCCGTTTGCGCCGCTTCGGCATTTGCGGCAACTGAAGGACAGACCTTTGATTTACCACCGCCCATTAACGCGGAGGTTCCCGTCGAAATCGCCGCCGATTCGTTCTCGGCAGCGACAAATGGCTGGGTCATGGCCGAAGGCAATGTGCTGATCCGCCACACCGACGCGCAGCTAACCGCTGACCGCATACGCGTCAACAAGTATTCGGGCGAAATCATCGCAGATGGCAACGTGGTCCTCGTGCGCGAGGGACAGGGCGTTACGCGCACGGAGCATCTCACGTACAACTACAAGACCGGAGAGGGCGTGACTCCCAGGCTCGACGTCAAATCCGCAGTGTTCCGCGTAATCGCCGAAAAGGCCAGACGTTTGGGCGACGGCTCCTACGAACTTGAAGATGTAAAGGTTACGACCTGCACGAACGACGAAAGTACGCTCCACTACTTCGTCAAGGCAAAGCAGGCATACTACCTTCCCGACCAATATGTGATTCTCAAAGAGGCCACCTTTGTCTTCGAAGGCATGCCCTTCCTTTACCTTTCTTCGGCCAAGAAGAGTCTTGTCGACCACTTCGGCTGGCGCTTTGAGCCCGGATACGAAACGGACTGGGGGGGATACCTGCTCACCACGTACAAGCGGCAAATCGCGGATTACGGAGGCGAATACTACGACAGCGTGGACTCGTTCACCCACATAGACTATCGCAGCGAACGCGGCTTTGCCCTGGGCGAGGACATCGGGTGGCATTTCGGCGACAACGAATTCGGCGGCGGCCACTCCGGTACCGTCGGCTTCTACGGCATATCCGACGACAACCCGATGGACGAGGATTATGACCGCGAGAAAGGCACCGACATACCCGAGGAGTTCCGTTACAAGGCATTCGTGGACATGTCCTCCGCCCTTACCGAGAACGACAACCTCATGATCCGTACAAGCTACTACTCCGACAGCTACGTCCTTCCCGATTTCTACGAAGACGAATACAAGCTCCTCACCCATCCCGACTCATTCGCCGCCTACGCCCACACGGGCGAGGGATGGTCGGCCGGCCTCGGCGTCTACCATCGCGCCAACGAATTCTACGAATCGCTCAATCGCATGCCCGAGGCCTGGGTGGACGTCCTCAACACGCAGATAGGCGAGACGCCGTTCTACTACGAATCGCAGACGGAAGGAGGCTTCCTCCAAAAGGAGTACGCCGACTACGGCGTGTCCACCAACAAGCCGGCGGAGTCGTATGATTCGTTGAGAATAGACTCGCGCCAGGCGATCTACCTGCCCTTGAAGTTCTTCGACTTCCTCAGCTTCGTCCCCCGGTCCGTCTACCGCGGCACTTACTACGGGACGACGCGTGAGTTGCGCGAAGTCCCGCATACGGTCGGCACAAACACGATCTACTCTCTGCAATACTTCGATGGCGACGCCGAATATCGCAACCTGTACGAACTTGGCGTGGAGACGTCTTTCAAGGCCTACGGCATGTTCGAGGACGATGCAGGCCGCCTGCGCCATATTGTCGAGCCCTATGTGAACTACACGTTTGTCCCCGAACCAAACGTGAGGCCGTCCGAACTTTATCAGTTCGACTACATCGACGGTCTCGACAAGGCCAACAACATCCGCTTCGGCTTGCGCCAGTATCTCCAGCGCAAGGTCGGGGACACCACCGTCGACCGCATCTACGCGGATGTTTACGCGATTTACGACATCGAAGACGCCGAGGACGAATCCGGCCTCAGGACAATCGGATTTGACGGCGAGTTCCGGCCGACCGACTCCATTTTCCTTGACGTCGACCTGACTTATGACGCCATGGAATCCGAAGTCGATTTCGCCGACGTCTGGCTGACTCTCTGGCAGGGCGACAGCTGGGAGATATCCACCGAATTCTACTACAAGCCGTCAAACAGCGACCCCTGCACCCAGTATACAGGTGCAATAGCGGTGAACTTCACCGAACACTGGGGAGCGAAAATCTACGCGCGCTACGACTCGGAACGCGCCCGTCTTGAGCAGATAATCGGCCACATCCAGTACAACCTCGACTGCATCTCCTTCAGGCTTCACTGCCGCTATGAACCCGCCTTCACCCGTGACGACGGAACGGAGCGCGAGCAGAAGATCCGCATATCCTTCTACACCTGGCTCCGCGCCTTCCCGGAGAAACGCTACGTGCGCAAGATGCACGAGGACATCGACTACATGGACGACTAGGCGGCGGACGCCATGGAAGAAAAGCGCGGAAAGTCTGGCTTCTCGCTGGTGGAGCTGCTGGTGGCGGTTTCCATCATGCTCGTGCTGGCCGGAACCGTGGCGGTCAATCTCATTTGGGCGCCGGGGAAGGCCCGGGTGGCGCGCGCGCAGAGCGATATCGCCACGCTCAAGACGGCCATCCGCCTGTACGAGTCGGACAACTTCGCCATCCCGACCCAGCGTCAGGGGCTCGAGGCCCTCGTCGCCAAGCCGGCCACGGCGCCGCTCCCCAAGAACTGGCGTGTCGGCGGCTACATCGACCGGACAGACCTTCCAAACGACCCCTGGGGCAACGGGTACCTCTACTTCGCCCCCGGCCGCAACGGCGAAGCCTTCGAAATCGTATCATACGGCGCCGACGGCCAGCCCGGCGGCGATGGCGACGCCTCCGACATCAGCAGTTCCTCGCTGTAGTCTGGTTGCGGTCATTTGGCCGGTTTTCGCCAAGTTTCATTTTTCGCTTGCAAAAGGTTTTCGTCTTTGCTATCATCATTTATCCAACTTTGAAGAGGATTTTAACATGCCACGTGAACTCGCCATATTGGCTTGCACCGAATGCAAGCGTCGCAACTACACGACGA
>JAEEGL010176383.1_pt1 | contig 11903 bp, 4 predicted proteins | sample 9134231 | NCBI WGS metagenome assembly JAEEGL01 (sample SAMN16246548, study PRJNA631951) | gut metagenome | biome: gut microbiome; feature: rumen; material: fiber-attached | host: Bos | place: Iran: Karaj | collected 2018-10 | reverse complement strand
TTCCCACACGTGGAAGCGGCGGGTCGTGAGGATCTCGTGCGCCTCGGCGTAGCGTCCGACGGCGTTGAGCGTGTAGGCGAGACGCAGCACGCACGGATCATACTTGTAGACCGTGTCCTTGTACTTCTCCATGAGCGCCAGGCGCTCAGCCGCGGGGAGCTTCAGCTTCTCCGCGAGCTTGCCGGCCTCGTCGAGCGTGCGGAAGTGCGGCTCGGCCTCGAGCGACTTGAGGTAGTAGTCGTACGCCTCCTTGCTCGCGATGCCAGAGGGAACGCCCGTGTTGGTGAAGTATGTTCCTGGATGCGAAAGCGCAAATCCGATGCAGCGAAGCGCAAGCGCGTGACGCGGCGCAAGTGCCGCGCACTTCTTCCAGTCGGCAAGTCCTGCGTCCTTGCGGTCGTGGTTCCACTCGCAGCAGCCGAGGTAGTACCAGGTGTTGGCGAGCTCCGGCGCAACCTTCGCCGCCATCATCAACACCTCTTCCTCTTCAAGCCTGTTGGGGAAGCAGTAGTCGGTGGGCATGGCAGCAGCCTTTGACAATGTTGCCAATATGTCAGTGTTGCCAATACCAATGTTGCCAGTTGCCAATTGGGAATTGGTATTGGCATTGGCAACATTTTCACATTGGCAACATTTCTTCATGAGCGCGGCAGCCTTGAAGTAACCGAAGAACGCGTTTTTGTAGCTGTTGCACGCGGCAAGCGTCTCGGCGAGAGGAAGCGCGCCCTCGGTCTTGTATGGCTTCTCGACTGCGGCCTTGGCAAGCGCTGCATCGCAGAGGGCGATCACCTCGTCGTAGAGTCCGATGCCCCAATAGTCGCTGATGCACTCCAGAAGCTGCTGCGCCTTGAGCCCGCGGTTCTTGCTAGCGACCTCAAAGCCATCCTTCTCCACCACCGCCCAGTATTCAAGCGGATCAAGCGCGATAGCTGTATTCAGTTGACCTTCAGCATCCCATGCGGAATATCCAGCCCTCTGAATGTCTTTGGACGCCTCGGATGGCGCCGCGCCATAAAGCTTCCGAATTAAAATCCCCTTCATCGTCCAGAGCTTTGCCTCGTCAGACCCAAGCGCAAGCGCGTCATCGATGCGCGCGAGCGCCTCCGCCCAGTCGCCGCGGAGCGCCGCGATGCGGGCAATTTCGACGAACGACTCCTTCTTGTGCGTGAGTCGCCAAGTGCAGCGCCAGAAGAGGTCTTCAGCACGCTTCAGGTTGCCCATTTGGCGCTCGACGAGCGCGAGATAGTACTCGGGCGCGGCGTCAAGGGCGCGGGTGAAGTTCTGCGTCGCGCGGGCGACTGCCTTTTCAAGATAGGGTTTTGCCTCGGCATAGGAGCCGTTCTTGGCAAGGCGAACGCCCATTGCAAGGTTCGCCTTTGAATAGTCTGGGTCGATTTCAAGGGCGCGCTTGTAGTATGGTTCAGGGTCGATAAGCCCATTATGGAACTGGTCGAGACGAAGGCCAATCTCGTAGGCGAGTTCGGCACTCGTGTATTCCTGCGGCGGCTTCGGGTTATCCACCTTCGGCGGCAGCTCCACGTCGCCCTGCGGCGGAACCGGCGTGTAGGAGAGAAATACCTTGCCAGAAACGTCGGCAATTGCCGCCGTGTAACGCTGATCAGCAACGCCCTTCTCTGCGGCAATCGTCTTGCACCAGGGCCTATTCGGATCAATGGCGACGCCCTTCTCGGTGAATACCGCCTCGCGGTCCTTGAAGAGAGTAATCGTGCAATCCTTAAGCACCCTCGTCGAGTGGAAACCGACGAGCATCTTGTCATCTGCAAGACGGTCGACGTTCACCGCTCCGTCGATGGTGACGTTCTTGATGCCGCCGATTCCCTTAACCGGGAACCAGAACTGCTCGACCTTGCGCGTCTCATAGGGTGCGATCCACGAGTAGTCGGGCTGGTTGTCCGACCAGCAACCGACCATCAACTCAAGGTACGGGCCGTCTTTGTCAGTGAGAACCGTGTCCCAGACATGAGCCTCAGGGAAGTTGCCCCAAAGGAAGAACTTCTTGCCGACCGTGATGTGGCGGTTTGAGACATGGGCAGTGCCGCACTGTTTCTTATGGTCATAGCCGGCGAGCCAGGCGTTGTCTGGATCCATGCCGAAAATCGAGCGCGACTCGATCGTGAAGTTGCGCCACCAAGAGAGATCCATGGTGCCGGAAATGTCATCGGCATACTTCGAGCGCTGCGATGGCAGGAGCTCCGTCTCCTCCTTGCGCGGCCCTATCGGGAAACTCGTCCAGTAGTTCTTGTGATGGTCGAAGCCGAGGTGCATGGACGGCGGGAAGAGAATCTGGTAGTCGTCGCCACAGTGAACCGAGACGTTCGCCCAATAGATCATCGTCTCGATCCACGGCTGACGGTTCATGAAGATGTTTTCCGCTTTAAGGACGGCGCGGTCGGGAAGGAGCGAAAGCCCTATCGTCCACTTGAGGCGGCGGCGAAGTTCCGTTTCTCCGATCCATATTGTCTTCGAACCGTCCTTGCTCGCGCTGAAACGCCAGTCGAGCGGCATCGCAGTCGTCGCGCGGTGATGGTGAGGGAAGTTCCACTCCACGCCGCCCGAGATCCACGCACCGAGCATGCCGATGAGGGCAGGCTTTATGACGTGCTGACGGTAGAATGTCTCGAAGCCAGTCTGCTTGTCTGTAAGGTTGAGGAGATGTCCGCCATGCTCTGGAAGAAGCCCCATCTGGAGCCAGTCATTTTCCAGGACAAGATACTTGTACGTCTCGTCCACCTTCTCGTCGTGAAGGACGTCTTGCATCGGGTAGGGATAGACGCGTCCCTGCGCTCCCTGATAGACGCGGCCAGTATAGAATAACGGCGTCTTGTCATAGCCGCCAGGGGCGTAGGTCGGGAGAACCGTCGTGTCCTCCCTGAACGAGACTTCCCCGCCAATCGCGGCAAATGTGCCGCCCAAGGCCATTATAGCTGATACTATCTTCTTCATGCTTCCTCCCTATATACACCACTACATCAACAACGCGCACAATGTTTTCGCGGCACTTCTTTTATTGCCGCTCAACTGTGCGCGCTCCAGCATGGCAGCAAGGTCACCTGAACTATTTTAGTCCGAGTATCTGACGATAGCGAGCTGCGAAGCTTTCGCCCATGTGCATCATTCCCCAGTCGTTTGGATGGCATCCATCCACGGTTTCCTCGCCGTCGCGCCGCAACTGCTCGGTGTTGGGAATGAAGTAGAGGTCCTTCCAGAGCTTTGGATTCTCCGCCTTGAGCTTTGCAATCGCTTTCTCCACTATCATTCCCTTCTTCGTCCTGTCCTGGAACGTCGAGCAATCTTCGGCGCAGAGGATAGGCGTAGCCGGACGGCGCTTTTTGAGCTCCCGCACGAACGGCTCGAAGCGCTCCTCGACCATCTGCTCGGACATGTTCCACAGGCAGTCGAGCACGTACAGCGAAGAGTCGACCTCTGCCACCACGTCGACCATCGACATCTCCATCTTGCCGCTCCCGGCAAAGCCGAGGTCCACAAACGGAACATCCGCGTGACGAGCCGCAATTGCCGTCCACGCCATACCGGGACGCGATGCGCTTCCTCCCTGCGTAATCGAGGTTCCATAGCACACGACCGGCTTCGTGACGCCGTTCTTGCGCGGCGGCAGCGGCTTTACGTAGGCGCCCTTTCTGAGCCCCACCTCGAACTTGTCGACCATGTTGTAAAGCGGCAGGTAGATCATGCACGCCCTTGTGGGCGTCCATGCGAACTCAACCTCGTTGCTCGTGGCCATGGGGCGGCTCCCCTGCTTGAATTTCCACTTTCCAGTCGCTACGTCCTGCACATAGACATCTATGCCGCTCCGCGCGGCGCCAGTCAAATTGTGAGAGGCGATCTGCGGATCACGCACTTTCCAGCGGATGCGCATCGCCCTGGAATCAGTCGCGAAGCGAATGCAGATGCCACTTGAGTTGTGGGCAAGACTCCACACAGCAGGAGAACATTTATCCTTATGCCGAACAGGAACTCGCACATATGGGCTTTCCGTGTCGCTAAAACCTCGGCCTTCCTGCGGCAACGTCGAGCCGTCATGCCATTCCCAGTTGTCTGCAACTTCCTTGGCAGTGACATCCGCAGAAAACGCAGAGAACATGCCGAGAGTGGCCATAATGGTCACCATAAGTTTCTTCATAATTCCTCCTTAGATATTTCGAAACGACTGCGCCAACGATGCCGCAAGGCAACACAGCGACAGCATTCCCTTGGACTATCTGACAACTATGGTTAATCCGCCTCTCCTCGCGAGAAGGACATTGTTGCCACTAACGAAAACACTCCAGTTCTCGGAGCCTGTCGCCGCAGTAGGACGTCCCTGCACTCCGCCTGTTGCCGTCGCGACAACAACTCCTTCGCGACAGATAAGCGATTCATCGTCTACTGAGAACGTTGAACCAGCCGTAAACACAAGCTGGCCATCGACAACCATCGGATGGCGCACCGTCGAATCCGCCTTCGGGAAGTCCGCCGCGCAAATCGTCCAGTTGTTCGTCACCTTGAAGACCGGCGCGTTCGTCACGAGCGGCGAGCCTGTCAGGTTCGCGACCTGGAACACGGTATTGCTGGAAAGGTCAAGCGTCGTGCCAGCATCAAACACAAGGTCGTCGAACACCGGAAGCGCGGCCATCTTCAGATGGTCGTCTTCATAGATGTCAGCTGTGAACAGCGTATCATCTCCGGCATCCGACGTGACGCTGCTTTGGGCGAACAGAACGAAATCGTCCCGCTTGCTTCCCGGGTTCTCTGTATCCCATTGATCGCATGTCCATGTCGTGTTGACGGCGTAGGAAAGCATCAATTTGTTGTAATTGTTGGCATACGCACCACCATCGCCACCCCAGCCCCAGATGGCGATGTCGATCCTCGTCGGACCAGGCTGCAATGTCACCTCCTGCGGCATGGCTTTCTTGCTGTTGTTGTCGAACACCATCTTTGTGCCATGGTCGTCGCCAAACCATACGAAAGTGCTTGGATACATGCCGGAAAGAATCTTCCAGGTAACCGGACTGTCGGAATGGTTCCACACATAGCCATGGTACCAATAGTAGTTCTTGCTGCCGGAACTGCCCTCCTTGCTTTGCGGCCAGCCCCAGCCAGAGTCCCAATATGAATAATAACATCTGACTGCGCCATCCTTGTTCACGCCAAGATCCACACGCTCCCTCAGGCTACTGCCTTCTGAGGTCCAAGGCGCAAAAGCGTCGTATGGCGGGGCATTGCCACCCCACTGACTCGACGCATTGACAGCCGCATACTCCTCGCAAAGCCCCAATGTTCCTCCGCGCGTTCCGAACGGGACCTTGAGCGTTCCCTCGCTTACCGTCGTCGCGCCTATGACACGCACGGGAGAATCAACTACAAGCGTCCCGGAGCCTGTCTTTGTAATCCCGGCAATCGTCGAGCGGTTCGTATGCGTGCCGCCGAATATCGACTGCGTGGAATCGCCTGCAAAGGTCAACGACGGGACTGCCGACGCAACATCGTCCATGAACCCGAGGCGCGCACCGTTCGTGAACGCGACGGTAGACGCATACGGGAAGCACGCTGCGCCATTGTAGATGCCTATGCCGCCCTGGTTTACAATCGAACCACTTGAGCCAAGCACCGTCACATCGCCGGAATACGTGTTCTGCGCATTGTACAGGTTGAGCCATGCCGGGCCTACCTGAAGCTTCCCCGATCCGGAAATGGGCCCTGTTAGCTGGAGTGTGGTGTTGTTCCGCATAGCCAGCTTGGGCTTGTCCCCGACGATTTCAACCGGACCGTCCCAGTACGTCAGCCGTGAATCGCCGCTGTACGCATTGACCGTTGCATTTGTGCATCGCAGAGTCCACCCGTTGGCGGTTGCCCGCGAGAAATAGAACGTACCGCTAGATATTTCCAGCGTACCAGCGGAGGATGGATCAAACACCAAGCCGGCATCAACCATCAGTGTGCCCTTCACAACAATTTTACCAGGGTTGATTACAGTTCCGGCAAGTTCAAGCGATTCGTAGCCTTCTATTGTAAGGACATGTCCGTCGAGGTCAACCGTCCCTTTGAATGTCGAACGGCCCCAATCGGCCATCTTCATGATCGCGTCCGCCTTCAGCACAATCATCATGTTATCGCCCATGACCATCCCGTAGCATCTTGTAGTTGCCTCGATGTTGGGAACCGTGCCGCCATAGAGGTTGACCGTCTTGCCGGTAAGAACGCGTTTTTCCGACTCGGGCGGGGCGCTGGCGGTCGACGTATGCAGTATCTTCGCGCCTTCCTTGATGTCGATCACTCCGGCGCTTGCAGCGGTGTTCGTAGCGCCAAAATCGCCGACCTGCAAGTAGCTGTAAACGCCCGCCTCGATCGAGAAGTCGCCGGTAAACGCAGGAATAGGCACGGCGACAAGGGTTCCTGCGCCGATCTTCTTGATCTTTGTCACGGCCGCGCCCGTAGTCGAGTCCGGAGAAGTCACCCACGTGTCGACCATCGTCTCCGAACCGCTGTCTACGTTAACGACAAGCGTCGCGTCATTGTCTTCGTAGGAGTGCGAGATAGCGCCAAATGCCGTTGTGCCGAATGTCATGGCAACGCATAGCGCAAGAAGACCTGATATCCGCGTCACGTTTACGTCCGATTCTAACATTGCCTTCATGTTTTACCTCGTAGTTGTATTCTCTTTAGGCGCGCCCGCCATGGGCACACTACAACACTGTAGCAACAATGCTACCTATATTCTATCACACCGCATTGGCATGCAAACGAAATGACATATCAACTTTTCCTCACTCCATGCTCGACCGAGACCGCGTCCCCTCTAATGTCAGCAACTTGACGGGGCCGATCAGCCCGGCCTTTTGAAGCGGGTCATCGGGACGAAACGCCGCGCCCCAGCTTGACCAAGTGTAGATTCCAGTTCCCGAATCGGTGTGATTGTCAATGACCCACTTTGGCCACTTGCCGGCAACCTTCGGCTCGTCCGCGTTGTTCGCGCGCGCAATGGCATCGCCGATCATCCTGTTCGGCCAGCAGTTGACTATTTCAACACGGAGAGAGATGGACGCATCTTGCGGGTCCCTGCATGTTGAAAGCGCCGAGGTGATATCAACACGATACGGCGGCTCCCAAAGCGTCCCGACAAATGTATCGCCCACCCAGACATTGGCAATCTCCCGCACCTCTCCAAGATCAAGGATTGTTCGCGCCTCACCAAGTGTATCAAATCCTTCTACCTTCTTTTCGTATACCGCGCGCCCCGAGAAATACCTTAGACGAGAATCCGCCGAATCGCTCCACGAGACGAGCTGTGCAAGTGGCAGCGGGGCCGACGGTGCATCCGGCCCAGCAAACGAAACAACAGTCCAGTCGGCAGAGATATCCTTTGAATTGCCCACGGGCGGTTCATCCGCTTGCGGCGCGGACTTGACCTTAGCGCGACTGAAGACTACGAAAGTCGATTCATGAGGATCGAGTCTAAGCGCAACAATGGCCTTGCCGGAAACGGTGCGGAAAGGCAGCGAATTGACTTTACCTGTCTTGGCATCAAAACGTTCGGGGCTCGTCCCCTCATCATATTCGAAGCTAGCTTCAGCGTGATAGGCCTTGTCTGAAACATTGACGACAAACCAAATTGTCTCGCCAAGTGGTCCCCTTCGGCGTGTAGTCTGAAGCTGCCCCTTACCGTCAAAGGGCGGCGGAATCCCTGATGCAGCTGCTGCAGCCCCTGCGGAAAGACCACGATAGACCTTTGCGCCCGCTTTTTCTAGTTCGGCGATTCTCCGCTGGTGCTCTGGTGTGAGCTCGGATACGTCTTTGCGGACCACAAGGGCGTTGTACACAGGAAAGCCCGCGCCCGCGGCAATCCGCCCGTCACGCACCGAGAGAGTGTCCAGGTCGTATTCAGTGCAAAGATCGTAGTTGTACCCTCGCTGCATGAGCTCATCTGCACGTGTGCCGCCCAACACGAGAAGCTCCGCGACCGGACGACCGTATTGCAGGAGAGCCTGTCCCCTCCACACATAGTCTGCCCAGAGACGACCCTCCTTCCACCAAGTCGTGTTGCGATTGAACTGCGAACCATGTCGGCCAAGTGAGAGCCCGGGCTTTACGTTCAGGAACGGCTGATGCACATACGAGTGAAACACAATCTGGTTTATGCCGTTGAGCCAGCCCTTTTCGTCGCCTTCTACGCGAAACTTGTGCGGCACGCAGGTCCATCGCCCTTCCGCCACATCCGTCGTAAAGCTCTCCGTCGCCGCAGTTGCCCGCCCGTTGAGATGGGCGATCGAAGCGACAAGACGCGGCGTTGTGCCGCATGGGACCCCCAACCAGAACTCTCCAGTCGGCACGTCCGCGCTCCTTCCGCAGCGAAAATCGTCGAACGGCCCGCCATACGGCTCTATGATGGACTTAACTCCGCTCTCGTGGCAAAGCTCGGTGAACCTGTCATAGTAGTTTTCCGCAAAAAGCTCGCCTATCGTCCGCTGCCAGTCCCATAGAAATGCGAGCGATTCCTCGGTAGATCCAACTGCATAGCCGCAGACCGCAACGATACGTTTCCCGATCTGATAGCCGCGCCGCGTCGCGAACTCGTCCGGGAGGCACTCAGACCAGTTCTGCCCGCCGACCTCGTACGAATCGATTATGCAATGAGAGACCGTTTCCCTCGCACCAGGCAGAGCCAGTATCTTCGCCGGCATTGCCGCCCAGTGCGCCTCAATGCCCTTGCGATCGAGCTTGTCGCACTCAAGACCCGCGATTGTCGCAGGCGCCGGCTTTGCGCCTGTCGTCGTATAGCCGATGCGGAGTATTCTATAGTCGGACGACTGAAGCTTCGAAAAGGCGGTCTCAAGGTCGAGAACGCCGTCAGGCCGAAGCGTGTCAGTCAGATCGACGATCGAATCAAGACGTACCCCAGGGGCAGACTCGCCCTTCGAACAGTGCCTCATGTAAGTGCATGTCGACGAGTTCTTGTCCGTCACATTCTCGATGAGCGGCATGTCGGTGAAGGATGCCGAAGTGACTACCGTGTCGTGCTGCCCCATCCAGCCTGGGAAGGCGGCAGAGGTGAACGTCACGCGGAACTTCCTCGTGGGTCGGTCGAGCTTCAGCTGGACTACGTGGTCATCCGTCACTACCGCCCACGGACTAAGCTGCGTCTTGGCGACTTCTGTCCAGCCGTTCTCCTGCTCGGCGGAAACTACGAGCTCTCCGGTAACGCGGTCCCGCTCGGTGCGAAAGACGAAGAATCGCGGCTGCCAGGCAAAAGCGTAGTCGAAATCAAGCGATGCAGTCGTGCCAGGCTCCTTCGTTCCGAGCGCCTTGGGGAAGTCTGGTGACTTTACTTCCGAAGCGGAAGGCGTGCCCTGCCCTCGCGGAATCGCGTATACTGCAATGTCGCGATAGAAACTGAGCTTGGATTTCGGCTGGGGGAGGCAGACGGCATCGACCTTTCCAGTGGCGACATAAGCGTCGCGTCCGCGAATCGTCACGTCCGTCTCGCTCCACACGACCTTTTTCATCGAGTTCTCGGGTGTTATCCAAGGTCCGCCGGAGCTTGACCAGCCTGGGCAATTGTGAAAGCCAAGCGTAAGGCCGTTCTTCTTCGCCTCGCGGATGGCGACGGAAAAGAGACGAAGCCACTCGTCGTCCATCGGCTTGGCCTTGACAGGAAGGTCTCCCATTGACGGCGCGAAGATATACGCCGTTCCGACGCCAAGTTCCCCCATCGCCTTCATATCGGCGACGATGCCCTCTTCCGTCACGCAATCGGCAATCCAATGGTACCACATCTGCAGCTTTGCTTCCGCCGGCGGATCAGCAAAGACATCGTGAACATCGGCCATAGCCAGACATGAGAAAAGCGCAAAGAAGCAAGAAAGCGTTGTTTTCATATGTTGAATTATATCAAACACCGCCCATTCTATACCAACTTGACATATCAACTTTCGAGGAATCGGCGTTTCATGCGGTGCAAGCAATGGCAATATATGGTATTCTATTGCGGTAAACAAAACTGGCAAGCACGAGGGAAATAGATGAAACACGACATAGAGGCGATATGCGAACTGATGCGCGAATGCGGCAGATCCATAAAGGACATCGACAGAGCAACGCTGCAGATCGACTCGAAAGCCGGTCACGCCAATTTCGTCACAGACTGCGACAAGAAAATACAGGACCAGCTGAAGAGCGGGCTTCTGAAGATAATGCCCGATGCTCATTTTATCGGCGAAGAAGGCACGACACAGGAATTCTCGCCAAAGGGAAAGTTCTTCATCGTCGACCCAATCGACGGCACCACAAACTTCATAAAGGACTTCCGCGCAAGCAGCATCTCTGTCGCGCTCGTAGTTGACGGAACAGCAGAACTTGGCGCAATATACAACCCCTACCTCGACGAGATGTTCACCGCGATGCGCGGGCAAGGTGCCTTTTGCAACGGCAGGAGAATCCATGTCTCGTCAGAGCCGCTTGAAAATGGACTTGTCATCTTCGGAACTTCCCCCTATAACGAAGAACTGAGCGAACGCTCCTTCAAGCTCGCCTACTCGTATTTCAAGAAATCAATCGACATCCGGCGAACAGGATCAGCCGCGCTTGACATGTGTTCCGTCGCGGCCGGGCGCGCAGAGCTATTCTTTGAACTATCGCTTTCGCCGTGGGACTATGCGGCAGGCGCGCTGATCGTGGAAGAGGCCGGCGGAATCGTCACCGACATCGACGGAAACGCCCTCGTCTATGGTCGCAAGAGTTCGGTCCTCGCCCGAAACAATGTAGCGAGACCGATCGAGTGACTTGTCGTTAAAAGTCGAGGCAAAGGTCTACGACGCAGGAGCGAGGAACTGAAAGCTCCACGGCTACCACCCTTCCATCGTGCTCCTCTTTCGCCTTCACGCCCTCGCCATTCGACGTTGCACCTTTGACCTTCCATCCCTTCGGCACCGCAAACCGCACAACTTGCGGGAAACCACCCACGGCGGAAACCTTTGCTACGAGACGGGAACCATCCCACTTCTGGCCAAGAAGCCCAACCGCCCCCTGCGTGATATGACGGTCGCTCGTAAGGAACTGCGGATGGTCCGCAAGCGGCTGGAGTGCGAAGAGCCGCACACCACGCGGCGGAACCGCCGCGGAAAGACTGCCCTTCCGCTCTCCACGGTAAGCATCCGTCCAGAACTCCCACGCCACGAAGACGCGCTCGTCGCACTCGCCAATCTCCTGCCAATCTACGGAGACTTCCCGCGATTCGTCGCTCCAATTGAAAAGCGCGACAACATGCCAGTCGCCGAAGGGACGCGACACGTGGAGATCCCAGACAGGGAGCTGGCCAAACATCGGATAGAGCTTCCCCGGACGCGTCTGGCACACAGGCAACGCCTGCTGGATCAGCTTTACGCGGTCGGGGGCAAGTTCCGCAAGCTTGTCGCCGGCGAAGGTCTGCTGGCCAGGCAGCGCAACGACCGTTGTCTCGACCTGCGCCTGTTCACGAGCGAGAGCGTCTTGCGAGACGAGCATGCAGTCCGGGTCGGACCAAAAGACATTTGAGTGCGCGAAGAACTGGTTCACCGTGCATCTCGCCTGAAGGAGAATGTTTCCCCACTTTACGGGTTCGTTGGGATGCACGATGTCCGCACCTGTGCGGCTTGCATCGGCATATCCAGCCTCCGCCCCGGTGAAATGCCCCTGACATGCAAGGAAGATGCGATCTTCGCCAATGCCCTTCCTGTACGCGGCCACAGTGCGCTCGAACGGATTGGTGCATTTCGGATCGTGCATGAGAGCGCGAATCTCCGGCCTTTCGTAGAGATGCGCGCAGTAGCCGTGGCTGCGGCCCGACATCCCGTCGATCTTGAAGAACTCATACCCCCACTCATGCGAGGCCTTGTCAAATATCGAAG
>JAEEGL010004045.1_pt1 | contig 11903 bp, 5 predicted proteins | sample 9134231 | NCBI WGS metagenome assembly JAEEGL01 (sample SAMN16246548, study PRJNA631951) | gut metagenome | biome: gut microbiome; feature: rumen; material: fiber-attached | host: Bos | place: Iran: Karaj | collected 2018-10 | reverse complement strand
TGCAAAGTAGGTCTCAACCTTGTCGGACTCATAGGTTATCGTCATCTTGTAAAGATTGGGGCACTCGGGCGTCCAGTAGCGCAGCGGTTCGCTGAGCCCGAGGCTTTTGTAAGCTTCCTCAAGATCTATGTACAGACGCTGCTCCAAGGATTCGGTGTGAAATACCTTACCGCCGTGAAGGTCAATATCTATGCCGAACTTGCCGATCACATCCGGAAGACCTGCAACCACGATCTTTAAGTATATGCCTTTAAGGTCGGGGGTGATCTTGATGCGTTCTATATGCTCCTTCGGCACAGGCTCAAGCCATACTGTCTGCCATATGCCGCTCACAGCGGTGTACCACATTCCGCCGCGGGCGAGACGCTGTTTTCCGTAGGGGTACTTCTTTGAAAGAAAATCGACGGCCCGGACTTCGATCGTGTTTTCCATATTCTTTTTAAGGGCGTCCGTGATATCAAAGGTGAAGGGAAGATAGCCGCCTTCGTGCGAACCTATGCGTTTGTCGTTCACCCATACATCGCAGATCTGGTCGACCGCCCCGAAGTGAAGCAGTATGCGGCGGTCATTCCAGGCGGGCGGGATGCGGAAGGATCTGGAATATATCATAACGTTCGGATATGCGCCTCTGTGAAATGAAAGGTAGGACTGGGGCGGGAACGGAACGTAGACGGTGTTGGTGTTGAGCTTCCATACGCCGTTCAGGTTCATCCATTCGTTACGCTTCATCTGCGGACGCGGGTACTCGGTCCAGGTCACGGGCTTTGCCGAACGGGTGACGAAATCCTTTATTATCTGCGGCTCGATGAGCTCGCCGCTCTCCGTGAACAGATTGAAATGCGAATTCCTGATAACGACATAGACCGCGGAAAGCGAGAAGAATACTGGGATGTCGAGCACGGCCGAAAGTATAAGAGAGTTCATACCGGAAAGGATCCTGATCTTAAGCAGGAAATAGGCCGCGACAGGGGCGAGGAGCACTGCAAGCGTGCGCTGCGCATAACATGGGAACTTCTTGTGCTCCGGCGTGTAGTTGTTGAGTAGCGACCCCATAACGCAGGTCGCACAGAACTGGCCGGTCAGTATGAAAAAGAAGGAGATGAGCACCGGAACAAATGAACGTGATACGGATAGCAAAAGGCAGCCCGCCATTTTAAGAGCGATCGCAGGGATCACGGCAGTTGAAAAGCCCTGGGAATCGTAGAGGGGTCCGTAAAACAGAACAACGATAAGCGAAGCCAAAAGGGCAATCGCAAGGATAATGCTTCCGCGGCTTGCGGAAACGATATTTTTAAGGAAAAAGGACAGGCCGAAAAAGGCCGCGGATCCCGAAATTGTCATAAGAAAAAGGGATATGGTGGCGGAATTGGTGAGGCCCGAAGAGGATTCTTTTGTAACGGGAGTCTCGGCAAGCTCATGAAGGCCGCGCAGACCGAGAGCGGTGAGGATAACGGCGACGGAGCCGGTCAAAAGAAAAACGGCATCTCTGAAAAAGAAACCGGTGACCGCAAAAAGAACAAAGCAAATAAAGGCATATAGAATTTTGGATTTCAGCGAAAGTTTTTTCACGATCCGCCCCCTGAAAAGTGATCGATCACATTATATCACAGGTCTGAGAAGGCGAACAACGGAAAAAATAACATCTTTACGCTGTTTTTCCTTTGTGGTATAATCCCGCGGGGGAAAAATGGTAAAGAAAGTTTTTATGGTTTTTATATTGAGATAAAAACCATTACATGTTATACTCATATCAACCTGAGGTGTACGACAACTCCTTGCTATTTTGAACCTACAAAACTTTAAACGGGATTCCTAATTGCGTGACGGATGTCAGGCCGCAACTTCATTCGCCGGCCTTCGGATATTGAGAAACATTTCTCACGATCCGAAGGCCGCCGCAGCGGAAGACAGCAAATCAGGCTGCGGTTACCCACCTGGCTGTGTGCTAGGAGTCAAAATGCGGGAAACGGCACTTTGGGGATTTTTTATGTTTAAAAACAAAAAATTTAATGAAACCTTAATGAAATTTTCACGAGTTATATAGATAACAGCAAGTTTTCATTAATAATTATAAAATACTATATCGTATGTGGACCGGCGGGGAAGCCGGAAAGCGATATCGATATCCGGAGGGTGGTTTTATGAATATGCCCGATGAGGCAGAAGTAGCGGTAAGGGAAGAGGAAAACGGTCAAAAGGCACGGGATCGGAAAAGCTTCAGACAAAAACTGATATCATTTGCATCATTTTTTCTGATAGCATTTTTGCTGGTATTTTTGGCGGTCCTGGCAAAAGCCTATTTTGACGGTGAATTCAATTCCGTGGAGGCGCTTCAGGCGTATATTGAAAAATACGGGGCTTTCGGTCCCGTTATACTTACGGCCTTTCAGGCCATGCAGGTCGTGGTGCCGGTGCTTCCGGGTTTCCTCGGCTGTGCGGCGGGATCCGTGATGTTTGGCCCGGCAGTGGGATTCTTCTGTAATTACATAGGCATCGGACTCGGTTCCGTAGTCGCCTTTCTTCTCGCAAGAAAGTTCGGCAAGCCTCTGTTACAGGACCTTTTCCCGTCGGGAAAGTATCATAAATGGTCTTCATGGGCTTCAAAGAGCAGATCCTATACGGCTTTTCTCTTTATGGCCATGCTGCTTCCGCTGTTCCCGGATGACTATCTATGTTATCTGACGGGAGTGTCGAAGATGACCGCAAGGAAATTTGTATGGATCATAATACTCGGAAAACCCTGGTGCATTCTTGCATACAGCCTCGGTTTCTCGTTGATCCGATAAGTGGGGAATTGAAAAAAGGAGAGAAAAATGAACTCAAAGATCAAGCCTTTGGGCTACTACAACTACACGGTCGTATTGACCTACATCGGCATGCTGACCGGATTTATCGGCATAGTTTATGCTTTTGAGCAGAACACCTTCGCCGCAGTCATCTGCCTTATGATCGCAGGCTTTTGCGATATGTTTGACGGCGCCATCGCTTCCACAAGGCCCCGCACGGTGCAGGAGAAGACTTTCGGCATACAGATCGATTCACTCAGCGATCTTATCTGTTTCGGCGTCCTGCCCGCTGTCATAGTTTACAGCAGAAACCTTCATAACAACCTTGTGCTTGCCGTATGCGCTTTATATGTGCTTTGCGCGCTGATAAGACTTGCATATTTCAATGTTGATGAACAGGAGCGCCAGCAGGTCAGCTCAGGTTCGAGAGAACTGTATTACGGTCTTCCCGTGACATTGTCCGCTCTGTTTATTCCGGTAGTGAATGCAGCATGCAAAGCATTTTCATGGAAGGCATCGATCGCACAGACACTTACGCTGTTCATTATGGCAGTATGTTTCCTGACACCGGTTCCCTTAAAGAAACCCAAGCTTGTCGGAAAGATATGTGTTCTGCTTTGCGGCGTGATCGAAGTTGGCTTTGTCATTCTGACACTGGACGGGGTATGATGAACGCGGATTTTTTCTATAACAATGCATTTGGCCGGGGAGTGCTGAAACTCATGATGAAAGCGGGGATGTTCAAGCCGGTGGCCGGCTTCCTTTCATCGGGAATTTCGAAGCATATGATCCCCGGTTATATTAAAAAGAACAATATCGATATGAGCCGTTACGGGGAGCAAAAATATGCTTCCTTTGCCGAGTTCTTCGGCCGCAGAAGGGAAATATCGTTTGACGATGATCCGAAAGCACTTATCGCGCCTTGCGACAGCATGCTTTCGGTTTATGGTATTAAGCAGGATCTTGAAGTACCGATAAAAGGATCCCACTATACCGTATCGGATCTGATCCCCGATGAGGAATACGCAGGCAGGTTCAGGAACGGCCTCTGCCTTGTTTTTCGTCTGGAGGCATCGGATTATCATCATTTCTGTTTCTTTGATAACGGAAAGAAGATAAGGAGCGGTTTCGTACCGGGCCTGCTTCACAGTGTTCAGCCGATAGCTCTGAGGCATTTCCCGGTGTTCCGTCTGAACCGCAGATGGTGGGATGTGCTGGAGACCGAGCATTTCGGACTTGTCGCTCAGACGGAGATCGGTGCCATGGCCGTGGGCGGCGTGAGCTTCGCACCCGATACCGAAAACTTCAAAAAAGGACAGGAAATGGGCAACTTTGAACTTGCCGGTTCCACGATCGTTCTTCTTCTGAATCCGAATGCGGCAACATCCCTCATGCTGAATGCCGGCATCGGATCGGATGAGGTTCGTGTTACCATAGGCTCTGTGATCGGGAGGTTATGAGATGGAAACAGAAAAACGGTCAAGGCGGGAAGTTGTTAAGAAACTCATTCTGCTGGTCGGAGCCGCGGTGTTCAACTTTTCCTGCTACTTTATCGGAAGGCTGATCGCGGACGACTTTCATCATTACGACTTCACAACGGATTTCGATCGTATGATCCCGTTCATCCCCTGGACGATACTGATCTATTGGGGAGGATATGCTCTCTGGATCGCAAATTATATACTCGGCAGCTTTTTTGACAAAAGCGGGTTTGACCGGGCGCTGATCGCGCATTTTATGGGTGAAACTGTATGCTTCCTCTGCTTCGTCTTTCTGCCTACCACGATGGTAAGAGCCGAGATAACGGGCACGTCCCTGTTTGACAACTTTATGCGGATGACATATACAGTTGACAGCGCCGACAACCTTCTTCCTTCGATCCACTGCTATGTCAGCTGGATCTCATGGATCGCTGTGAGGGACAACAGCCGCATTCCGAAAGCATATCGCATATTCTCGCTTGTTTTTGCCGTGTCGATCTGCATATCCACGTTGACCGTAAAGCAGCACGTGATCGCGGATGTGATAACCGGAGTTGCTCTGGCGGAGGTGAGTTATTTTGCCGCGGGGCTGTTCGGAAAACTGAAAAGGAAACAATGAGATTTAAAAGATGCCTTCGGGGCATCTTTTTTATTTATGTGCCCCATTTTTTGCACATTAATAGTGTATAATGGAAACAAACGTTTACATTTTGATCTGCAAAGCACAGACATAACACTCAGGAGGCGGATATATGAGTCTTAGACCCATACTCGGACCCGCGGGAAGCGGAAAAACAAAAAAACTGTTTGAAACAGCGATAAAAGAGGCCGGGAAGAACCCCGAAACAATGTATTATTTCCTGGTTCCCGAACAGTTTTCTTTACAGACACAGTATGACCTCCTGTCGGTGCATCCGAAGGGCGGCATACTGAACATCGATGTTACGAGCATGGCGAGGCTCGCGAATGCGGCGTTTACGAAGCTTTCGGGAATGAAACATGAGTTTATCCCCGAGATCGGAAAGAGCATGATCATCAAAAAGGTCCTGAACGACTGTGGGGACAAGCTCGTGCTCTATGGCAGAAACGCAAAGCATACGGGCTTTGTCGCGGAAGTGAAGGCTTTGCTCTCGGAGCTGTTTCAATATGGGATCACAGAAGAAGACCTTGCGCAGGCCGTGAAGGATTCCGAAAAGGAACCGATGCTTAAGAGAAAGCTTCAGGATGCCCTGACGCTGATGGCAGGGTTCAGGACCTGCCTCGGAGACAGGCTTATGACCAATGAGAGCATGTATGATGCTTTTGCGTCTGTGCTTGAAAAGAGCGGGATAGCGGATAACGCTGTCTTTATCCTGGACGGTTTCACCGGCTTTACGCCTTCCCAGAGCAATCTTCTGAAGGAGTTTATGCGCCTCGGAAAAGACGTATATGTTTCGTTTACGATAGATGAGAAGTCGGTTCATCCTTCGCTTCCGGAGTATGATGTGTTCCATATGAGCATGGAGGCTCTCACAAAGCTTGAAAAGCTTGCGGAGGAAGCTGGCTGCGATGTTAAAAAGCCGGTATTCACGGACTATGACAAATACTCATCGGAGAATTTAAAAGCACTTGAGAGAGGCCTTTTCAGGACGGGAACGGCAAAGACAACGTGGGATAGGTCCGTTGTCATATACAGCGCAAGTGATGTTACTGAGGAGACGAAGCGGACGGCCGCGGAGATAGAGCGCCTTGTCAGAACGCAGGGATACCGCTATTCAGACATCGCGGTGGTGCTCGGAGACATCGACCTATACGGAGAGAGGATGTGCACCGAACTGGACAAGGTACATGCCAGCTACTTTTTAGACCGAAAAAAGACTATGCACGAGAACGAATGCTCGGGCTTCACGGAAACGGTCCTTAAGCTTATGGAAAAGGGGGCGGACACGGATCTCCTCATGGCATATGCGAAGAACAGCCTTTCGGGTATCGATTATGATGATGCCTGCGTTCTCGAGAACTATTGCAAAGCTCTGGGGATCAGGGGCAACGCCTTCAAAAAGGAATTCACAAAGAAGTTTTACGGGAAGCAGGATATCCCGCTTAAAAGGGTGAACGCGGTAAGAGCTCAGCTTATGGACGAGCTTTCGGGCATGCTGAAGGTCAGACGGTCGACCGCGGCAAAGTATTCCGATAAGATGGCTGCTTTCCTCGACAGGATGCAGACCGAAAAAAGGCTGGAAGCCATAGCGGACGATTTTGCAAAGAGGAATGAGAACTTAAAGGCAAAGGAATATTCGGAGGTATTCGACGTCCTTTCGGACATACTGACCCAGGCAAAGGAGCTCCTGGGAGATGTGGAAATGGATGCGACCGAGTACAGAGGACTTATAGAGGCGGGGCTTTCGGAAGCAAAGGTCGGCCTGGTTCCGCACGGCTCGGACAGGATAACCATAGGAGATATTGAGAGAACGAGGCTGAGCCATGTGCGAGCACTGTTCCTTTTGGGAGCGAATGAAAATAAGCTGCCTGCCCCATCCGGCGGACACAGTCTTATATCGGACAATGATAAGCGCAATCTCCTCCGCAAAGGTATGGAATTGTCGCCTTCATATTTAAAAAAGATCGGAAATGACAAGTTTTATCTCTATCTGACACTTACCAAACCCACAGACCTTCTCTGGATATCATATCCGGCAGCCAACGGAAACGAACGACTGAAGCCGGCGCCCATCCTCGGCGAGATCACCGGACTGTTTAAGGATATGAAGATCATAGGAAAAAATGATCTCGACAAGGCAACAAGGATACTTGAGAACGATCTCGGACTTACTGCCGAACAGGCGGAGATCAGGCGCAGAAATGAAAGACTGGCAAGGTTTGCGCCCTATGTCCCCGAGTCGGTCACGCCTGATGAAGCGAAGGCGCTCTACGGGGAAAAACTTGCGGGCAGCATATCGAGACTTGAGACCTATGCGAGGTGTCCTTTCAAGCATTTCCTGAGCTACGGGCTCGGAATAAGGAAAAACGAGACCTACAGGCTGGATGCATCGGATTTCGGAAACATATCCCACGAGGCTCTGGAAAAATACGGAAATACACTTAAGGAACGGGGCCTTGATTGGGTTGAGATCTCAGAAGCGGAACGAAACGGCATAATAAGCGAATGCGTACGGGAAGTGGTCGATGCGCACAAGGAAGGGATCCTCGCCGACACATCAAAGAACAAGTATATTTCCCAAAGAATAGAAGAGGCACTGACGCTTTCCGTCGAGATGTTCACGCAACAGTTGAAAGACACGGATTTCAGGCCGTACGAATTCGAAAAGAAATTTGTAATAGACAGGGACAACTTTATCTTAAACGGAAAGATAGACAGAATAGATGTATGCGATAAAGAGGGGTTAAAGGCTGTCAAAGTCGTGGATTACAAATCGGGTGAAAAAGATTTTGATTTTGCGGAGCTCTATTACGGGCTTTCGCTGCAGCTCCCCGCTTATCTGAATGTTGCCGTGGAAAGCCTGAGCCCGAAGATAGAAGGTATAGAGAATATGAGCGCTTCGGAAAGGGTGAGACTTAAAAGTGCCCGGACTGACGGCTTCAGGCCCGCGGCCATGTTATATGACCAGGTGCAGGATCCGGTCATAAAAGATGACGATCTGGAATATTTTGAAGATACGGCAGAAACCGAGGAAAAGATCAAAGACAAGATAACGCAAGACTTTAAGCCCACAGGTCTTGTAAACGACGATCATGGCATAGTTAAAAGTCTGGATCACAGTTTCGGAGAAGACAATGAGATAATAAAGGGAAGCGTTACTTCCTCAAAAGTACCCGTAAAGACGAACAAAGCCAATCCCAAGATCGGACCGTACCCTCAGTATTCCGCCAATTCGAAGGTGCTGCCCGAAAGAGAACTGCGGTTCCTGCTTGAATATGCGGTCGATAAGATGGGAGAGGGCGTTAAAAAGATCATGGAAGGCGATGTTGCAGTAACACCGGTCAGAAGTGACAAGAGCGTCTGCACTTATTGCGATTTCAAGAGCATATGCGGATTCGATCCCAAGAACGGCTGCAAGGAAAAGAAGCTGAAGAAAGTCGATAAAGATATTGTTCTGGCAAAGATCACCGAAGGAGAAAACTGATGGGAGAGATAAAGCTTACAAAAGCACAGCAAAATGTAGTTGACGCAAGAGACTGTTCGCTCCTGGTCGCGGCAGCTGCCGGTTCCGGTAAGACTGCGGTGCTTGTCAGAAGAATAATCGAAAGACTGCGTTCGGGCTCGACTTCCCTCGACCGTCTGCTCATCGTGACATTTACAAAGGCGGCGGCATCGGAGATGAGGGAGAGGATCGGGAAAGCCATTGCGAAAGAGTTGGATAAAGATCCGCAGAACATAAGGCTTAAGGAGCAGGCGGCTCTTTTGTCGGAGGCAAGGATATCCACGATCGACAGCTTCTGCAGTATGGTGGTAAGGGAGAATTTCCAGGCTTTGGGCATAGATCCCGGCTTTTCCGTCATGGAACCCGCCGAGAACGACCTGATCATGGATGATGTGCTTGAAGAACTGTTCGAGGAAGAATATGAAAATGCTTCCGATGATTTTAAGACGCTGATATCCTCTTACGGCAAGTATAAGGACGACAGCGATGCGGTGGATATTGTCAGAAGAATGTATAACTTCGCATATAACGAGACAAGGCCGGAGGACTGGCTGAACAGCGTGATCGAGGAGTTTGACAAAGGCCTTGACAAAGACTTCTTTGACGGCATAATGCATGAATTCGGTGTTCTTCTGGATGACATCACAGGTGTAATGAATATGGCAATATCCATGTGCAAGGAGCCTGCGGGCTATATACATGATCTTACCGCATTTGAGGATGATCTGGCCTTTTATACCGATCTCGGTAACGGGCTTTCCGACTATGACGGTATCATTCGTAAGCTGAACGCCCGCAAATGGCCGCCCGCAAGCTCGAAACAAAACCCGGAGTCCTGCGATCCGATTCTTAAACAAAAGGCAAGGGATCTGAGGGCTGCCTGCAGGAAGGAACTGGATGACTTCAGAAAAAGGTATCTGAATGTCACAACGGAGCAGGCAAAAACGGTATATGAGCTCACCCGTCCCGCGGTTTTTGCCCTTGTCAGGATAACCCTGAAATATATGGAGATGCTTAAGGAGGCAAAAGTCGAGAAAAACGCATATTCCTTTGCGGATATCGAGCATCTGGCTTTTAAGATACTGTGCGAGAAGGACGAAAACGGCAACGAGAGACCGTCGGCAGTGGCAAAAGAACTTGCAACGGGATATGACGAGATCATGATAGACGAGTATCAGGATTCCAGCTATCTTCAGGAGTATATGCTGAAGAGCGTTTCCGGCGAATACGGAGACCGCATACCCAACCTCTTTATGGTGGGCGATGTAAAACAGAGCATATACAGATTCCGTCAGGCGAGGCCGGAACTTTTTGAGGAAAAATACGAGAGCTTTTCGGACACGGGACTTCACAGAAAGATCGACCTTTCGGAAAATTTCAGAAGCAGAAAGAGCGTGCTTGATGCGGTGAACATTCTTCTGGCTCCCGTTATGAGGAAGGATGTCACGGAGATAGAGTATGACGCGGCGGCGGCCCTTCACTTCGGTTCGACGGCTTATACGGATGACGATCCAAACAAGCCTTTATACAATACGGAATTCATATTCATAGACAGGGAAGTAACGGGCGGGGAAACAGCGGAAGCCGAGGGCGAAGACGAGGAACCGGAGGAAAGTCTGGATGACGGACAGCCCAACGCATACGAAAGAGAAGCGCTTACCGTGGCGAAAAAGATCAGGGATATGATAGAGAACGGCTTTCCGGTTTCCAACGGAGTTACAGATGACGGCGAGAAGAAAACAAGGCCGGCGAGACCGGGGGATTTTGCAATACTTACAAGAGCGGGCAAAAAGACCTCCGAGATCTTCGCTAAGGCTCTTTCGAAAATGCTGATCCCGTCCGTCTCTGAAACCGGAACGGGCTTCTTTGATGCGGTTGAGATCAGAAAAACGCTTGCTTTTCTGCGTATCCTGGATAATCCTTATGACGATATTTCCTTTACGGCGGCGCTTTATTCACCTTATGGCGGTTTTGGCACGTCGGATCTGGCAGAGCTCAGGATCCGTTACGGGGAGAAGAGCAGGTCGAAGATGCTCTATGAGTGTATGCTTGATGCCCTTAAAAAGCCGGATGAGGAAGATGCGCTTTGGCAGAAGATCAAGGCCTTTATGGATACCCTCGCATATATGCGCGGCCTGAACGAGACGCTGACTGTTCATGAAGTGATCACGGCGTTCTACGAGAGGACGGGATATCAAAGGATGGTAGCGGAGATGCCGAGAGGCGACGGAAAGCGGGGAAACCTCGATATCCTTGCTTCTTTGGCCGAAAAGTACGAGAAGAGTTCCTTTGCGGGCCTTCATGATTTTATCCGCTACATCGACAGGCTGATAGATAAAAAGAAGGATTTCGGCGAAGCTGAAGCGGAAGCATCGGAAGATTCCGTTCTGGTAAGCACGATGCATAACTCCAAGGGCCTGGAGTTCCCCGTGGTCTTTGCCTGCATGATGCAAAAGGAATTCAATACTTCGGATGTCAAGAAGGAAGTGCTGTTCCACCGTACAATGGGCATAGCCGCCAACCAGGTGGACGGAAAAAGAAGGACAAAGAGAAAGACCATAAAGCAGAATTATCTTCAAAGCCTGGAAATGCAAAAGCTTATCTCCGAAGAACTCAGGATCCTTTACGTTGCGCTTACGAGAGCAAAAGAAAAGCTGTTTATAGTCGGTACCGTGAAGGAACCTGAGATACTTTTCGAAAAAAGCAGAACCACATTGCTCGTCGGGGAAAGACCGACCGCGACATATATGAAAGGCATTAAGAACTTTGCGGACTTTATGTATCCCACGATCTTCAGCTCGATGGCGCCCGAAGAGATCGCGGCGCTGCTTGAAACAGGACATAAGGATATATATGTCACAAGGCATGCGGGAACAGAGGTCTATACGGCGGGCTTCGGTCTGTCCTACGTGAAGTATGATGAAGGAAGCCTTTCGGAACCGGCGCAGGGCGGGAAAAAGAAAAATGAGTCCGAAAACAGATATGCCGAAGACATACCCGTAGATTTCAAAAACGATCCGGACATAAGGAAAGAGATAGAAGCACAGCAGAACTTCGTCTATCCGAACAGAAGCAAGATCAATGCGCCTATGAGAGTGTCTGTTTCGGCTCTCAAGCATATTGAGATCGAGAACCTGATTGGGAACGGTGAACGTGTGGAGGACGATGCTCCGGTGATGCCGGGTATCCCCGCGGAGAGAAAAAAGAAAAAGAAGGAAAAGGTCTCAGACGGAGCACTCCGCGGAACTCTTTACCACGAGGTCTTCGAAAAGCTCCGCTATAACGGCGACTATTCGACGATATCAAAGGCGGAGGCATCCGTTAAGGCTGATGTGAAAGCGCTGATCGAAGACAAATTCCTTGAAGCGGATATTCTTAAGACTGTGTCGGCGAACGATATCGCATTATTCTGTATGAGCGGCATCGGAAAGCGGATGATCGAAGCGAACAGAGGCGGAAAGCTGCACCGCGAACAACCGTTTGTATACGGGCTT
>JAEEGL016474284.1_pt1 | contig 11904 bp, 6 predicted proteins | sample 9134231 | NCBI WGS metagenome assembly JAEEGL01 (sample SAMN16246548, study PRJNA631951) | gut metagenome | biome: gut microbiome; feature: rumen; material: fiber-attached | host: Bos | place: Iran: Karaj | collected 2018-10 | reverse complement strand
TACTTGTAAACAATGTTCGGTAAGATTTGAATACAAAGGTGAACAAGTAAGAGGTGTAAGAAACTCAGCTCATGAATGTGTATGCCCTTCTGAAAATGAATTCAAAGAAGGAGGTAAATACTTTGGTTATATAGATAAAGATACGGAAAGCTATGATGCAAGTGAATTAACTTGTAAGAAATTGGATACAGAATGTGTAGCACCGTTGAAACCGTTTAATCACAAATGTGTATGTATGACGGAAGCTGAAATCAGGGCGCAAATGCCAAACTATATCGGAGAAAATGAAGAATACTTTGCTGAAAATACTTCTGAAAACTACACTTGTAAACAATGTTCCGTAAGATTTGAATATAAAGGTGAACAAGTACGAGGTGTAAGAAATTCAGCTCACGAATGTGTTTGCCCTTCAGAAAATGAATTCAAAGAAGGCGGTAAATACTTCGGCTACATAGATAAAGATACAGAAAGCTATGATGCAAGTGAATTAACTTGTAAGAAAATAGATACTGAATGTGTAGCACCGTTGAAACCGTTTAATCACAAATGTGTATGTATGACGGAAGCGGAAATCAGGGCGCAAATGCCAAACTACATAGGAGAAAACGAAGAATATTTGGAAAGCAATACATCAGACCAATATACTTGTAAACAATGTTCTATTCTTTTCTATTATGATGGTAGACCTGTTAGAGCTGCAAGAAATCTGCAACATCAATGCGGATGTCCATCAGAAAACGTATTTAATACAGAATTTGCAGGTTATATTGATGTACACTCAGAACATTATGACAGCACCAATCCAGAATGTAAGGTAGTCGATACCGTTTGTGAAAAACCTGAGGTTCCTTACTATCATGAATGTAAATGTATGAGTGAAACGGAGATTAAAGCTTGGAACCCTGATTATATTACTGATGAAGAAGAATATTATGCACAATCTCATACTTGTAAACGTGATAAATGTCCTGTCAGATTTCAATATAATGGTCAAAATGTACGTGGTGTAAGATTGGCTAACGGCGAATGTGCATGTCCTGAAAAAGCAGCATTTGAAGAAGGCGGAATTTACTATGGCTACATTGGTCGTACAGAAGAATATGATGCAAATGCATTTACTTGTAAAATAAACATTTGCAGACCGTATAATAATATTTATGTTGTACAAAGTAATAACTATGATTACAATGCTACTCCGGGATTTACACTCGAATATCAAATTAAATCCTTCTCTACAACAAACACACCCGACTTAATACCGGGCGGTTATGTAAGAGGTAGCGGCTTTAATGTAAATCATCAGGATGATGAAAATTGGAATAATCTTCTTAAGAAGATGTCAGCAAAAGATAAAGCAAGAACATTTGAATATTTCAATGCTTATGTTATTGCTGATACCGGTGAAGTTATAGGAGTTTTAACAAAACCGATGGCAACAAAAGTACTTGTAAGCAATAAACCGATTGATACAGATATTTGTGAAACTTATTATTGCTCTTTATCATTAACAGGTAATCAAGCAAATCGTGAAGAATGTATCAAAACTTGTAAAGCAATAGAGCCAATAAGTTCTGTTTATGCAAACTACTATCCGAATGTTCCTCACGAAACTTATCAATATCATGGTGAATTCTACGGCGGAGCATTATCCTTCAACGGATGCGAATATAATGTTCAAAACTCAATATTCCGTCACAGTTCACCGTTGGTACTTGACCTTCTCGGCAACGGATTTAAGTTCACAAATATAACAGACGGTGTTGATTTTGACTTAAATGCTGATGGTGAAGTTGAAAGAACCGCATGGTTAACAGAGCAAACCGAATTTGATAATGCGTTCCTTGTTTATGATAAAAATAAAAACGGGCAAATTGATGACGGTAAAGAACTCTTTGGTGACCAAAACGGCGCTGAAACCGGATTTGACGAACTTAAAAAATACGATGACAATAATGACGGTGTAATCGATGAACTCGATGGAATATTCAATAAACTTGCACTTTGGGTAGATTATAACAAAAATGCCAAAGTTGATGCGAATGAATTGAAAACTCTACAAGAAGCCGGTGTTACCGAAATGAAGGTTACGTTCAAGAAGCAGCTTGATGAAAAAGGAAACGTTACTACTGATGAAAACGGAAACATTACAGGTTTTGTCGGTCAGTTCAAAATGATGGTTGATGGAGTCGGAGAAGTCGTCAGAACCATGATTGACGTATTCTTTATGACTATGCAAAATATTATGTCTTAATCCCATAAATCCATATATAAATTGAGACAAGAGCGGTGGGTAGGTGTAAAAGCCTATCCGCTTTGCTGCCTAAATTTTTCGTTGTTTTATTTTGAATAATTTGATAAAATACTTTTGTTATAGGGCTGATACTAGATAAGAGAAAACATTATGATTAAACCTAAAAAATGTATAGAAAATATTATTCCTTATAAAGTTGAAAAATATCAGGAGTATAAATTAAAATTAGATTTTAATGAAAATTTAATCGGACCTTCTCCAAAAGTAATGGATGCAATAAAAAATATTGATTATAAAAAAATAAACTTTTATCCGGCTTATGAAGAGCTTATTTCAGAAATTGCAAAATTTAACAATGCAGACAAAGAAATGATTACTGCAACAAATGGTGCTGATGAAGCATTTAAATATGTATTTGATGCTTTTATTGAACCTAATGATGAAATATTATCAGTTACTCCCGCTTTTTCTATGCCAAAGCAATATGCAGTTACTGCAGGTGCAAGATTTGTAGAAATTCCCTATAAAGAAAAGTGGATATTTCCTAAAGAAGATTTTTTAAACAGAATTAACGATAATACCAAGATGATTATGCTCACTTCTCCGAATAGTCCCACAGGGGATATAATTGATGAGGAGGTTATTGAACAAATATTAGTGAAAGCAAACAATGCGGCTGTTGTTATTGATGAAACCTATGCTTCCTATTGCGGTATTACACATACAAATTTGATAAATAAATATGAAAACCTTATTATAATTAAATCTATGTCAAAGGATTTTGCAATAGCAGGATTAAGACTGGGATATATAATTTCAAGAGAAGAAAATATTAATCAGATAAGGAAAATTGTTGCCCCATATAGTGTAAATTCTATTGCTGCTCTTGCAGGGAAAATATCCTTGCAGGATAAAAATCATTTGCAATATGTTAAAGATGAAATTAACAAATCAAAAGAATATTTACTGATGGAGTTACCAAAATTTGCAAAAAATGTTTATAAAAGTTTTGCTAATTTTATACTTGTGGATTTTGCTGAAAAAGCCGAATTTTATTATAAAAAACTTTTACTCAACGGAATAAAAACGAAAATTTTTAAGACCGGTGAATGTAAGAACTGCTTCAGACTTACTGTTCCGAAATTAGAGGATGCAAAAAATATTATATCAGTTCTTGAAGCAAAAGAGATGATAGTTTTTGATATGGATGGAGTATTGATTAATGCAACAAATTCATACAGAAAAGCGATAGAAAAGACCTTTGAATTTTTTGCTAATAAACAAACAACTTCAAAAGCCATACAGGATGTTAAAAATCTTGGCGGATATAATAATGATTGGGATTTAACGGAGTATTTATTAAATCAGGAGGGAATTAAACCTGACAAAAATTTATTAATACAAAAATTCCAAGAGTTATATTTTGGAGAAAACGGAGAAGGCCTGATTTCGAAAGAGGATTTGCTTATAAAAAGGGAAGAATTGGAAACACTATCTAAGAAATATGATTTGGCAATATTTACGGGACGTCCTATTAAGGAAGCCTTTTTTGCCTTGAAGAAATTTGATATAGAAAAATACTTTTTATATATTATTACCTCGGATGATTTGCCTCCTGATAAACAAAAGCCTGACGGTATGGGGTTAGAGATTATTAAGTTTGTAGCTAATCCTCCAAAGGTATTTTATATGGGTGATACGAGGGATGATATTTTGGCTGCTAAAGCAGCAGGTGTTATTCCTATAGGAGTTTTGCCTCCAACAGATAAATCCGACAATTTAAGAGGAATAATGACTGATACCGGAGCTAAAGCAGTTTTAAATAATGCAGCAGATTTTATTAATATTGGAGATAATTTATGAGAGAAGCAACGATTGAACGCAATACAAATGAAACCCAAATTAAACTGAAGTTGAATATCGATGGTACGGGAAAACATTCTATTAAAACACCAATAAAATTTTTTACTCACATGTTAGAGCAGTTCGCTTCGCACGGGCATTTTGATGTTGACTTAGAGGTAAATTCACTTGATAGCGATCCTCATCACAGCATTGAGGATGCGGCAATTGTTTTAGGAAGTGCAATATTAAAAGCTCTCGGTGATAAAAAAGGTATAAAAAGATTTGCTCATACCATTATTCCTATGGATGAAGCTCTTGCTATGACTTCTATTGATATAAGCGGAAGGGCTTTTTGCAATATAGAAACGGAAATCCCCGAGGAAAAGATAAATGATTTCGATACAATTTTGGTTAAGCATTTCTTTCAAAGCTTTGCTGCCAACAGTTTGACTACACTTCATATAAAACAAGTCAGAGGTGAAGATTCTCATCATATCGTTGAAGCTATATTTAAGTCTTTTGCCAGAACATTGGCTGCCGCTTGTGAAATCGATGAAAAATATAAAGATATTACTCCCTCAACAAAAGGTGTTCTATGATTTGTATTATAAATTATGGGGGCGGAAATTTAAGAAGTGTTGAAAATATATTAAAGGCACTTGGACAAGATTATATTATCTCTAATAAAAAAGAGGATATTCTTGCTTCTCAAAAAATTATTTTTCCCGGGCAGGGACACTTTGGACAATCAATGACAGCCATAAAAGAAGCAGGTCTTGATAAAATAATAGCAGATGTTTTGGATAAAAGAATACCGTTTCTCGGAATTTGTGTCGGTTTACAAGTTCTTTTTGAAGCTTCCGAAGAAGCACCTGATGTAAAAGGATTGGGTATATTAAAAGGAGATATTATAAAATATAAAACAGGTAAAACCCCCCAAATCGGATGGAATAAAATCAAAACTACAAAAAATAATTCTATTTTGTTTGATGATTATTACTATTTTGTAAATTCTTTCTATGCTAATCCTATTGATAAGAATATAATTTCCTCTACGGCAAATTATAATATCGAATTTTGTGCCTCCATAGAGAAAGAAAATCTTTATGCAACTCAATTTCATCCTGAAAAAAGCGGCAGGATAGGAATTGAAACAATAAAGAATTGGGTTAACTCTTAAATAATATTCATGTTTATGATACGCTCTTATATATGGAAGACGAATTAAAATACTGGCTGTTATATTCATTATTAGAGGGCATTGGTTCTCTTAAACCGATTGATATATTTAATTATTTCGGTTCGATGAAAAATGCCTATTTTGCTTCGGCATCCGAATGGAGAGAAATCACCTCTCTTAAAGATAAAACAATTTCTAATATAAAAGAGAGATATAAAAAAATTGATATAGATAATCTTGAAAACATTTTAAAAGAAAAAAACGTACATGTTGTTACTTATATTGATAAAGATTATCCCGAAATACTTAAAAATATCTATAATCCTCCCGCAGTTATTTATTATAAAGGAGAATTTTTATCAAAAGATTTCAATAATGCTCTTGCGGTTGTTGGCAGTAGAAAATGCAGTCAAACTGCAATAGAAAATACAAAACAAATAATAAGCGGATTAAAAAATACTAATGTAATAATTGTAAGCGGCGGAGCAAGAGGAATAGATACAACATCACACAAAGCAGCTCTCGAAAACCGGCTTGAAACAATTGTAGTTTTAGGCGGAGGTTTGGATAATATTTATCCTAAAGAAAATAAACAACTGTTTGAAAAGGTAATTGAGAATAACGGTGCTATTATAAGCGAATATTTTCCTGCAGTTATGCCAGATGTATTCAGATTTCCCGAGAGAAACAGAATAATAAGCGGGTTATCAAAAGGTACTTTGGTTGCGGAAGCCGGAGAAAAAAGCGGAGCATTAATTACCGCAAGATTATGTTTAGAACAGGGAAAAGAGCTTATGTGTTTGCCGGGATTGCTCTCTAATCCCAACACAAAAGGAACTCATAATCTTATAAAGCAAGGTGCGGCACTCGTTACATCAGCAGAAGATATTATTAATATTCTTAATTTGACGGAAACTATACAAAATAAAACTTCTCAAAAAATAAATTTAGATTTAAGCGAGGAGGAAAAAGAAATTTTTGAAATTCTTGAACTTGAGCCAAAATCGGTACAGGAAATACTCGATAATACAAAAATCGAACCAAAAAATGTAATGATTATATTGACAATGCTCGAACTTAAGGGCATAATCAAACAGTTACCCGGCGAAATTTATACAAGGGCATGAAAACATGGCAACAGCAAAAAAAACTACAACAAAAAAGGCAGCAGCTAAAAAAGATACAACCAAAACTTCAAGTAAAGAAAATTTTTTGGTTATAGTTGAGTCGCCTGCAAAATCAAAAACGATTACCAAAATGCTTGGTAATAATTATAAAGTATTGGCAAGCTTCGGGCATATAAGGGATTTTCCTAAGAATATATTGGGTGTGGATGTTAAAAATGATTTTGAACCCACTTATGAAATAATTCCCGAAAAAAGAAAAGTTGTTCAAGAGCTTAACAAAAATGCTAAAGAAGCAGCAAAAATCTTCCTCGCACCCGATCCTGATCGTGAGGGAGAAGCTATCGCTTGGCATATTGCACAAGTCCTCAAGGTACCTGAGGAAAAGATTATAAGAATAGAATTTAATGAAATTACAAAAAATGCGGTTACTCATGCAATTGAATCTCCGAGAACAATTGATATGAACAGGGTTTATGCTCAGCAAACAAGACAGATTTTAGACAGAGTTGTAGGTTACAAAATAAGTCCCGTACTTTGGGAAAAACTCCATAACAGAAGATTATCCGCAGGCAGAGTGCAAAGTGTTGCACTTAAGCTCATTTGTGAAAGAGAAGCGGAGATAGAAGCTTTTGTTCCCGTTGAATATTGGAACATTTCTGCAGACCTTACAAAGCAAGGTTCAAAACATATTTTTTCTGCTGAATTAACAAAGTATAAAGATAAAAAAATTGAAATAAAAAATGAGAAAGAAGCTCAGAAAATAGTTGAGGATTTAACAAAACCTAATGTTGAATTTAATATTTCTAAAATAACAAAGAAGGAAACTCTGCGTAATCCGCAAGCACCTTTTATAACAAGTACACTTCAAAGAGAAGCAAGTACAAAACTCGGTTATGGTGTTACAAAAACCATGCAGATAGCACAAAAACTTTATGAGGGAATAGAGCTTGGTTCTGATGGCCCTGTCGGACTTATTACTTATATGAGAACAGACAGTACAAGAATTTCAGAGGAAGCTAAGGCTGCCGCAAAAGATTTTATTATTGATAAATACGGAAAAAATTATTATCCCGAAAAGCCTAATGAATATGCCAAAAAAGGCAAAAACGTTCAGGATGCACACGAAGCAATTCGTCCCTCTTATGTGGACAGAACACCGGAATCAATAAGAGAATATCTGACTAGCGAGCAGTATAGGTTATATAAACTCATTTGGTCAAGATTTATGGCTAGTCAAATGGTTAGTGCCAAAGTTGAAAACAATGGAGTTGAAATAGAAGCTGATGATTATATCTTTAGGATGTCCTCAAGCAAAATTACTTTCAACGGCTTTCTTATCGTTTATGACGACAGAGAAGAAGATGAACAGGATACATCTATTCCGACATTTAAAAAGGATGATAAATTAGTCTTGCAAAAACTTAATCCGACTCAACATTTCACTTCTCCTCCGCCCAGATACAGCGAAGCAAGTTTGGTTAAAATTCTTGAAGAAAAAGGTATAGGCAGACCTAGTACCTATGCACCTATTATTACAAAAATTCAGCAAAAAGCTTATATTGAAAAGATAGATAAAGCTCTTGCCCCGACACTTTTGGGTAAAACGGTAAATGACCAGCTTTCAAAGCATTTTTCAAACATTATAAACTATGATTTCACCGCAAAAATGGAAAATAAACTTGATGAAATCGCTCAAAACTCAAAGGATTGGAAAAATACGATAAAAGATTTCTATACACCATTTATAGAAGTCGTTAATAAAGCAAAAGAAAATATGGAAAATGTTCAAATAAAATCGGGAGTAAAATGTCCGAATTGCGGAAAAGATATGGTGGTAAGAACAAGCAGATTTGGCTCTACTTTTTTAGGCTGCAGCGGTTATCCGAATTGTAAGACTATGCTGCCCATAAATTCGCAAACAGGTGTAGCTGAAGTTTCAACAGAACCAAAAGTAAGCGAGGAAAAATGCCCTAAATGCGGAAATAATATGGTAATTAAGCATGGACCTTACGGGCAGTATCTTGAATGTAGTGATGAAAATTGCAAACACAGACAAAAATTGGTGGTAAAAACAGGGGTGAAATGTCCTCAAGACGGCTGCAACGGTGAAATTATTCAGAAAAAATCAAAATACGGAAGAATATTCTATGGCTGTAATCAGTATCCTTCTTGCAATTTTGCACTTTGGTATGAGCCGACAGGCGAAAAATGTCCCGAATGTGGCTCCCTATTAGTAAAAAAAGTTTTGAAATCGGGCGAAAAAATAGAATGTTCTTCAAAAACCTGCAAATATACTAAGCCTGTTGGAGATGAGGTTGATTTTTAAACCTTGGCTTAATAATTTTAATAAAATTAAAACGGCATGAATGTAATTATAACAGTTAATTACATTTTGTTTATGCGAACTGTTGCAGCTTGTTTTGGCAATTTTTGTTGCCTTAGAAATTACTTTATTAAAATAATATCAGCTAATCATTTGATCAACCGTTAGGATAAGTATGCCTGATGCACCCAAGCCTTTTAACTTATCAATGCTTTCATAGACCTTGTTTTTATCAACAACAACATGCATAACAACGTCCTTGTCATTCCCGTGCAAAGTTGTTACCGTAGGTGAACTAAGCCCTGGTAAAAATGATTTTACTTCATCCAATGCAGTTTTTGGAATATGAGCCATCAAATATTTCTTGTTTTTTGCATCGAGTGCAGAGTGGATAGCCCTTATGAAGGATTTTATTTCATCTTTTTTTGTTGTTGAAATATTGGGTGAACCGATAATTACTGCGGAGGATTCAAATATTTTCCCGATAATTTTTAATTTATTTGCCTTTAAGGTTGAACCGCTTGAAGTAATATCAACAATTACATCAACCAAGCCCATTCTCGGCATAATCTCCGTTGCACCCTCAACTTTTGCTATATCGGCTTTTATTCCGTTTTCCTTAAAATATTTATTTGCAACATTGGGAAATGAAGTTGCAACTCTGACACCATCGGGTAAATCTTTTACGCTGTTATAATTGTCCTCTTCTTTGGCGGCAACAATCATAGTACATTCGCCAAAATCCAAGTTTAATAAATTCTCCACTTCAAGCATTGACTCATTAACAATATCAATGCCTGTAAATCCTACATCACATGCACCTGTGTGAACAAATCCAGGAATATCTCTCGTTCTTACAAAAATTATTTCGTATTTTCCGTCATGAGTTTTTACACTCAAGGTTCTTTCTGATTTTGCAGGAAAATTCAAACCTGCTCTATTTAATAATTCAAATATATCTTCAGACATTCTTCCTTTATTAGGAATAGCTATTTTTAATCCTTCCATAACTAAAACCTCAAACTATTTCAACTGAAAAAATTATAACATAAAGTAAAGTCGGATATTTTATTTAAATACTAATTAAAGAAAAATTTCCAAAAGAAAAATCAGCCGAAGCTGATTTATATAATCCTTAGAAATAACAATTATTGTAACCACTATAATCATTGTAACCGTTTTCAATGATTTTTAAATTAAACTAAAATTTGAACTTTGTAATACTTTAGTATAAAAGTATCCTCTAAATACATTAGAGAATACTTTTATTAATTAAAGCATATTTTTGTTTTATTGTTTTATTGCTTCAATACAGTCATGGCAAAGAGTCGGATGCTCTTTATCTGTACCTAATTCTCTGTATTTCCAGCATCTTTCGCATTTTTCGCCTTCGGCTTTATAAACATCAACTTTTATTCCGTCTTCTTCAAAAGTATTTAAGACTTCACTGTTCATTGTTTTATTCAAGTATGCTTGAGAAGTAATAAATATCGAAGATAAATCTTTTTCGGAGGCTGACAGATAATTTTCCTTTTCTTTATCGGATACTGTTAAATTAACACATACCTCCAATGAACTTCCGACAACTTTTGAAGCTCTGAGTGGTTCTATCGCTTTCGTAACAACCTCACGAACCTTTAATATAGAACTCCACTTTTTATCGATTTCTTCATTTATCCAATTTTCATTACCTTTACACCAATCAGCAAGCAAAATACTTTCCAACCCCTGCTTTTGATTTTCAGGTAAATAAGAGAAAATATCTTCAGCTTGGTGAGGCATAACAGGAGTCATCATCCTCAAGAGAGCATGCATAATTTCGTATAAAACCGTCTGACAAGCTCTTCTTGAAAGAGATTTTTTGCCTGCGGTATATAATCTGTCTTTAACTATATCAAGATAAAATGCACTCAAGTCTACTGCGGCAAAATTCTGTAAATATTGGAAATACCTGTAAAATTCATAAGAATTAAATGCCTGAGTAACATTGTTAATCAAAACCTGCAAATTGTTTAATGCAAATTTATCTATTTCTAGTAAATCATCATATTTTACATAATCCTTTTCGGGATTAAAATCAAAAGTATTCCCGACCAAAAATCTTAACGTATTTCTGACCTTTTTAAATACTTCAACGAGCTGTTTTATTATATTATCACCGATTTTTACATCGTTACGATAATCAACACTTGCAGCCCAAAGTCTTAATACATCAGCACCAAATACATTAACTATTTTTTGAGGTTCAACGATATTTCCGATACTTTTACTCATCTTTCTGCCTTCACCGTCCAATACAAAACCGTGAGTAAGCACTTGTTTATAAGGGGCAGTACCTTTTGTTGCAACACTTGTAAGTAAAGACGATTGGAACCATCCTCTGTGCTGGTCCGAACCTTCAAGATACATGTCAACAGGAGTACCGATAAGCTCATCCTTTCTTGCATCAACAACAGCTCTGTGTGTAACTCCGCTGTCAAACCATACATCCATAATATCTGTTTCTTTTCTCAAATGTTTTGAGCCGCATTTAGGGCAAACAAAATCCTTGCCTAAAATTTCTTCAACACTATATTTTACCCAAGCATCAGAAGATTCTTTTTCAAATAAATCAGCAACTTTATCTATTGTTTCATCGGTAACAATGGCTTCGTTGCAATCATCACAATAAAATACGGGAATAGGAACCCCCCATGCTCTTTGTCTTGAAATACACCAATCCGAACGCTGTTCAACCATGTTACTGATTCTTTGCTCACCGCTTTTCGGGAACCATTGAACTTTTTTTATTTCTTCAAGTGCTTTATCTTTAAATGCTCCGACATTAACAAACCATTGAGGTGTGGCTCTGTATATAACAGGTTTTTTACATCTCCAACAATGCGGATAACTGTGAGTTATGTCTGCCTTTGCAAGCAGGGCATTTGTTTCTTCAAGTTTTTCAATAACAACCTTGTTGCCTTCAATATAACTCATACCTTCAAATTCGCCCGCTTCTTCGGTATAAATACCTTTATTATCAAGAGGAGATAAAACAGGTATTTTATATTTCATACAAACTTCATAGTCCTCCAAACCATGTCCCGGAGCGGTATGAACGCAGCCTGTACCTGCATCAAGCGTAACATGTTCGCCGACTATAATAACTGACTCTCTGTCATACAAGGGATGTTGTGTT
>JAEEGL011575053.1_pt1 | contig 11904 bp, 12 predicted proteins | sample 9134231 | NCBI WGS metagenome assembly JAEEGL01 (sample SAMN16246548, study PRJNA631951) | gut metagenome | biome: gut microbiome; feature: rumen; material: fiber-attached | host: Bos | place: Iran: Karaj | collected 2018-10 | reverse complement strand
GTGACGAAAAGCTCCGCCTCGTTGCCCTCGCAGAGCTGCTCGTTGACGTTCTTGAGGACCTCCGCGGGGCGCTCGCCGAGCTGCGCGCGGTTCTTGATCAGCGTCTTGGCGATGACCATGAACAGCGCCGCCGGAACGCCCTTGCCGGTGGAGATCTCAATGATCGCAAGCCAGACGGTGACGAAAAGCTCCGCCTCGTTGCCCTCGCAGAGCTGCTCGTTGACGTTCTTGAGGACCTCCGCAGGGCTCTCGCCGAGCTGCGCACGGTTCTTGATCAGCGTCTTGGCGATGACCATGAACAGCGCCGCCGGAACGCCCTTGCCGGAGACGTCCGCCATCACCAGCGCGATGTGGTCGTCGTCCACGAGGAAGAAGTCGTAGAAGTCGCCGCCGACCTCCTTGGCCGGATGCATGGTCGCGAAGAGGTCGAACTCGTTCCGATCCGGGAAGGCCGGGAAGATCCGCGGCAGCATGTCCGCCTGGATCTGCGTGGCGACGTTCAGCTCCGCGCCGATGCGCTCCTTCTCCGCCGTGATCGTCCGGATGTTGCCGATATACTTGACGATGTCGTTCTCCATCAGGCTGATGGACTGCGCCAGCTCCTGGATCTCGTCGTTCGTCCGGATGCCGTCGAGCGAGATGGTGGTCTCCGTCTCGTTCTGCGCGAACTCCGTGACGTTTCCGCGGATGCGCATCAGGGGATTGATGAAGCTCCTGCGCATGAAGAACCAGTAGGCGATGCTGAACACCGCAAGGATCACCACAGAGATCAGGACCATGTTGATGATGTAGCTGTGCAGCGTGGTCATGATCGTTTCCATCCAGACGTCGACGAGCAGCACCGCGGCAATGTTGCCCGCGCTGTCCTTGACGGGCAGCATACTCGAGGTCAGATAGCCGTATTTCGCGGAGTGGCGCACCATGTAGCTGTCGGGCTTCACGCCCTGCGTATAGGCCGCCCACGCCTCGTCAAAATAGGAGGACAGGGGGTCCACATCTCCGATGGAGAGGCCGGAGGAATCGTAGATGTAGCGCATCGTCTGATCCGGAGATATGGTCACGATGTAAATGTAGGCGGCGCCGGAGGCCTCCTCCACGGATTTCAGGTAAGCCGCCAGCTCCGGGTAGTACTCGTCCTCCTCCCAGGTCTGCGCGTATCTGGCGATCCGGTCGTGGTCGATGTTATCCAGAATGATGTTCGCGATCACGTAGCCGTTGTCGTTGTACATCTTGCGGATCGTGTTCTGGTAATGGTAATAGCCGCTGATCGTGGAGACCGCGCAGATCAAAACCGTCAGCAGAACAAAGCTCAGCAGGAGCTTTTTGCTGATGCTGAACCGAATGCGCCTCTCGTTTGTCGCGTTTTCCTTCACGCTCACCATCCCCATTTCTTCAGAGTCTCTTACTTTGCCCCTTCAAATTCCCTGATATACAGCACCGCATCGCAAATGCAGTAATCCTGCCCGCAGTACGGGCAATACCCTTTCGTCTCCGCCCAGGGGCGGTACACCGCCGCCGCGGGGACGAAGCCCGTGTCCTGCAGGATCCTCTTGATCGGGATATCCCTGCCGTAGGGCTTGAGCGCCGTGTTCATGATCAGCTCCGCGCCCCGTTCCCGAAGCACCGGCTGAAGGCCCGACATGAAGGCCGAAAAAACGCCGTGATTCCGGTATGCCGGGTCCGTGCTGGAGGTCTTGTAGACCCCGACGCGCGTGTTTCCCGCGTATTTTGCGAGAGCTTCCGGCTTTTCCTTCACATGGAGGGTCGCAAGCGCTTCGTCCAGCGTGGACAGGAACGCGTAGAAGTAGGACGCTACCGCGTCGTCGCGGTCGGTATCCGCCACGACGTAGAGCAGATCGTCCTCTCCGCTGAGCATGCCCTCCAGATCTTCGACGGAATAGAAATCCAGGGAGATGGTGTCGTCGATCAGACGTTTGATCTGCGGCAGATCCCGGGGCTCCGCCTTCCGCACTTCAAGCTTCATCAATTCTCCTCTTTCAGAATGATTTGCAGCGTGTTGCTGCCGAACGCGCTTTGGTAGTTGACAATTTCCACCATCTTCAGAATCATCCGAACGCCCATATACAGATCGTCCTCGTCGTCCGTCACCGTGTGGGCAAAGGGATTGAACGGAATGCCGTTATAGCGGATGCGGATTCCTCTGACGCCGCTGACTGAATATGCGCGAAGGTCGAAGGTGAGATCTCCGACGCCCTTCTCCTCGTTGATGGAACGGATGAGAGTCATGACTTCCTCCATGCTCATCTGCAGACGCATGGTCTGTTTGGCACTCATGCCGTTCATCGCGCAGAATTCGCTGATGCGCTCGCTCGCGCCGACGATCTCGTCGACGTCCGAGCTCACGGAGAAGTTCAGCACTTTTCCGCTTCTCTCGTTTTCGAGATCAGTCATCAGATAGCGGGAATCCTGCGGTTTCCGGCGGTGGTGAAGTCCCGTGGCCGCCCACCAGATGATCACGGTCGTGACCTCCGCGAACAGCAGGAACGAGAACGTAGAGAACCGTGAGAGGATCACCCATTGAAGTCCAACATAAGTCATTACAAGCACGCGCAGGAGAATCAGCGCGTTTGACCAGCCGTTCAGGGAGGCCATATTGTAATACGTGGAAATGATCGTCAGCAGCAGGGCAGGGAAGACGGACAGCGCCATCCACAGCAGCGGGACGAGTATGCTCCCGGACAGGCCGAACATCCCCGGGATCACGCCGGACAGCGCTGCGCACAGCACAAGAAAGACACCGCCGGCGATACAGCCGACCTTCCACTCCTCGCGCAGGAGCAGACGGGTGCTTCCGTTGTCGCTCTCACCGCTGAAGACCGCCAGCATTGCGCCGCCGGACGCGGGCACGCCCAATGTGACGCACTCTCCGAAGCCCCAGATCCCGTTGACCGCGGTAAAGGTCGCGACAAGCTCCGCTCCTCCGTATTTCAGCAGCATGGCGTTGACGAACAGAAGCCGGATGGTCGAGCAGAGATTATTGAAAGCGGAAGGGAAACCGGCCGAAGCGATGGATTTCCATGCGGTCCTGCCGTGCGCGATCTCCGGGCGCCAGCTGAACTGGCTGCCTTTGGAAAACAGGCAGATCAGTCCGTAAAGGCATGCGAGAGCTGTCGCGATCACGCTCGCAAGTCCCGCTCCGAACATGCCCATATCCATGTAATACACGAACAGCACATCCAGGAGGATGTTCACGATTGTCATGCCGGCCATCATGATGGTCACGGAGGCATTCTTACCGTCCAGACGCAGATACCAGAACGGAATATAGATCACGATCTTGGGGAGCGCCCCGATGACCGTGATGACCACGTACTGCATGACAAATACGCGCGTCGACACGTCCGCGCACAGAAAAGACACCAGCGGCCTGCGAAACAGCAGGGCAAGCAGGGTGATGACCAGCGATGCGAGCACAGAGACGTTCAGACCGGTGCGGAAATACAGATCCCGCTTCGTCGTTTCGCCGATGCCGATCGCACGGGCGGCGGGAATCTCGGTGCCGGCGGCGAGGAAGGAACCCACCACGCACAGAGCCAGATACACCGGCAGGCTCAGATTGATCGCCGCGAGCGCCTCAGCGCCGATGCGTCTGCCTACCAGGATGCCGTCCACGAATACGTTGATATTTGCGCTCAGGATAGAGAGCATTCCCGTGATCACGGCCTTGCGGTAGGTGTTCCGGATCAACTCGGCGTTCTGCGCCAGCCCTGTCTCCTTAGGGCGTTCCTTCGTCCTGTCCATCGATGCAGCCTTTCCAAATCATTCGCGCCTTGGCGCGTTGAGAGATATGCTTACTCTTCGATGTTCAGGATATCGGTGAAGCCAGTGACGTCAAAGATCTCCATGATCTCAGGCTTGACATTGCGGATGATCATCTCGCCCTGCTTGTTCATCACCTTCTGGGCGGACAGCAGCACGCGCAGTCCGGCGGAAGACACATAGTCCAGCGCGCTGAGATCGAAAACGAGCTCGGTGACGCCGTTGACCGCGGTGCGGAGCTCGCCTTCGAGCTGCGGCGCAGTTACGGTGTCCAGCCGGCCTTCCAGCGCGATGGTCAGCTTGCTCTCATCCTGCGTTTTAACGATGTTCATACTCCATTTCCTTTCTGATATAGATATCGGTCAGTTGCCCCAGAAGCAGACGCGCTCCGGGACAGGCAGGTACATTCCGTCGTCCTCCCGGACGTCGTAGGTATCGTAGAATTCCTGAAACATCTGTACGTTGATGTTGCAGCGGAGATAGTGGAGCGGATGCTCATCTGCGAGGAAGATGGACATGTATTCCACATCCGGCAGCACCATGAAGAGATAGGTCGAAAAGGCCTGCCAGAAGGCGTCATAATCGAAATCCGGGATCTCCTGAGCAAGACGGAGCACCAGCTGCATGCCGATCAGGTCGGCGGCTGCCTCTGTCTTCACACGATCTCCGACGACATACACGCCAGGAAGAGCCTCGATCTGGTCGTAGCGGGCAGAAAGCTTTTTCACGATGGACAGATAGGTCTCCAGCTCCGTCTCGTCGAACAGGGCGTTCGGCGTGCCGTAAGCATCGAACTGGGCACCGGTGTAGTCAAAGCCGTGGCTGATCTCGTGCGCGATGACCCACCCGAAGATAGCCAGAAGCGTTTCCGGCGAGGTGTCGGCGCTGTAGCCCTGTGAGGCTGCAAGGCCGGGCGTGATGTTGATGGAATTCGAGTCGAGATCGTAGGCGCAGCCACCGTAAGTGGACAGATAATAGGAGTCGAATATGATGCGCGCGAGCGCGTCGCCCTTGAGCAGCGCGTTGTCCTTTTCGCAGCGCCATGCCTTCAGGCGCAGATAGTTTCCGAGCAGCGTGCCGCCTTCCTCCTCGGGGAGAAGCTCCAGGTCGCTGAAATCCAGCCATCCGCCGTCCGGGCAGAGAATGTTGAGCCGCATCCTGTTCAGCTTTTCTTTGCAGCGCGCGCGTGAGTCCTCGCCGAGCCAGGATGTCTCATCGATCAGTTCGCAGAAAGTATCGATCAGCTCTTCGGCGAGCGAGCGAATCTGTTCGAGCTCCGCGTCCGAATAGGACTCCGATACGTAGATCTTGCCGATGAGCTGGGTGAAGGTGTCGGTGCGGTTCATGACGCTCCACGCGTTGGCGAGCGGGTCTATCGCGTCCGGATCCTGCGTCTCGCCGACGGCGGCGCTCATATCCACAAAGAGCCTGCATTCCTCCAGCACCTTGACCATCGTCATGGTCTTGAGCAGCTCCAGATTCTCCTCCGTCCAGACGGAGCTCAGGGACGGGAGCCACTCCTCCCCGAACACAGTGAAAGATCGCGAGATGTCTTTACCGAATTTCTCGATGGTTTCCCGCATCGGGAAATTCGGGCAGCGTGCCGCCAGCTCGTCAAGAGTCAGGTCAACGTTAGCCGCGGCCAAAGTGCCGAACGACTGCGAGGCGTAGAGGTCGTTGTAGCCGGTATCGATTCCGTAGACGCGTTCCAGATCGTAGAGAGCGTAAAGCGTGTCGGTCGCTTCCTCCTCCTCGAGACCCAGCGCGAGCAGATCCAGCAGGACCGCGGGCGCGTACGCGTTGAGCTCATTCCGGTTCGCTTCCACCACGTCGGGATCATCTGAATCCTGAAAATGTTCGCCGCCGGTTGAATCGTCCACGAACAGGAAGTCCGGCAAAAGGAACACATTGTTTCCAGCGGCCATGTCGTAGGCGCTTACCGTGAAGAGAAGAAAGGGGCTGAAAGGGAAGTCCCTGCCGGTCAGCACGGCATTCAGCTCGGGAAGCGTCTTGACGGCACGCACTTTCGCAAGATACGGTTCCAGTTCCGAGATCCCGCGGCCTATGATCGACTCGATGTCGCAGGCCTGCCGGAAGAAGATGCGAAGCTGCTCAAGCTCCCGATCGGAGTATGCGGCTTCCGCCGGCGCGCCTCGTGTCTCATCCGTTATGACGGTCAGAACTGAATCTGCCATCACGCCCTCGTCACCGAGCATCCGCATGATATACGATCCCTCGGTCTGCTTCAGCGTATCATAGTTGAAATGCAGATAGAGGTCGTCCCGCGCGTCCGGCGCCTGCGCCGGAACATTGCCGGACACAAGGCTGTTCGCCCAGGGCGACCCGTATGGGCCGGATATTTCCGCGGGAGACGGCAGAGGAGGCGTTTCCGCGGGCGAGGGAGCGGGGGCCGCAGTCTGCGGAACGCCGCTCGCCCGGGGCGTTTCCACCCCGGGTGACGGCGCCGGATCCTGGCCTGCACAGCCGCACAGGCTGAGCAGCAGCGCGAATGCGCAGACAAGCGCGCATCTGCGGACGCGTAAGGCGTTTTTCATTTAAAAAAACTTTTTTTCGGTCTTTGCTAAGCCGAGCAGATTGGAACCCAAAGTGTTGGAGCTTGAGTGAAAGGCGTGGAGGGCACCGGAAGCATCGGTATTGGAAGCATCGGTATTGGAAGCATTGGTAATGGAAGCAAGGCCAGCGGAACCAAGGGCAATGGAACCACGGGCAGCGGAACCAAGGGCAGCGGAACCAAGGGCAATGGAACCACGGGCAGCGGAACCAGCGGCAATGGAACCCGCTACTGCGGCGCCACCTGCGACATCATCCAGCGCGTCATCATCGAGAGCGCCTGTCGGGAGTTCGACCTTGAGGTCCTCGTCCGTCAGGTCAAAACCGTTCTCCCTGGCAATCGCGGCGACGGCTTCCATCGTTTCAGCGGCCTGCAGCTTCCCGGTAAGGGCGGCGTCCTTTGCCGCAGCCTCGAGGAATTTCGACATCTTTTCAGTCATGGTGATTTCTCCTTATAAAACAGTGTTGTAGATGGATCCGTTATTTGATTCTGAGATCGGGCGTGCCGCCGAGATAGACGTTGGCGATGCCGCCGGCAACGTCCTCCAGAGCTTCGTCGTCCAGTTCACCGGTCACGACCGCGTCCTGCGGCTTGACGTCCGGATTCTCCGGGATGCGCTTCTTTTCGTCCATCGGTTGATCCTCCTTGAAGTAAATGGGATTAGTATTTTTTATTATAGTGCCGTGAAGCCCGGGCCGTTGCCGCCGCGGGTCACGATATCATCCAGTCTTACCTCATCGGCCCTGCCGAGGAACACGGTCTTGTCGGGTCCCCTCTGCGGGGCACCGGAACTCGACGACGCTCCACCGCTCCTGCCTGAAAACAGGCGGCTGAGAAGATCGGACAGGGGCTTGAGCATGAGCAGCGCGCTCATATTCAGGCCGCCGGCCACGTCGTCCAGATCCTCGTCGGAGAGCTCGCCGTCAGGAAATCCGGTCTCCAGATCTGCGCTCGTGAGGTCGAAGCCCTTTTCCTTTGCCAGCGCGAAAACGGCTTCCGGCGAATCCGCTTTTCCAAGCCTTTCAGTGAAGTCGGCGTCCTTTGCGGCCTCCTCCAGAAACGCCTTCATCTTGTCCGTCATAACGTCCTCTCCCTTCCTGTCCACCGCTGTGGGAACGTCTTACATAGATTTATACGCCGGTTTTCCGATTGTGGCAATTCTTTTTTCAGATTAACGGTCTGCAGAGACCCGGCGGACCTGCTTTTCGGCGTACACACATCCGATCATATGGGTCAACGGGGGGCAGAGTCCCGTTCCGCGGAGATGCGGAAAGATGCCGCCTGTCCTCCGCGCCCGGCTTACCCGCGATCCGGTATCCGCTCAGACTTCCTTCAAAATCGTGCCGCCGGTCTTCCCCGATCCGCCGAAATAGGTCAGGCCGCTCGCCACGGGGGTGCCGACGCCGGTCTGAAAAGCTCTTTCCGCTACGGGACCATCGCCGGTCTGAAAGGCTCTTTCCCCTACGGGACCATCTTTCCTGAGACTCAGTCCGCCCTTCTGCGGCGTCCAGGTGCTGAAGCGAGACAAAAGACTGGCGTACCGATCCTGCACCACACCGCCGCCGGCCACATCGTCCAGCGCTTCGTCATCCAGCTCGCCGAAACTTTCCTCCGGCGCGAGATCCTCCGCCGTCAGAGCAAAACCTTTCTCCGCAGCCAGAGCAAGAAGCTTTTCCGGTTCATCCGTGCCTTCGATCGCTTCCGCCAGAGCAGAGTCCAGTTCTGCGGCTTCCAGAAACCGTTTCATATTGTCTGTCATATCAATTACTCCTTTTTTTCGCCCTGCGGGCGGTTTCGTTTTCTGCATCTATTGATACGCGCAAACCGGCCGCATGGCAGCCGTGCGATATCAGGTTACCGAAAAAAATTTAAAGCAGCTTTAAATCGGCCTGTAAGGCCGCACGCCTTACAGGGACGGGCATGCCGGAAGCCGCACCTCGCGGCAGGATGAGCAGCTGCTGTGTCCTTTCGTCCGGTCTTATCGTTCTTACGGACGATTAAACATTATCTGCCATAGCCGTGCGCAGCAGCATCAATGCCTTGTTGTGCCGGAGCTTAACCATGCCGTAGCTCATGCCGAGCCGTTCTGCGATCTCCGTGAGGGGGAGACGGTCATAGTAGCGCGCCACAACGATGTCCGTCAGCTCCTCAGGCAGCTTTTCCAGCGCCGCCGCGAGGCTGTCCAGAACGGACGCCTGCATCACAGAGTCCTCCGGCAGCGCGTCGTCAGAGAGATCCTCCGGCAGTTCCTCCGTGGGGCGGCTTCTGCGCCAATAGTCGATCACGGCATTGCGCGTGATGGAGTAGATCCAGGTTCCCGGAGCCGACTTGCTTCCGTCGTAGCGCCCGGCGGCGCGGAAGACCTTTTCAAACACGTCCTGACACAGATCTTCCGCGTCCTCCCGGTCGCGTATACGGGCGCGTATGTACCCGAGCACCCTGTCCCGGTATTCCGTATAGAGTTTTGTCTGTTCGGCCGCCGTCATTGCCGGGGCTCCTGCTCGGTCTGCGTGTTCTGCTTCACGCCCCCCGCCACGAACTCGAGCTCGTCATCCACCAGCTCGCGCGTCTCCATGCGCGCGTGGGATGCGTCTATCACGCTCTGAAGCCGCCCGGAAGGGGCAAAGCGGTGAAGATCAAAGGCCTGATAAAGTTTCTTTTCCGTCATGGGCATCTCCCGTTCTGTTTGTTGAATACTCCGCGCCGGCCGCATCGCCTGCCGCCGGCAGCGCAGACGCATTTCCGATCCCTGCCGTCGGAATGCGTTCTCATCGGTTTATACGAAAAGAAACGCCTCGCGGCAGCACCCGGGTGAAAAAACTTACTGTGCGCGCTCCACTTCGCCCAAGCTGATGAAGCCGATGGTCTCAAGAATAGAGTACACATCTTCGTTTACGCCCGTCATGCGGATCCTGCCCTGGCGGGCCATGACCTTGACCGCCAGCATCACGCCCGCAGGCCGGAGCTTGAGATATACCTGAGCGCAGAGCAATCGATCGTCAGATCCGTCGCGCCCGCGATGACAGCTTCCAATTCCGCGGCGAACTGCGGGGCATTGTTCGCGTCGATGCGTCCGCCGGTGTGTACAGTTACGGCCCGCCGTTCCTTTCAACAGTCATGTTCAGGCCTCCTTCGTCTCCGCAGCGTCCAGACGCTGACGGGCAACCAGATCCGCGAACGCTCCGCCCAGCGCGATCAGATCTTCATAGGTCCCGTCCTCCACGATCTTGCCCTTGTCAAGCACGATGATGCGGTCGCACTGACGGATGGTGGAAAGACGGTGGGCAATGACGATTCGGGTGCATTTCATGCGGTCGAGCGCCTCGGAAACCTGTTTCTGGGTCAGATTGTCCAGCGCGCTGGTGGCCTCATCGAACATGAGGATGCGCGGCTTCGGCGCGACGGCACGGGCGATGAGCAGCCGCTGCCGCTGGCCGCCGGAAACACTGCCCTGCCCCTCGGAGATCAGCGTATGCATCCCCATGGGCATGGCGCGGATGTCGTCGGCCATGCCGGCGATCTCGGCGGCCTCCCAGGCATCGTCGAGCGTAAGCCAGGGCGCGGAGATCGTGATATTCGAGAAAATGTCGCCGGTAAAGAGCTTGCCGTTCTGCATCACGGCGCCGATCCTGCGTCGCAGGGATTTCAGATCGATACGCTTGAGATCGCGCCCGTCGTAGTATACCGCGCCCTTCTGCGGCGTCTCAAATCCGAGCATCAGACGCATAAGAGTGGATTTGCCGCAGCCGGTCTTGCCGACGATGGCCACATACTGACCGGGACGGATCTTCAGACTGAGATCGTCGAGCACGGGGGGCATATCATCCGTATAGCGGAATGTGACGTTGTTCAGTTCGATGCCGCCGGTGAGCCTGGTCAGCACCAGCTTGTCCTCCGAGACCTCTGGTTCCGCCTCCAGGATCGGCCGCGCCATCTCCAGCACCGGCTTGATCTGCGCTGCTCCTGCTGCGATGCCGGCCAGTGCCATAAAGGCGGCGTTGACCATGCCGTAGGCGGAGTTGAAGGCATAATACTCCGCGACGGTCACGCCGCTGCGGACGGCGGCTGCGTACATCACGAGCGTTCCGATCAGCGAGATCGCCGCGGTGATGACCGAAGCCAGCTTGAGAAAGGCGGGAGGATCATACAGGAGCTCCGCCTCACGGGCGTAGTGCCTGCCCCATCGCGCGAACGCTCTGCGCTCCGCGCCTGACAGGCGGATCTTCTGGATGCCGGAGATCAGCTGATAGGTCATGCCGCTCTCCTTGCTGGCCAGTTCCATCTGCTGACGCGAGATCCTGATCTGTACGAACATCTGTATGATCGTGACGAGAAGCGTCAGCAGCGTGACCAGAAGCGCGGGCGCGACGAGCGCCGGCGCGTAAATGAAGATCTGCGCGATATAGATGAGGGAGAACAGACTCGTAAGACCGGTGGACAGCACCATACTCGCCATCTGCGTGCACAGACCGTTGATGTACTGCGCGCGGTTGCTCAGTTCGCCGGAACTGAAGCTTTTGAAGAATACGGCCGGCAGGGACAGGATGCGCATCATCGTGGCAGCTTCCACGGAGGCGTTAAGCTTCGTGCCGATTCGCGAGGAGAGCAGCGTACGGATCGAACCGAACAGCAGGGCGCTGACGGTCGCGCAGATCATGAAAATCGCGACGCCCATCAGGACCCGGCCGCTGCCGGAATCGAGAACGCTCGAGAACAGCTGCTTGTTCAGCCACGGCGTCAGCATGCCGACCAGCGTGACTGCCAGCATGGCGATCGCCAGCAGGGCGACGTCCGCGGGAGAGATCTGCTGTAAGATATATTTGACCAGATCCTTCACGCTCATTTTTTTCAGCGGGAAGGGTTTGTAGAAGGCAATAGCCTCCGGCTCGATCAGCTCCTGCGTTTTTCGATTGACGCGCACGCTCTTTCCCGTTTTGCGGTCAAAAAAGCGGTAGCCGTTGAGCCCGCAGGGGATGAGCGCGACTACACTGCCGTCGTCTCTGCGCGTACCGAGCATCGCGCCGACCGCGTCGTGATACCAGCCGGGCGAGAGCGACACGCTGCGGCGCATGATGCCGTAGGGACGCAGAAGATATTCCAGCACCTCGTTCATGTCCTTGATGCTGTCGGGAACCTCCTGTGCCTTGACATGGTAGTATTTCAGGATCTCACCGATGGCGTCTGCGGTGATCTGACGGTCGTCGTTGAGCGCCCTGCTCATGCGGCGGCCCATCACGGCGCCCGCGATCTCCTGGAAGGAATCTTCAAATACGGACTGATCCGCCTCTTTCCGGGCCCGGATCTGCTCGTCAAACCAACCCATGCGATCCCCTCCTTATTCCGAGGTGACGAGCGTCTTATAGACGCCGTCCAGAGCCAGAAGCTGCTCGTGCGTGCCGCGTTCGACGACCTTGCCGTGATCCATGACGATGATCTCGTCGCAGTCGCGGATGGTGCTCAGCCGGTGGGCGATCACCACACAGGAGATGCCCCGGTTCTCGATGGACTTGACCACATCATACTCCGTTTTCGCGTCGAGCGCGCTCGTGGCC
>JAEEGL010999995.1_pt1 | contig 11904 bp, 10 predicted proteins | sample 9134231 | NCBI WGS metagenome assembly JAEEGL01 (sample SAMN16246548, study PRJNA631951) | gut metagenome | biome: gut microbiome; feature: rumen; material: fiber-attached | host: Bos | place: Iran: Karaj | collected 2018-10 | reverse complement strand
TAGGTACGCTAGTTACTTTCGGATTGGTGTGTACTAATACCCTAATATCTTCTGTGTTTTCTAATGCACCTTGTATTTTTGCAATAGCTTCAGATTTATTGTATTCTTTAGGAAGGGAATTCTTCCTGGAAAGTTCTTGATCTAAATTATCTGCAAGTACTTCGGTGATTACTTTCAAACCACGAGAAGTTTTTTCATAAGCTCTAATTCCCATTACTACGACCGGAGGTACTTCCAATACTGTTACTGGAGTGAAAACTTCCATCCCTTGGGTTGGAGAGTTTTTATCAGTGTCAGTTACTAAAGCGTGAGTCATACCGACTTTATAACCTGCGAGGCCGAGTAATTTTGGTTCATCGATTTGTGGCCAAGATTTTACTCTAGGGGTTTCTTTAGCTGCTCTTTTTCTTGGACTAAAAGCAACAGACCCTTTTCTTGGCTGATGATGTCTAACCATTTAATGTAACCTCCTTATTTATATTTTTCCTTTATTTTTAAATTATTTTAATTTATTTACTTTGATAGCCAAATGAAGGACTATCAAGCGAGTTTGATGAAATAAATTCATCGAAATGATAAATAGCTACAAACAAGTCTGTAACTAGATAAACATTAATTTTCAATATATTCCATTGAGTTTAAGCTAATTGAAGCACTTTCGAGAATATATTCAATGTATAAATCATTCTGTGCTAAGATTATTTTTAGGAGAGTCCTAAAAATATTCATGTATAAAAAGTTGAGCAAGTTATCTATTAGTAGTGTAAAACTAATATTTTAAAGAGAATTAAAATCTCATAAAGTTAAATAAAGAAAGCGTAGCGACAACTGCCTCTTCAGTCCTAACAGTTTCGGTTCCTTGTCCAGGAAGGGTATTCACTTTATATAAATCCCATCTAGGATTTGAAACGTCTTCTGAAATTGAAGAATAAGGGCCACCAAATAAAATAGCAATACTCTTACATTCATCTACTTTATGTTTTAATTCATTAAAAATAGAATCAATATAATCTCCATATCTTGTAGTTTCAACCACAAGATCAGGTTTAATTAAATTTAAGCTATTTTTAAGACTCTTATTAGTGGATATAACATTATATCCCCAGTAAACGTCATCTGGTTTATCAGGTGTGACTATTACTTCTTTCTTAGCTATTTTAGTAATCTTAAAGTCAAAAATCTTTTTGACAGTAAGTTGCTCTTTACAGAATGCAAGTTTATCCATACCGATATCAACAAAAGTTCCTTTCTTATTTCTCTTGACAGTGAAACCTTGTCTATAATCACCCACGTCTGGCTGACTATTAACAGGATGATGAGGAGTCCTTAACGGCGGAAGGATACCTACATGCTTAAGTTCTGCCTTAATAGGAATAGCTTGCTTCCTCAAGTATTGAGGAGTATTCATATAATTCAAAACTTCAGCAATAAAAGCTCCATCCTCTTCTCCATCAACGTTTTTGTCATGATTATCATTGTAAATAACCACGTTGTCTGCTTGAAAAATAGCCAAAGCTCTTGCTATAATCCCTACTTTGTAAGTACGGATTTTAAGATCTTTAGACTCAGAAAGAAATGAGTTTGGAATAAATATAGATAGCTCATCTTTATACATTAGTAATACATTTGGAATGTAACCTATATAAAGATTACCCTACATTTACATAGCTATCACTAAATAGACTTACACATTTACAAGATATTATATCAGTTATAATATCTGTAGCTCTTTATGCTACCAACTTTTTTATACTCAGAGAATATATTAATATTAAATATATGACCACCCCTATATAAAGGTATTGTTTTTTTGCATAAAAAATAGGAATTTTCAAAAATTAAATTATTTTAAAATTGCCCTTATGACAATTACATCAACATTTTGCTTTTCTTTTGTATGAAAATCATAGATTTTTGGAATTGGAAATTCATATCTGAATACATGGGTGATTTCAAGACCGTTGTCGGCATAATAATTAATTAGAAACTCTTCAGTGGACTGCATGTGGAATGAATAAAGCACATCACAATCCAATTCAATAGCCTTTTGAATAAATCTTAAGTCCTGACCAGAATCTGCATTCCTTTGGGATCCGAAAGGGGGATTCTGAAAAACAGTATCTGCATTTAAGCTCTCGTCAAAATCATTTATGTCACTGACTATGAAGTTTAGATTGTCAAGCTTTAACTTATCCTTAACCTCCTGAGCCAATGCGATGGAATCCTCATCGACATCTACACCAACTGCAGAATTTGCACCCATAAGTACAGAACCGATGGCAAATATTCCTGTTCCGCAGCCCAAATCGACAATATCCCTATCCTCCACATCTCCAAGGGAATATGCGTTCCAGATCAAATCCGAAGCTATGACAGATGGGGTGGTGTACTGCTCAAGGCCGACCTTAGGCTTCGGGTGGGAAGGTATCGATTGAAGCCTCATTTCCAAATGCTTTTTGCGAGTTATCTTTTTCATCTAATAAAATATTTAAATTATTTAGTATATAATTATATATTGAATGAAAAATTACTTTGAGGTTTCATATGTTTGAAAAAGTATTAATTGCAAACAGGGGAGAAATCGCCATCAGGGTAATGCGTGCTTGTCGTGAACTCGACATCAAAAGCGTAGCAATCTACTCTGATGCAGATAAAACTTCTCTTTATACAAATTATGCTGATGAAAGCTATCCTTTGGGAAACCCTTCACCGGCAAAATCATATTTGAATATCGAAAAGATTATCGATATCGCCCTCGAATCTGGCGCTGATGCCATTCACCCAGGATACGGATTTTTGGCTGAAAACGCTAAATTTGGAGAAGAGTGTGAAAAACACGGAATTAAACTTATCGGACCAACTGGAGACGTAATCAATAAGATGGGAGATAAGATCACATCTAAAGCTCTCATGAAAAAGGCAGGAGTTCCAGTTATTGAAGGAACACCTGAAGGCGTAACCGATATTGAAGAGGCAAAGGAAATCGCCAACCAAATCGGATACCCTGTAATCGTAAAGGCTTCAGCTGGTGGTGGCGGAATTGGTATGCGTGCAGTTTACGAAGAAGATGAACTTGTACGTGCGATTGAATCTACACAATCCGTTGCTTCAACAAACTTCGGTGATTCAACCGTATTCATTGAAAAATACCTTGAGAAACCACGTCACATTGAATTCCAGTTATTGGCTGATGAGCATGGAAACGTCATCCACGTGGCTGACAGGGAATGTTCAATTCAAAGAAGACACCAAAAGCTCCTGGAAGAGGCACCTTCCCCTATCATGACAGAAGAATTGAGAGAGGAAATGGGTGGAAGTGCAGTAAGGGCCGCCGAATATATTGGATATAAAAGCGCAGGTACCGTAGAATTCCTTTACGATGATGGAGACTATTACTTCCTTGAAATGAATACCCGTATTCAAGTGGAACACCCAATTACCGAATTGGTCACCAATACCGACCTGATCAAAGAGCAGATCAAAATTGCAAACGGTGACGAATTAAGCTATGAACAGAAAGACATTAAGGTAACAGGACATGCTATCGAATGCCGTATCAATGCGGAAGACCCTCTTCAAGACTTTGCACCTAACCCTGGTAAGATTACAGGTTACAGATCCCCTGGAGGACCTGGTGTACGTCTGGACAGTGGAGTGTACATGAACTATACCATTCCTACATTCTATGATTCAATGATTTCAAAATTGATTACCTATGGAAGAGACAGGAACGATGCCATCAACAGAATGAAAAGGGCATTGAGCGAATATATCATCTTAGGTGTTAAAACCACCATTCCATTCCATAAGGCCGTTTTAAGAAATCCTAACTTCATTTCAGGTGATTTGAACACTCACTTCATTGACACTTATAAAAAAGGTATTGAAGCTGAAATGCACAATGTTATTGAAGAAGACCTGGAATATGTGAACAGATTGAAATCCACATTCATGCCGGGCAAAAAGATTGCGGCAATTTCAGCAGCAGTTGGATCATACCAGAACATGGCTAAACACCAACAAATGCAAAAATAAAGTTACTCTGGAGATTTTTAAATGAAAAATGAAATAATCAAACTATTGAAAAAGGAAGGAAAACTTACCGATGAAACCTTAGATGAAATTATGGATATAAATATTCATGACTTCGCAAACATCGTCCAGGAAATCGGTCAGGGAGACACAGAATATATCAAAGCGTCTGAAATCTCTAAAGAGTTAAATACCAAATATATCGGTAAAAACCTTTATGTCTATAACGAAGTAAGCTCAACAAATACCCTCGCCAAATTTTTGGCCATGAATGATGTTGAAAACGGTAGTGTAGTCATTTCCGAAAAGCAAACCGGTGCAAGAGGAAGATCCGGCAAGGCATGGGAGTCCCCAATTGGAGGAGTATGGCTGTCTGTCATATTGCATCCTCATGTAGACTACTCAAAACTTCCGCTCATCACATTGGCAACAGGAGTTGCAGTTGCAAAAGCCCTTGAAAGGATTGGAGTTAAAGATGCTGAAATCAAATGGCCTAACGACATAATGATTCACGACAAGAAAGTGTGCGGAATCCTTACTGAAGCCGTTACACAGTTCAACACCATCGAAAACATCATTATCGGAGTGGGCATTGACGTTAACATGGATATCACAAATTTCCCTGATGAACTTCAGGCAGGAACCACAACAATCGCTGATGAACTCGGCGAGAAAGCTGATGAAAACACTTTAATCAGAGTATTCCTAGAAGAGTTTGAAAAAATCGGCGAAGTGTTCCTCGAAGATGGAATTGAAGATATCCTCAAAGAATGGAGAAAACGTTCATACACTATCGGTAAAATCGTAGAAGTTAGAGCACCTTTCAATAAATACTATGATGCTTATGTAGTTGGTATCGGAAAAGAAGGAGCTTTAATTGTCGAAAAAATTGATGGAACCTTAGAAAAAGTAATTTCTGGAGAATGTATCATCAAAAACTGAATACAATCTCCCTACATTCCTCTTCATTTGTAATTGCCTCAAGCAATTTCTCAAATGAAGATTCTATTTTTTTTGTTAAATCTTTTAAATCCAGATTAAATGCATCGCTTGTTGATAAATCAAATCTTATTGTAGCTGATGCACCAGGCATTCCAACCGCAGGGATTGTAATGATGCCGTAATCCTTCAGTAGGATAAATGAGAATACGAATGCCAAATCATTGTCTGACAGATTATGTGAAATGCTGATTTCGTTTGCCAAATCTTCAGGTGAAATCATGACTCCTGTAGGGGTCTTCTTGAAGTTATTGAATCTTGAGCCCAACAAATCAAACAGCTGGTCCTTTCTGTCAAAGCTGTTGATCAGATTGTCCCCATTGAAATTCTTGATGCCGTTCAACATTGCAAGTACTGCAGGAGGCTGTGCTTCAAGACCAAATTGATTGACTTTGATTTTGATTTCATCTATCAAGTCCTTGCGTCCTGCCATAAGTCCACCTCTTGGACCCGGCATTAACTTATCAGTACTTGTTATTGCAATGTCCGCTCCCAAATCACATGCTTTAGCTTGATTGAAGACTACAGTCCTTAATCTTGCTCCAGAAGCATCATCAACCATCACAGGGATATTTCTTTCATGAGCCATTTCAATTACTTTCTTGAATTCATCTTCATCAATGACCTGATGGTCCATGGTTGAACCTGTTACGACAACCAAAGAAGTATTTTCAGGAATTGTGAATTCATCAAAAACATCTGTCTCGAAGTAATTTGCTCCGACTATCCTGCAACTGCGGGGAATTGACGGATGAGCAGGCAACTCTGCAAGGTAATGCACGACATTGGAATCCTTTTCAACCAATGTTAAAATAGTGGCAAGGATTCCGGAAGAGGTCCTATTCACTGGAAGAACCTTTTCTCCACCCATATGCTCTATTCCAACTTCCTGAAGAGCATCCTCAAAAATAGCTGGGCCAACATAAGTTTCCAAAAGACTTAACTCTGAGGGACTGGCGATAAATCCTCCGGACAGTCCGGTTAAGTCAAATAAGGATTCGCGACCTTTATCTTCAACAATGTTTTTGATAATTGAAAGAGCGTTCTCTCTTTTTTTGACTTCATCTAAAGAGTTATTGACTATCATCTAATCAGATTCATCCAGTTCAAGTTTGAAATCATTGAAGAACTCAATAATTGCTTTTAATTGTTTTTGATCAATTTCAACGTTGGTGTATTCCTCATCCTCAGGAATTCCATAGAAATAGTCTGCAAACAAGACTTTACCTTCAGGTGAGGTAATAATGGTTATGCCGTCAGTAAGCTTATCTGGGTTTTTGTTTTGGAATTCGAGTTCTAAAGAAATACCTATTTTTTCAGAAAACTTTTGTTTTTCTTCTGGTTCTCTATTACACTTTCTAATTTTTGTCATTCTTGATTTCAATTTTTTTTCAGCAAGTTCATCAATATTAGGCATAAATTACACATCCTCTAAAATTTATCATATGAGTAATAACAATTTAAAATATACTATAAACTAATTAATATTTAAGTATTTTTATAGCTCAGTCATAGAGGCTATTTCCTTCACTGTCCATTGCAACTATAAGTGGACCGAAATCCTTCACTTTCAGATTCCACATTGCTTCAGGCATACCGAGGTCTAACCAGTCCACACTTTCGATTTCTTCAACAGCATCGACATATAATGCGGCACATCCTCCAGTGGCTACAACATACAATGCATTATTCCTAATCAAAGCCTCACGGACAGTGTCATCCATTCCACCTTTACCTATCACGATTTTTGCCCCCATATCCAGGACATCGCTCTGATAAGGATTCATCCTCATGGATGTTGTAGGGCCTATGGCTACCATTTCATAGTTTCCATCCTTTTCTGTGATGATTGGGCCTGCATGGAAGAGCACTGCTCCTTCAATATCCAATGGAGCGCCCTGTTCAATAATACGTTTATGTGCCTGGTCTCTAGCGGTAAGAATATTGCCTGTCAGATAGACAACATCGCCTGCCTTTATGTCAGATAGACTTTCATCCTTGATTGGAACTTCTAATTTTCTTTCCATTTATCCACCTATAATAATAATCTATTTATTAAGAAAAAATATAACTATAAATATATAAAATTTTTTGCTTTAATAAAATTAATGGTTAGAATATAGAGGAAAAAATATGTCAAGTATGAGCAGTGTCGCAGGATTGTCTAAATATATCAAGACCCTACCAGGGACAAAATATTCCATTATGGGAATGATTGTGATAAGTTTTCTTATTGGAAGCACTTATTATCTGATTGATTTGACAAATGGTGGCGGAATTTTAGAAGACTTCATCTTTGGAGGACTATTCGGCCTATTCGTTCTTGGACTATCCTCAATAATGAGTGGAGCATTGAATCAACAGGCAATAAGCTCATTTCATGGAATCAACCTGAAAATAAAACATTCAATGTTTTTATCCGCTCTTTCCATGACCGCTTTGGGAATCGTCGTCATTTTAGGATGCGTCATTTCAAGAATAATCAATGTGGACATATTCATAAACTCAATGCTCTTTGCATGCGCATTGATATATGGATTCAATACCCTGGTCTTCTGGGCGACATCCAAGGTAAGGTTTGCAGCAGCTGCAATTACCGGACTCATCCAGCCGATCCTCATTATAACAATGTACATATTAGCGTCATTCCTCTTTGTCGACACCAGCTTTATGGGACCTGCCATAGTCCAGATTCTGCTTAAGGCTACGGTTGGTGCAATCATTATCGTTTTAGCCATTTACGCATTTATTAAGGTTATTGCTTCACCGTTCAAGAAGAATTTGGGAATTGGAGTTCTGGATTTATTGAGCCTGTTCATTGCACACATGAATGAAGGGTCAAATTCCCTTGAAGGATTATTTGAGAATATGAGTGAAGCTATTGACACTATCGTAACATTTGTCAGCTTTAAAACTGAAGAAGGAATTAAAGCCTTATTTATTTCACCATCCGTGCATCCTGGACCGTTAGGTGATTTGGGCGGATCCAACATGCCTACCCTTCTTGCAAACAAGTTCGACCATTTCACAATGGTTGCTCATGGCCCTTCCACACACGACTTCAATCCGATTGCAGTATCTGAAATCGACAAGATTGAAAATTCAGTCAAAAAGGGATTGAAAAATATAAAATATTCCAATGAGGCCAGCAGATTTGTAAGATACAATGAGAAAAAGGCAAATATCGGAGTCCAATTCTTCAACAGAGGAATGGTCATACTATCCACATTCGCTCCTGAAGCCGCTGACGACATCGAATTCGGTGTTGGACTTACCATGATGGCTCAAAGCAGAAGCCACTGCAATGTGAAGGATTCAGTGATTGTCGACTGCCACAATTCATTCACTCCGGAAAGTGGGGAAGTCCTTCCTGGAAATTCAGAGGTTTTCCATCTCATTGACGTTATAGATACCATCAATCCTGAACAGGAAAAATATGAAGTCAAAGTGGGATGCCATGCGGACAACATGGATACCCTTGACAAGCATGACGGAATAGGCGAAAGCGGCGTCAAGACAATGATCGTTGAAGTTGGAGGCCAAAGAACCGCATATGTCCTGTTGGATTCAAACAATATGGAAATCGGATTTAGGGAAGAGATCATGGATGCGGTCAGCGATTTGGAAATAGATGAGATCGAAGTGATGACAACAGATACCCATACAGTGAATACCATTTCAAGAGGCTATAACCCTGTCGGTATTGTAAAAAGACCTGAAATAATTGAATATATAAGAAAAAGTATTTCTGAAGCGCTTAAAGATTTAGAAAAAGTAGAAGTTGGAACTGGAACCGAAAAAATTGAAAATCTTAACACTTTTGGTCCGAACAATTCAACAGAACTAATTTCAACAATCAGTTCCGTTGTAGCGGTCAGTAAGATTATAGCTCCAGTCTTGCTTATTACAGCATTATTTATAGCATTTTCATGGATTTTCTTTGGGGGATTATAAATACATTACAAATAATGTAAATGCAATAACCCAAGTAAAGAAGAATGGTGCAATTCCATCCCATAACCATTGGCTAAAACCAGAAATTTCATCTCCGGCAATTTTTTGGGAGAATTGGCCAACGAAATATAAGATAATTACTGCAACGAAGAACGCTAACACATCATTTTTGAATCCGAACCAACCTAAGGTACATCCGGTGGATAATAAGGCAGCAATGAGACCAAAAATAATATGAATACTTGTAACTTTGATAGTAGTGTCCATTTATATCCTCCATTAAATTAAATATATTAATATAATTTTAGTGAGTTATAATATATTAAAGTATTGATAAGAAAAGGTGTAGAATAATGAAATCAATGTCCAATGTTGATATTTTCACAATAAGTAATGAACTGAATAACCTATTGAGCGGCGCGAGAGTCGACAAATCATTCCAGCCTACCAAAGACATAGTTGTAATGAGATTTCACGTTCCCGGAACCGGAAGAATCGATCTGGTAATGCAATGCGGCTCCAGAATACATACCAGCCAATACCCGCTAGAAAATCCTACTACACCTCCTACATTTCCTATGCTTTTGAGAAAGAGAATCAAGGGTGCTCATGTTGAAAGCATCAAACAGCACAACTTTGACCGTGTAGTTGAGATAAGGGTGAAAAAGGACCAGTATTACACTGTCATTGTGGAATTGTTTGACAAGGGAAACATCATCCTTCTAGACGATGAGAACAACATAATATTGCCTCTTAAAAGGAAACACTGGAGTACAAGAGACATCAGTTCCAAAAAGGAGTACCTGTTCCCTGAAGAGAGAGGAATCAATCCGATAACTGCAACCGAAGAGGACTTCAAATCACTGTTTGAGGACGGCGAAAGCGATGTCGTAAGGACCCTTGCAAGAAACGGACTCGGAAGCCTATACGCAGAAGAGATTATCAAAAGGGCAAATGAAACAGTGGAGATTGACAAGAACACTCCCAATGGCGAAATTACTGAAGAGCAAATGTCCGGACTCTATGGAGGCTTTAAAAATCTCTTTGACAGTTTGACTGACGGAACAATCAAGCCACAAATCGTGAAAAACGACAACACCGAAGATGTCGTTGCCCTGGATCTTGTCAAATATGATGACTTTGAAAAGAAATATTATGAAACATTCAATGAGGCCTGCGATGAGTTCTACTCCAAGAAGGTAAACACAGACATAAAGAACGTTCAGGAGACCGCCTGGAACAAGAAAGTAAACAAGTTTGAAAAAAGATTGCGTTTACAAGAAGAAACACTCGATAATTTTAACAAGACAATCGAAGAAAGCCAACATAAAGGAGAGATTATTTATTCTAATTACCCTTCCATTGAAAACATCATAACTGTTGTCAATCAAGCTAGAAGTAAGGACTACTCTTTTAAAGAAATTGGAAAAATCCTGAAAAAGGCCAAGGAAGACGGAATGCCTGAAGCACAAATCTATGAGTCAATCGACAAGCTGGGCGTGCTGACCCTGAACATTGATGACACTTCTTTCATAATAGATCCAAAAATAACCATACCTGAAAATGCCGAAAACTATTATGAAAAAGCCAAAAAGGCCAAAAGAAAAACAAAAGGTGCCTTGATAGCTATCGAAAATACCAAAAAGCAGCTTGAGGACATCAAGGCCAAAAAAGATGTTGCAATGGAACGCGTATCAGTTCCTAAAAAGAGGGTCAAGAAAAACCTGAAATGGTATGAGAAGATGAGATGGTTCCTAAGCTCCGATGGAATTCTTGTAATCGGCGGACGTGACGCAAACAGCAACGAGAATGTCGTCAAGAAATATCTGGAACCAAATGACATTTACCTGCATGCTGACATACATGGTGCTTCATCAACTGCCATAAAATTGAATGGCAGTGAATTAAATGACAATCTCCTTAAAGAATCAGGGGAGTTTGCAGCATCATTTTCATCTGCTTGGTCATTGGGCTTCACATCCCAGGACGTGTTCTGGGTCCATCCGGACCAGGTCAGCAAAACACCTGAATCAGGAGAGTTTCTGGCAAAAGGGTCATTTGTCATCAGAGGCCACAGAAATTATATCCGTGGCGCAAGGGTGAAATTGGCAATAGGCATAGTTGATTATGAAGGAAAAAGGATAATGATTGGTCCTATAGATGCTCTGGAAGCACACTGTGAAAATTTTGTCGTAATCAAACCTGGATATACCAAAAAAGAAGCTTTGGCCAAAAAGATAATACATAAGATAAATGAAGATGACCTCTTGACCTTGGATGATATCATAAGGGTATTGCCGTCAGGAAAATGCGATATCGATGAAGAGTATCATCAAAGAAAAAAATATGAAAAAAGTTAATCCTGATAGTTTTCAGGATTAAATTCGAAATATTCGTCAGGATTCATAACCACAACATCAATGTTTGGGTTGAACTGACTTACGAAATTAGCAAAAATTGTTGGATCTTGTTCTATTGGAGGGAATGTGTTGTAATGCATTGGAATAACCACTTTTGGATTCATCCACATTGTTGCTAAGGCCGCTTCAAAAGGACCCATAGTAAATTTGTCACCAATCGGCACTAAAACGACATCAGGCTTATAGATTGAACCTATTATGTCTTTCATATCACCAAATAGACCAGTATCACCAGCATGGAACACCTTAGTTCCATCTTCAAAAGTAATCAGGAAGCTTGCTGCAGTACCCCCAGGTACGGTTTCCTCGACAATGTCTATGTCAGAGGAATGTTTGGCATCAAGCATTGTGAACTTGATGTTTCTGTAGATAAAAGAACCGCCGATATTTACACTAATGTTTCTGATTCCTTGTTTTGCTAAAAAGAGTGATATTTCATGGACGCATGCAACAGGTGCATTGGTGCTGTTTGAAATTTCCAATGCGTCGCCGAAATGAT
>JAEEGL010462305.1_pt1 | contig 11904 bp, 22 predicted proteins | sample 9134231 | NCBI WGS metagenome assembly JAEEGL01 (sample SAMN16246548, study PRJNA631951) | gut metagenome | biome: gut microbiome; feature: rumen; material: fiber-attached | host: Bos | place: Iran: Karaj | collected 2018-10 | reverse complement strand
TACAATGTCGGACGAAAACTGTATGTCGCTATCAAGCCACAAGACATGGGTAAAGCCCTCGTCTATTGCGACATTTGACAGTTCATCCCTCGCCATGTAGATAAGACTTCCTTCGTGAAAGTGGGTCTCATAGTCTACGCCTATGTCCGACAACCGCTTACACAGTTTGCATAAACTCTGCGCGAACTCATAGCGTACTGTGTCCATGCAAGGAATAGCTATCAATAGCCGCATTTAGGTCTCCTTTTTAGGTTGTTGCCGCCGCTTTCTTGTGGACATAGATGCCGTAGGTCTTGTTGGCAAGGACGAAGCAGTCATGCACAATCCTGTAATTAACTCTCCAAGCATCGGCATCGAAGACCTGATCGGGGCTGAACAGGCGCGGAGCAAAGTGCTTAATGACCTGAACAACCGCAGACGGGTGAACAATCATAAAGTTAATGTCAACGCCCGCAGTAGAGTAACCGCCAGTAGAAGACGCGTCTGTCGGGGCGGCAAGGGTGATGGAAGTGTTAAATCTTCCGGACGGAACTCTGATAACCCTCATGCCATCGTACATTTCAATGTTGCCGTTGACATTGGGATCGCCGTTTTCGGTGTAACGAGTAATGTCACCCTTGAAGTAGCTATAGATGGTCGGGTTGACGAACAGTATTCTTCCCTCATAGGGAACTTCCTTATCGTCCATAGTAGCTTCGGCGGTCTGAATGAGGTCGGCAATGTTGTCCGAGCCGGACAGAGTAGCGGTAGCGGTAGTGCCCGCACCCGCCGCATACTTCGCGAAGCGGTAAGCATCAACTTCCGGGGCAATGTGTACGCGCTCGAACTCTGACAGGGTGCTTCCCACCATCATGCCAAGGGTTTCTTCGTTGTCCATTACATCGACATTGAAGGAACGCGCCCTATCTTTGGCAATCTGAAGGGTCTCCCAAGTCACATCAGCAGAGCCGGGTACAAAGCCCGCGTTCCTCGAATAGTTGCCGAGACCATCAAGGTCGAGTTTCATAATCTTTGCGGTGTCCGCGCCGATCCAATTCACTCTCTCGTTGGCGGTATCGAGGATAGAGGTAAGGCTCTCTCTCTTATAGACCTCATCGAGCAGAGGAAGGTACTTCGCGGCAAGCGCTACGCTGTTGTTTACAGGAGCAGCCATTGTATTTGCCATAATTATTCTCCTTTGGGTGGTAGTCCAAACCACGCTCTCATCTTGTCACTCTCTAACTGCTCCGCAGTCTTGCCGCTCATCGGCATACCCTGTGACAGTCCGGGCTGTGAGTTCAGACTTTCCTGTTTAACCTTTAACTTGTGACTTTCGAGAAATGACTTCTGATTGCTAAAGAAGCTATCGTCTATCCCTTCGGGTAAAGCTGTTGCCATTGATTTAGCCGTGTCATTGTCATACCCGGCTTCAATCAGCTTCGCGGTGTAGGTCGCTACTCTCTCATTGACCTTGTACTGTTCAAGCTGATTTTTAAGATCGGTCAGGGTGTCATTGCGCTCTGCTTCCTTGCGTGCCGCTTCGTCAAGCGTACTGCGGTACTTGCGCTTCCACTCTGCCGCATCTGAACTCGCATTAGAGTTTGCCGCCTTTAGCTTTTCAACTTCTGCTTTAAGGGCTTCGATAGTCTCCGTCAGCGTCTTTACATCTACCGCTTCTTCTTTCACTTCGGGAGCGGTTTTTACTTCTTCTGCCATTTCTTCTCCTTGCGCTTTGTAAGTGATCTCCCACTCTTTGCTTTTTTAAGTTTTTCTCTAACTCTTGCGTTTTATAGACTTCTCTGTCTTATCTCAAAAGCGTTAAGCTTATGAAAACGATAGCCAACACCTACAGTTCGCATTGTTTTCTACCTTGCTGAACATTCCCGGCTGAACGGCTTTATCATCATCGTAGGTGTAAAAGTATGCGTCTATCGGTACTGTTACGTTGTCCAACGGATCGTGAGTGTCGCGGACGCGCTCATCTTCCATTGTGTGCCAAGTCTTATTTGTTGCTCCCGCTTTTATCGCGGTGTTTAGAGCGGCGGTGTTGTACACCCTCACACTATCGGTGTCTGCTACTGTGCCTATAAGGTCAGGTCTTCCTTCGGCTATGTGTTCGCTTACCCTCTGTCGGAAATCCTTTCCATCTATCTTTACCTCGATAGCGGAACGCATTTCGTCCATGTCAGGTTCATAGTCTGTACCAAGCATTTCATTCGCCGCGTCCGTTCCGTATACATAAGCCATTATGAGAAGGTCTAATACCTCGTCCGATAAATCCATCGTCTCAAGGTCTTTCGTCTCTCTATCGGGCTGTTTTGCCTGTTGCAACCGCGCCTTAAAAGCGTCTATCTCATCGAACGGAAATAGGTTTATCAAACCTCGTCACCGCCTAAAACGCCGCCTGTGAAATTGTCGCTCTCAACTATTTCTTCCTTCGGCTGTGCTATAGGAGCATCGGGATCGCCCCAACGGAGCTTCATGTATTCCTTGGAGTTCTCAAAGTCCGCTACGGGGTCAGAACTAATACCCGATTTAGCAAGCGCAATGGTCGGGTGAAGACCCGCTGTGAGAAGGGTCTGTAGAGCCTGTGCCTTGCTCTGAACTCCGTACATATCGTTTCTAATGAAGTTCAGTTCAATGTCCGAAAGTCTCACATCTAATAGGTTTTTCTCCCGCAGTATCTTTGTGACTATACGGTCGAAAAACCTATTAGACTTCTTAAAGAGGTCTTCCGTGTTCCTTGCCATTGTTTCAGCAGTAGCCCAACCATTACGCATTTCTACCGCCGCGCCTGTGAGGGAAGCTACGCCCTGACTTTGCACCATCGGCATACCGCAGATAATACATATCTGCTTGTAAATGTGGTCTACAAGCACCTGTGTCTGTGACTGGTCAAGCTGTGAGGAAATCTCTTTGAGGTCTGCCCTGTTCTCTCCTACGGATTTGAGGAACAGCGCACCGCTCTCCCTTACATACTTCGGGGTGATCTCGTTGCCCTCATCGTCTTCAAGAGTGCAGTTATAGAAAACAAGCAAGGACTGAATGAACTGATCTACTCCGTCCAGTCTGTCAGACATGAGTTCGTTCAAGGCATCGAGAAGCGGTATGACACTCTCAAACGCGCTCATTCCTACGGAGTTGTAGTGATATTCGATAATAGGTATCTCCCCAAGGGGATTAGGCTTCCTGTCTACTACCTCTACCGCCGTACAAGTGTAGTTCGGAGTTGGAGTTGTAAGAGTGCCCGTGACTGTTCCTTTAAGAGTGTAGACATTAAACCTATCCCACACATCAAGGATCAGTTCTTTATCACGCACCACGGAATGAACTGCGTAGACAGGCTCATTCCCCGGTGACATTGACTTGACTACAAACGCACTACGCGGGTCTAAAGCATACGCCACAAACGGCTGTTCTATATCGTCATTAGACCTGACGAAACAATCAGCCTTGCCTACGGTGTGAAACCAATCTACAAGTTCATTGTCTACAGTCTGCTTGCCGCTTCTGTAAAGGTACTCATTAAGCTGATTGACCGTATCGGTAACAGTCTCGTCCTCTTTCCTTGAAGTGTAGTAGGCGGGCTGTGTGAGGAAGTAGCCGTTCTTAAAGTCAACTATTTCCCCGGCATGGTTTTCTGAAATCTTATTATTGATCTCCGGGCGTACCTCTTTAGTACGGGCATAGATGGGGGTCACTCCCCTTCTGTACCAATAGAGGTATTCCATAGCAAGTAAATTCTGCACATGGACACTTAATGCTTCATTGACCTCTGCCACTATCCCAAGCGGGTCTTCCGGGTCAAATCCCTCTATTGATGTGAATATCGGCAGTCTGCCGAAAAGCCCTATGTTGTTCTCTCTGTTTTCTTCCATACCCATTACAAAAGGGGCTTGCCCCCGCAAAGCCCCTCTCATCGGCTTATCCGCTGAACATCTATTTTTCAGCGTCTACCTTTTCGATTGTCTGTACTTTCCTTGTAATCCGAACTACCGATATGCCTTTCGGCTCTATCTTGATCTCCGCTATCTCTTTGTTCTTCAATATGCGGTTGATCTCGTCTATCGTTTTCGGAAATTTCCTTATATCAATATCCATATCTCCCCATATCACATCATATAATACCCTTCTGCACTTGTCAAGATTAGAAAACCCTTTTACCTACCCGGACAGTCTTTACCGTTAAGGCTTCCGCATAGTCCGCTAAATCCGCAAAAGAATCGGGTACATCGTCATGCCTATTCTTACCCTTCAAAGAATATGAACACATCATTTCCATTGCCCTTCTATACTCACTTGTGTACCTTGAAGGATCTTTGAATATGCAATGCTCCTTTACCCAAGGACTCCTTGAAAGTATCCTTGTCTCCTTGTTAGCCTGATTCCATTTCGTACTGATCTTGCAGATCCCGCCTTGCGCTTTTACTTTGTCCTGTACGTTCTTTGCTACCGTACTCCCACCTCTGTTAGACTCAAACCTCGCCAAGTTCACATTCATCAATGCGTCTGCGGCTATCTGCTCTATGAGTTCGGGTCTGCCATTAGAACACACTATCCTCTCAATGTAATAGTCCTCACCAAACTTGTACGCTATCGGCATGGAGAAATAATCGTCTCCCTGTTCTTTGGTATCAGCTACGGCAAACACCATGTCAGGCTCACCTTCGGGCAGATCAAAGTATCTCTTAAACTCATCCGGGGGATAAAGTTGACCTTCCTTCTCCATCGGTCTACACATCATAATGGCGGCAAACATATACTCGTCCATTACTTTCTTCTGAAGCTCTATCTGCTCCTTCGTGTAACCTAATCCGTTGGGATAGTCAAAGTTGGAATTGCCATCCTCATCCATTACAGGCATTTCAATTATCCTTGTGTCCTTGTCACCCTCAAACATCATCTTCAGTCTGTCATAAGGATCATAAAGACTCCAAGGTGTCTGTATCAACAGTTCACCCGCGTCACCTAACATCCTCTGCCTAAAGTCCGTGTTATAGGCTCTCCATAGTTTGTCCATCTGATCTACCGAAGACGCACTCTCACTATCACTTACTAAATCGTCTCCGTACAGAAGATTGGTCGCCCTTACCCTTCCCGCAAGTCCTGACCCGATAGACCCAAACTGGAATGTCTCAAACCTCTTTCCTGTGTTTAGGTCTATCCTCATGTCCTTCGCGTTAGTATTGACTATCCTATTCCCCGGAAATATCTCATGCCACAAATACTCACCCTTCGGATCTAACATTCTTAATATTTCCTCATACGCGCCGTGAAGAAATGATATGTTGTGACTACCAGTTAATATCCCCTTTTCAGGATTTCTACTCCCACTCCACACTAAAAACATCAACGCTAATGTGGTCTTCCCTACACCCGGCGGCATAGCTACCAATAACCTATGTATTCTCCTGTACTCTAAATCCTCTAACGCCTTGACGATCGGAAGTAACTGCTTCCTTCTTGAAGGATAAAACCTATGCTTCGGCTCTCTATCCCACTCCGAATACCGCAACGCACAATCAAAATCATACGGAGCATCAAATAATAAACTCCGCTTTATTACATCTGAATACCCAACAGGATCAACCTCAAATAACTCTACAGCACGCTCCCTTATTCGCCTTGAATAATCGTGCGCTAACCTAAACTCATCATCCGAATACAACACACCTGATGAAACAAATACACCGTCAACTACACCACCAACTTCCTCTGACCCACTAACCTCTAACTCACGAACTAACTCAAATCCGTCAACAAGACAAGATACACTCCCATCTGTAACTAAACTCTCTATTAACTCACGCATATATATTATTATACCCTCTGAATTGTTGAACTGACACAATATGCCAAACTATTAACCCCGTATTTTTTAAGACAGGGTTGGCTTTTTTACACAAAAAATTTTCGAGGGGGTAACTCGCGGTTTTTCCCCGCCCTGTATTTTTTGTGGGGGTACGCCCCCGCAATTACTGATATACACATACACAATCCCCGCCACAATGTACCCCTTGCGGCTTCCCCTTATATATATTTATATAGTAATACTAATTATTTGCCGCTTTTACAGTCGCGCGGGATTTGATCTTTTATCATGGGCGCGGGTGCGGGGGTTAGCTATTCCGCGTGTTATTCCGCGTGTTGTGTGTTGTGTGTTGCGCGGTATGTACTGGTATCAAGTTATATAGTTGCTTTACAGATATACAGATGTATTTATCTTGCGGGCGTTCGCCGTGTTGGTTGTCGCTTCGCGCTATCGCTTGAGCCTTTGAAGGGTGGACGCGTTCGCCGGGCGTGGGCTGATCGGTTGCCCCGCGTGAGCTTCCGCGCGTGATGATCCCTTGCTAACCCTTTCAATATTTATATATATATCCCTGTTTTCGTTGCACAAATAAAACTTGTATCTGTTACAAGGTATATTTGTATCTGATGCTTTAGACTTCGCGCCCGTCCGGGAACACAAACACGGCTTTATATTCCGCGCCCATCGCGGCGGCTATAGCGTCAAATTCTTCGCGTGTAAATTTACCCGTTTTTATCCTGTTATTAAACGCTTGCGGTGACATTCCCACGCGCCGCGCAACTTCCGCAAGGGATAGCCCCGCAACGGCGGCGGCGGCTTTGATCTGATTATTTAATTCTAATGCTTTCATACTGTTCACCCCTTTCGCATTTACTATAAATGATACTATCGTCATTGTAAAGCATACATTTATTTTATTTTGCAAATCGTGTATTTTATCATTGACAACATATATAATATCATTTATAATAGACTTGTAAACAAGGGGAAGCACCCCGAAGCACATTGACAACTACATAGCCCGTTAAACAGCCCCCCGAACAGGGTACGCGCGAAAAGCTCCCTATATAAAGGTTATGCCCGCTTATATACAGCCGCATTAAAAAAATAGCTCATGCCGGGGATAGGTGAATAAAGACGGTTACAACGGCTATTTACAAAATAGTAAATAGCCCGATAAAGCTATTTACACCCCGGTGTAAATGGTTTTTAGGGTTATTTATAAAGCACTTTGAAAGGGGTAAAAAACAATGACAAACAAGGAATACCGCGAAAAGCTCAATAACATTTATACCTTTGATTATTATGACATGATGGGGTTTTCAGTCAAGGAACGCCGCGAAGATCAGAAAAGGGATATTAGACGCGAACACGCTTTTACGCTTGACGGCTTCAACGTTCGCGCCGTGGTTATCCCGGTAAACGGCGGCTATGTTCTCAAGTCCTATGATACTATCGTTTGCGGCGTGGTTGATGGGGAGTTCTTCAAAGCGTGGGACGGTTACAGCGCAACTACAATGAAGCATATAAACGTGTTCCGCGAGTGGTGCGGCTTTAAGGGATTAAACAAGCGCGAATGGGTTGAAATTCCCGCAACGGTTACATACTCCCACGGTGATTATGTTGACATGAACACGGGCGCGGTGATCTATCCCGTATATACTTTCTAAAGAAATAGGAACAGCAAACGCCCCCGCCCCCCGGCGGGGGTAACTTATAAAAGAAAGGTGAAGACAATGAAATATTTGAACAACATTAAAACGCTTGAAGCCCTTAAAAAAGCATATAAAGCGTGGGCGCTTAAACTTCACCCCGATTGCGGCGGGGATCTTGAAGAAATGAAAATCTTAAACAATGAATATGATGATCTATTTCCGCGCGTGAAAGACTTTCACACTAATAAAGATGGGGAAATGTACGAAAAGAAAACCGATGAAAGCCCCGCCGAATTTAGGGAAATAATCGAAAAGCTTTTGAAGCTCCCCGGAATAAAAATAACTGTTATCGGCTCTTTTATATGGGTTGAAGGTAACACAAAGCCCGTCAAAGACGATCTAAAAAATATGGGCTTTCGCTTCCATGCTCAAAAACTGAACTGGTACAAAGCCCCGGCGGGATATAGAAAGCACAACGGGAATAAATACAGCATGGACGAAATAAAATCAATGTTCGGCGTTCAGTACGAAAGCGAAAGCGAAGCCCGCAAGCGTTTAACCGCGTAACGGCGATAATTAGAAAGGAAAAACAATGAACAATTATATATGCGGGGACTATTTCAGAATTAGCAAAACAGAAGCGCGAAAGCGCTATGAACGCGGTGAAAAGGTTTATTTTACCCCGGTAAACCTACGCCCGGACGCGCTCAAAATATGGGGTGAATGTTGCCCCCCGTGGGACGCAAAAAACCGTTTTGATGATCTTGTAGCGGCGTTTACTTTTTATAACTGTAACGAATATGCGGGAAGATACCCCGCTTTTTATGTGAAAGGGGGCAATAAATGATAGTTGCAAGGTACAACGCGAACGGCGAACGGGTTGAAATTGAAGCGGCGGCGGGAAAATACTTCAACCGCTACGGGGTAAAGAACGGCAACCCCGCGTCAATCGCGGGGGCGTTCGCTTCCCTTTCCGAAGCCGAAGCGATGATAAAAAAGCACCGCCCGGGGGCGGTACGCGTCAACAATATGTGTAATGACTGCATAAGCGATTGCCCCGGAACGGCTAAAATGCACTTTTCGGGCTGTATATGGAAAGACTTTGAAAGTGATATTAAAGCGATTGAAGGAAGGTGGAAAAAATGAAGAACAATTATATATGGACTTTTACTTGCCGCGATAACGGCGGGAAATTTCAGGTATTTAAGATCAAAGCAAGCGATAAAACAAGCGCAATAAATAAAGGCTTTGCAAAAGCAAAGAAAAACGCAAACGGCGATATAGGATCGTGGGACTGTAAATTGAATATCATGTTTTAAGGAAGGTATAAAAAATGGTTAGAATTGTAGTTTTACCGCAAGATGGATATGAGAAAGCTGTGTTTTATGTAGCCCGCCCCGCTATAGGGGCGGCGGTGATTATAAGCGATAGCCCGTCTTTAGGGTGCATAGTACGCGATGATATGACGGAAGATAGACTATATAAGCACATAGCAAATCTAAAAAATGAAGGTTTTGACATACGTTTAGATAAAGTATAAAGGCGTTCTGCGAGTTTTAGAAAGGAAGTCAAATATGTTTTACCTGATAGATAATGAAAACAGATTTACCCCGGAAGCCTACAAGACGGAAGCCGCCGCGCGTCAAGCGGCGGCAAGTCTAAAAGACTACACTATCCGGGAAGACTACACCGCCGCGCCGGGAGTGGTTAGCGATATTATAGAAAAGTACGATTTAAGCGATTGCGATAAACCCCTTTTATATAATGCGTACTTTTCGGGCAATGTGAGCGCGTTCTGCCCCTTATATTACATTATCGCGTATGATTATGGATTTGCGTTTGATACTGAACAGATCAACGCGACAAGCCGCGCCGAAGCGATAAGAGATATTGAAAAGCGATATAAGAAAATGTCAGCAGACGAAAAGGACGGGCTTATCAACTTTTATGTAGCACTCGCACCGATTGACGATCAGGAAGACGGGGAAGCGGATCTTGCTAACTATCTTTGGCAATACGATATTATCACCGAAAGCGAGAACACAGCGATTTGAAATAAACGAAAGGAGCGAATTATGAAGGAATATAAGATCAGGGTTAATACAAGCGATGGAAGAACGGAAGACACGATCAGCGGGCACTTATTCCGGGTGAATGATTATCTGTTCGGGGTATCTAATAAAAAATATGGTTGGTCGGTAACTGAACTTTCCACGGGTATGTTAATAACAGTCGCGGGGCGCGACACTATGAAAGCGGCAATGAAGGACGCAAGCAATATAGTAAAGCGGTTAGGCGAGAAAGGAATGAATGATCTAATGAAATTTAATATCGAAAAGTACGGACGCTTGAATGACGATATAACCCCGGATATGTGCCGGGAATATGTCAGTTAATCTAAAGATCAATTAACAATGAGGTATAAAGCGATGAAGACTAAACACGGAACAACTAATTATAAAGCGCTTCGCCCTTTTATAGCGGCGGTAAATAGCAATGGCGGGTGGTTACACTTCACAAGCGGCGGCTATATGGATCTTGTGATTGAGAATTTAGGCTATAGCGATTACAGGGGAAAGCCCGTGTATTCAATAGCCCACTACGGTGAACAGTACGGCGATCTTATGGCAGACCCCGAAGTCACAATAGCGATTGACGATGAAGCGGGAACAATACGCCCCCTTTCCTATCGCAATGACTACATGGGAAAGTATGATGAAATATTCAAAGTGAAGAACGGGCAGAATGTTTACTCGCCGCGCTTGCTAACTGATATAGATGAATTTCTGTACTTTTGGCGAAAGAATATTGAAGATCAGGGCTTTAGCCCTTCGGTGTATAAAAACCCCCACGCCTAAAGCGATTGAAAGCCGGGGCGATAATGCCCCGGCGATTATATAAGAATAACCGTATTTTTAATGAGGTGGAAAACATGACTTATAAAGACTTTTCAAAGGTATATATCGGTGAAAGCGATACTGCAAGTTTGACTGTTAGGGGCAATGACTACGCGGGCGTTCTGCGCTTCGGTAAAGATGGAGCGTATAGCGCCTATTTAGTAGACAAGCCCATTGAGATCCCCGACCACTATTACCCCGTATTTAGTGCTACGGACTTCCTAAAGATTTACGATGATAACGGAAAGGCTTTTGAGATACGCGGACGGTTTATACAGATATATAGAGCCGGGGAAATGGGCTGTCTGATTAAGAAAGTGAGGTAAATGAAATGATATACGGAGAGGTTGATAAATGGATTGCCGGGTATAAAGTACGCGGCTTTGAGTGGATCGACAACAAAAACTACTATCTGCACATTGAACAGTATTCGCCCGGTGCAAGTTTAAGTAGATCACCCGTGATGGAAAGAAGTGTACTCATTCCCCTTGATGAATGGGAGAGAAAGAAGCAGTTTATCCATAGCATTGTAACGGGGGTAATGCGATGAAGCATAAAACACGAAAGATAATGGAATATAGCGATGAAGGGAGACATTACCTTGTTATCCGTCACTTTGAAGCGATCAACCAGTATGCGCTGTACCGTATAACCTATGACGGAAAGAGACACCGAAAGAAGATAGCGGAATACGGAGATATGCAAAGCGTGTTGTGGCACATACTACAAGATGGATATGGCGTTCGGCGCTAATATTCATTCTATCGTTGACAACGTACATGATATAGTTTATAATAAGAGCATAAGAAAAGAGCGGGCTAACCGCTCGATAAAGCCCCTAACAATAGGGTTAGCGGTTTTTAGATCGGTTAGCGATGAAAGGCAATGAGGTAAAAACAATGAGGAAGGATAGCATGATAAAGGTATTCAGAGTACAGAGTTACAGAGACAGCGGCAAGCTTGTTGGTGACTGGATAGTTGTTGCGGACGATACACACGATGCCCTACTCAAGACAAGGCGGCATTATCCATCACATAGAGACTGCATACTGACCGCTGAAAAACTCGATATAGTACGCGATGAAGAACTTATAGAATTTTACATGAAGTGCGGAACATTTATTTAAGGGGGTGAAGACTATGGCAAAGATCAAGTTTATCAGACGATACAAAATGTACGGGCACACTTATTACGATGTGATCTATCAGTCAAACAGGATATATACGTTCACGGAAGACGATGTTCCGAAGACCGCCCGGCGATACATGGAAACCGCAAACGCGATAAGAGATCAGATAGACAGACTGTTTAACAGACCCGAAACAATATATGAGCATAAGGAAGGTGTAAAGAATGTATAGCATCGATAGAATGATTTTTTCAAACACGCCCGGCGCGGCAAAACGTAACGAGGTTTTGAACACTATATGGGTAAATAGCATGAAAGAAGCGAGAGCGATGTGCGGTGTGCCGCTTCACTATTCATACAACATTAAATGTTGGTGGGGAATTAAGCACAATGCGGAAACCGGGCGCGGGATCGAATACTTTGTCAGAAGGGAG
>JAEEGL017252746.1_pt1 | contig 11905 bp, 7 predicted proteins | sample 9134231 | NCBI WGS metagenome assembly JAEEGL01 (sample SAMN16246548, study PRJNA631951) | gut metagenome | biome: gut microbiome; feature: rumen; material: fiber-attached | host: Bos | place: Iran: Karaj | collected 2018-10 | reverse complement strand
TAGGTATAGATGCCAGTAGTGGTGTATTCGGTGCCGTTCCATGTGTAACTGTCGCAAGCTGTGTCGGTATAGGCGTTGTGGGTACTGGCATTGATGGTCAGCGTCAGGGTGTCGGTACTCGCACAATTATCGGCGTTGGTGTAGTCGTAAGTATAGGTGCCAGTAGTGGTGTATTCGGTGCCGTTCCATGTGTAGTTGTCGCAGGCTGTGTCGGTATAAGCGTTGTGGGTGCTGGCATTGATGGTCAGATGCAACGTGTCCACCCCAGGACGGTCGGGTTCACTTAGCGTATGGTCATACAGATAAATGCCCGTGGTGGTATAGACACTACCATGCCACATAAAGCTATCGCAGGCTGTCTCATACTGGGCACTATCCATTATAGAGTTAGCTACGAAAATGGCTGTAAAACTAGTATCCCTGTCAACAACGATAGTGCGTGGATTATCAGTATTCCCATCATTCCAACTCAGAAAATGGTGATTTGCCATAGATTGTGCTGTCAAAATAACAGTATCCAAATAATAAGTGTCACCCACCACTGTCACGCTACCCATAGTATCATTATTGCTCTGAGCTGATACCATGAATGCCTGTCTTGCGAATATGGCATTAATCACCGTATCCTGATTAAGTATCAGCGTACGGATGCTATTTGTGTCACCGTCACTCCACATAGTGAAAACGTATCCATACAAACTTTCGGCTTGAAGGGCCAGAGTATCGCAACTAATTGCGTATGTGACATGTCCTCCAAGATAGTTCTCCTGCACAGTGGCTGTATATGAATGGTCAACCTGAATGTTGTAACAATTCCAATTGCTATTTTGGTAGGCAGACAGAGCGACACATGGTACATGAAGAGGTACATTGCCATCAACACATGGATTTAAGCACGTTGGCGGCACTGGGGTTTGCATGATAATATCCACTAAATAATCATCCAGTTGGTAGAAAAGCCACCTGTCGGAACTTGTCCATGTAACATCATCATATACCTGTTCTGTCGGAATAGTGGTGACATGAGGGCCTATTATTAATGTAATTGTAGGTATTATTGCATCAGGAAGGTCGTAGAAAGGGAATGCAGATGCACCTGCACCTACATTTGGCTGTATATTGGCATCGAATAATATAGTGTCCATACTTATTGATGCGTCAATAATTTGAGAACCAATAGTATCAACCGTATAGGGTATAGATATGTATCTTAGATTGTCACAGTACGAGAATGCATAGTAATCAATACTGACCAGTCCTACTGGCAGTTCCACTCTAGTTAGTGCCGTTTGTGAAAAAGCCCAGTTTCCTATACGCAGAAGCCCTTCTGAGAAATTCACCCTACTTAGACTTGAACAATTAAAGAAAGCCATATTACCAACTTCCATCACACTACTTGGTATGGCAATTTCTTCCAACGAAGTACAATGGCTGAATGCTTCATCTCCAATAGACGCCACACTTGCCGGTATCGTGACCGATGTCAGATTGTAGCATTTTCTAAATGCACCAGACGCGATGGTTGTTACAGTGCTGGGTATATTGGCTGTTGACATTGTCCTTCTTGCTGCAACCAACGTTGTTCGAGTACTATTGGTATATACATAATCTCCGTTGATATAGCCGTTTCTAATTTGTGCACCCCACGGATAACCTGTAGCAGACCCATTATAAACAACATTGGGAATATTGAAAAATGCGCTTCCATATATCGTTGTAACGGTACTCGGCACCGTTATAGAGAACAAACCACTACAGTTGGCAAAAGCTTCCGACCAAATCTCAATCACATTGCTCGGAATAGATACTGATGTTATATCGTTACAGTTGGCGAAAGCACTTTGGTCTATGTATTTCACCTCACACATCCTACCATTATAGTATACCGTATTGGGGATAACCACATTGCCCGATGGACGCAAATGTCCGCCCCAACCGTCAAAAGCTCCTAATTCTTCTGAATAATCGTATATCCCCGGATACGTAACTGCCAAATATGTGTATTCATTTCCCGGCGTAGTAGACTCTTCTTGTATTCTGTAGTAAAGAGTATCTCCTGTTGAAGAAATCTCCCAAAAATCATAAGCTCTCGCAGTTTGTGGGATTGCAAGTGCCATCATCAGAATGGCAAAAAGAGTTGTTCTTTGTTTCATAATATGTTATTTTCTTTTTTATTCATCTTTATTCATCATGCAACAGTCCAATACAACAACCTCTACAATAGCAACTAGTTAGTGCACCATTGCAGCCGTTGCATACATGCCTGTAGCAATTACAAAAATACAAAAAATATTTTATATACGAACAAATCCAACGTTTGACGTTGGATTTGTTTAACCCAAATCGGTCGTTAGGGTTTATGCCAGATTAGTATTTGTTATGTTCCATGACGTTACTAGATCTCGGCAGAGAAAGCTCGCTTTCTCTGCTCTCGTCTTTCGTAACGACTCGAGCAGATTGGCCGCATCGCTGGCGAAGACGTAGCGGGCTACTGCGAGACAGAGATGTGGACAAGATGCCGAAAGAAATGCTGATATGGCATAAACAGACCTGAAAAAGAGGAGATTGATTGAAAAGTCGGTCTAATGACCGATTTGGGTTTAAGTTTGTACAAAATACAACTTATGGTAACCTCCAATTTTTATTATGAACACAAATCACACGAATCTAACAAATTGTTATTCGTGTCATTCGTGCTATTAGTGTTCGAAAAAAACGAATATTTAGTGGTTACCTTATTTCAAATCTACCTCTTCTATTTGCTTTCCTGTCCTGTCAAATCGTTTTCTACACTTGATATGTACGGCAACGCCGCCAAAGGAAGGTTGCAGGCAATAGTACGGATGTCCGCCTTGGAGGCTTCTGCCAGGCTGGCGTATGGGGCGATGTCTTTGAGGCTGTAGTGCTGGTTGGCCAAGCGGTTGGCAAGGGTGCGTGTCTCCTGCTGCACGTCGGGGTCATCGCTCAGCAGCGCGGCATTCAATCCGTCGCGACTGGTAGCAGGCATGGGGACAAAGCCTGCCAACAACTTTTCCATATTCCATCGTGCATGTTCGATACGCGAGAGTGCCTCCACAGCCGCAGGATTGTCCAAAGGTTGGCATCCATCGTTCGCCGTCATTCCCAGGCCACGCAATTCGGCATATAGGGCGGTGGCAGAGCAGATGTCCGACATTTTTTCCGACAAGGAGAGCTGCTGCCACATGGCATCAAGCAATGCCGCATCGGTAGGCATGGCGACAAACTGCTTGCCACTGGTTTCCTTCTGATAGAGATAGTTCACACGCTTGGCAGCGGCTGTCTGACGGACAAGCAAGGGGTCATATCCCCCACCCTGCTCGCCAAAGGGTATTAGGTTGCCCAAATACATCACCTCAGCCTGCGCAGCACGAAGCAACGTGCTACTCTGCGGCTGGTAGACATAGATATTGGGGCAGATCGTCTTTTCAGGGTCATTGCTGCAATATAGCTGCGATGGCAGATGAATTGACTGCCTATAGTTCTCGTCTGCCGAGTCCTGACAAAAAGCCACCGACAGCACCTGTTGCGCATCGTCGGCACAGTTGGAGAGCATCGTCCTCACCCACTCGTCGTCAACCGACCCTTTCACAAATTCCCATTCCACATCCAGAAAATCGCCATAGCGGCTGTCGGGCCTGCCTTGCAGCCAACTGGTCTCGTCAGCCTTGTAACGACTATGGGATAACTCAAAGAGTGTGGGATACGAACTCTTGAACTGCTGCATCCTCACGTCGGCAGCGGGGTCGACAAAGGTAATCTTGGTACGTAGCGGACGCGACGAGGTCTCATCAAAGTTAGGAAAATGGCACAGCTGCGCCGCTATGGTAGCAAACCTGCAACCCATCTCAGTCATGCCCACCACTACCAGATGCACGTAGCGGTCAGAATCAACGGTTATCAACCCACGGTCGAGCGTCTGCGACAGGGCTTGTGGCGAGTCGCCCATCAGCAACTGCTGCACCATGGCTCCGCGTCGGTTCACTATCGTGGTCTCCACGCTGGTGTGCGCCTCCTGCGGCAGCTTGTGAAACAGCTCGATGGTGGTACTCTTGTCGACAAACAGGTAGCACTGCGCCACCTGTGGTGATTGCATTCTGAGTGCCCGCACCTTTGTCCAGCATTCCACATTCAGTGCATCGTGACCGTCCTCGGCATCCTCGCCAACGATGAAGATGAGCGAGGCCTGTTCCACGTGGCACGAACGCAACTCCGACTCTGCAGTGCGCCTGCCATGACATACGGTTATCGCCATTTCCGCCGCTTCGGACGAAAGATTCAGCGACAAACGGTCACGAACCTGTTCAGCATCGTGGTCCGATAACAGCACTATCTCCTTCTCCGCCCACTCTTGATGCGTGGCAATGGCATTTAGCAGCTCCACCACTACGCTACCACCACCCAGCACAAGGATGTGGCCGTCAAAAGCATAGCGCACCCTGCCTGCCCTAACGCGGATGGCACGCCGTCTGGTACGCCAACTATCGCACCGCCATATTGTTTTATCTAAGAAACGATTCATTCTAATTCGTTAGTCAAAAGATTCACGCATTTACACATTCACACGTTAACACATTCAAACATTAACTCACATATCAATGCCTACTGCCACAAACCACTGTGACGACCGTGCATACGACATGCCGTCCATCCACACACGGTAGCCCATGTCCACCGAAAGGAAGTTCAGCAGGTCGAGACCCGTCCCCACCACGATGGCGTAGGGATTGAACGTAGTCTGAAACTCTTTATTCAACCAACCGAGATGGAATGAAGGACCCACGTAGGCCTTGACCCTAAACATCTTCGACGGTGCCCATTTCACACCAAACAACAGCGGCACATCCATTGCAATACCATTGCGGTGCTTGAAGGCATACATAAACTCGCTCACTACACCGTTCTCGTTGCTCGCCGCTATCCAGTTGGTGGTGAGTGAAAAGAGGGCCTCGGGCTGCATGAAGAACCTCTGTCCCAACGGCACATATAGCGAGAATCCAAGTGTCGAATGATTTGCCACCCCTGATATCTTCCCTATGTCCAAGTCGTCCATAAAATTGCTCCTCAGCTTCAAATTAGGCGTATAGTAGTATGCCTTAAGCGTGAAGTGCGACTGGTCCTTCCGCTTCGGCTTGGGCTTCTCCTTGTCTTCCATCTCGGTCTGTCCCAATGCCGTGAAGGAGACAGCAAGCAACAATAGCAGCGATATTAGTTTGTGGCGGCTCATGGGGTAAAGTACAGGTTATTCAGAATATGCAGACTATACGTAATAGGGCTCAATTTCCCTTATACTCTGGGATGTCAAGCAGACGTGACACCTCAGCGAAATACTGCGATGCGGTCAATTGCGGATAGTTAAGCAGCGCCGACACCATATCCTTATGCTCGGCACGTATTTTCACCATCTTTGCCTCTATCTCCTCGGCAATGGGCAACTGCTCCTCAAGGCGTATTCTCAGCACCTCCTGCACAGCCGTACGCTGCCATTCCACAATGTCTTTGTAGTACTTCAGCAGCAGCTGGTTGCGTTCCTTGTCGGAAGCCTTCTCCAGCATCGGGGAATACTTCTGGTAAGCGTGTTTGCACTTCGCGTCAGCCTCTGCATAAACTTGGTCGGCCTTGCGCCCTACCGCATCCCACTTATCAATAAGCGGCTGCAAGGGTTCCAGATACTTGCCGGCCTCCACAGCCTCTTGGGTCATGGCAGCCTCGGCAGTACCCGCTCTGTAATGCGCTGCAATATAGGCATCCTGCTCATCCTCAGGTAGCGTGGCCAAGTGGTCTAGTTCCTCCCTGGTCATGCCCGTAGACAGTTGCGCATATTTGTAAGCGGCATCCATCACTTGGGCCGAGTCGAGGTCCTTGGTCGATAGCGACACAGCCTGCGTCGCAAGGCTGAGTACCTGTGTGTTGAAGCGTGTCACTGCACTCGCCAGCAGCCGAAATGCCTGCTCGTTCATCTCCGCCTCCTTGTGGCTGCACAACTGCTGTGTCGTCGGCAAGGCGGGCATCTTCCGCATAATGGCGGCATAGCTCAGCTCCTCTTCCTCAGTGGCTTCCTGCTTGGCTGTAGTCTGGCGCGACTGACGCTGTTTGTCCAACTGCTTGTCCATAGCCGAATTAATCACCGAGTCGGCCTTCTTCTCCAGCACCTTGGTGGTCTTGGCGGCAGCCTTCTGAATCAGTCCGCCCAACTGGGCATGTGCCGGCACCTGCGCCAGCAACAAAATGATTGAAAGTATAACAATTCTTTTCATAGTAATAATGTTTATATGTTCTAATAGAACGCACTCATCTATTAATTATTGTGTCAATGAAGAAAAAAAGCGTATCTTTCCTCTGAAAAAACATGAATTACCAGAAATTGTACACAAATTATTCATGAATTAATTCATGTAAATTAATGATAATTCGTGTCCTAACAAATATTTTTCATGTGTCTGTGTATAAATCAATTTTTTTTGTGTATATTTGCAAAAACCTTTAGCAAGCAATCATTTGCATAAGAAACTAACAATAAACAACTTTCATTTGTCAATTAGATAATGGATAAATTAAGCTACGCACTGGGCCTAAATATCGGCCACCAACTGAAAGAAATGGGTCTGCGCGACCGCCTCGCTGTCGCCGACTATGCCGCCGCCATCGACGATGTGCTGAAAGGCAACACCCCTCAAATCGGCATGGACGAAGCCACCAATCTGCTGAACGACTTCTTCACCCGTCTGGAACAGCAACAGCGCGCCGCCGCCGAGGCCGCAGGCGCGGAAGCCAAGAGCGCAGGCGAGCGTTTCCTCGCCGAGAACGCCAAGCGTCCCAACGTTGTCGTCACCCCCAGCGGTCTGCAATATGAAGTGCTGAACGAGGGCACTGGCCGCAGTCCCAAGGCGACCGACACCGTGCGCTGCCACTACCACGGCACCCTCATTGATGGTACCGTTTTCGACAGCTCATACCAGCGCAACCAGCCCGCCGACTTCGGCCTCAACCAAGTCATCGCCGGCTGGACCGAAGGCGTGCAGCTCATGAAAGAAGGCGGCAAATACCGTTTCTACCTCCCCTACCACCTCGCCTACGGCGAACACGGTGCCGGCAACACCATCCCCCCCTTCGCCACCCTCGTCTTCGACGTCGAACTGCTCAAGGTGCTATAGGCACAGGCCCTACAACATATCGGACGGTAACCGCCCGTCCCCTCTTCAGTTATAGCAATAGCGTGATTTCCTCGTCTTCATAGACACCTAACGACATATCACCAAAAACTGTATCATCGTCAACGCGGTTCCTCTCTAGAAATGGATACTGCAGTAAGGAGGAAATTGTATCTTTACCTTTTCCTTTAGAGCCCTCGCATTCAACGTCAAGGCTCAGAAAAAAATCTAAGCATTAAGAATAACTGCTACGTCTTGATGAATTATGTTATTTACTTGGAATAATCTCTCTAAGAGCATCTTTTACCTGATATTTTAGACCATCCTCTGTTTCAAACTCAGAAACAAGTTGATTTGACCTCACTCTCTTTAAAAATTTCACCTGATTATCATCAATTGACTCTTCAGTATCGTTTATATTCTTCTTTAGAAAAGCCAAGATGGGTTTCCCTGAGAAAACTGCAACAAGATATTCTATCAATGTCATTGATAGTCCAAATTCTTCCTCTATGTGTCCATATCTTGCACCAAGGATTAGAATGAAATAATCAGATTCCATTACTTTCTCACTGCATTTATCACATGGGCGGATAGGTTCAGTCACCCAATTCTCATACAAAATAGGATTCAGATTCTTCTCCAGAGAAATAATACCATCTCTTGCTGCCATGCGATATTCTTTCATATCGCCTGTTGATGACACAAAAACATTTTTGCGACCTGTTTGGATAGAATCTTTAGTGTTCAACAATCTGAGACATCTGTTTATCACGTTCTTCTCTGTATCGCTAGTCGATTTCATCAATAGTCGCTCTTGTAGAAGTCTCCGTAATTCGGCTGCCGCCTCCATTTTTATGTCATCTTGGTTTCTTACGTTGTCGAAAGATACAGGTGATTTATCCGGCTGGAGTCCTTCTTTGATAATCTCCACATTAAAGAGTATTTCCCCTACCTTTTTACGATTTACAAAAGTGAGCAACTTACATTCACACCGCCTTTTGCTGCAATCATTATGAACGTTTATGCGAAAATCAATACTATCAACCACTAAATCCCATTTAGTGCTTTTAGAGTCTGACCCAATAACGTTGAAATCATTGTTTTCGTTATTTTCTAGTCTTAGCTTTGCCTTTATATTGTCACCATTGGCTAGTTTCATCTTCAAACTCTTCGTATCAATTTTGACAGCATCGCTATCTTTCCCTTTGGCAAATATCTCCACTACATCACTATCTTGGGGGCGGTGAAAGTATAATTGGACTTCGAAATTATCTCCAGCCAACACAGATTTAGGTGCATACAATGTTGACATATCGTTTCGTTTGCCAAGCATCACTGGTTGAACTGCCTTCTCCTTTTCTACCTGCCGAATTGCAGCCTGTTCATATATGTCACGGAATAGCTCAATGTACTCCTTGTCAGACTGCTTAAAATACTGCCTTATTATGAGTGGTAAAAGAGATACATGTAAGTTAATTGGTACTGAAGAATCTCGAGCAACGAATGGACTATGTCCATGACATCGATGACGTAATATATTCAATACATCCACAGAATTGCAACAAGCCATGTCAATAGCACCTTTGAAATCTTCAGGAATCGCCAAGGCAAAATCACTAGGGAGGACTACATCGTCCCATAGCTCTATCGCCTCAGGTATACTCTGTTTGTGTGCAATAAGAATTATTAAATCATGACTTGTCATCGAGACAATATCCCTCAGATTGCATTCATCAATAACTCTAACCCCCAAGGCTCGTAGTCTCCAGATACATCTCTTAACAAGGAAAGCTGTATGCTTAAAATAATTCCACAACTTTGCATCATCATTAGTTCCATAATGCTCAACAAGTTGTTTATAGAAATCCGTCTTACGGTTGCACCACTCTTCAAACTGATGGTACTTATATGGTATTGCTACACATAGGACAACCCTACGTTTATTTCGATTAAAAAACTTGAGCATCTGCCTCTCTATCTACTATTTCTGCAAAGCAAAAAGTTGTACATTCATGAATAATTGCATTACTTGGCACGCCAGCTTCTTGTAATGCCCTATCCAAACGGCTTTGCGTAAGAATGCCACTCTTTTTGAACAATGACTTTAATATTTGTTTTACTTTATCCGCGTATGTCGGTTTGACATCAAACTTAAGATGCGCACTTTTCATGCGAGACAACTCAACTCCCGCATATACCTTAGTGACTTTTCTTGGAATAATGATTCTGGTGCATTTTTGACCATTTATCATAGTCTCCTGAGATATCATGTTCTCAATATCAAAATCTTCTAATTTTTGAACTGAAGTTTTAATAAATGCCTTTAACTCGCCTATAACCACTTTACTTTCATCGCCACCAAGCCCCTCACATTCAACCTCTAGAGAGGTCGAATAATTACTCATGCCAGCACGCTGAATTTGCAATTCCTCCGAAATAGCCTTCATCAAATCTTTATCATTGTATACCGTTTTCTGCCCCACACGGAAACTATTACCACTAGAAACAATGCCTAATTCATGAGTAAGTGCAGAACTTGCATCATGGGTAATAATCGGCCCATTTATGAATCTGGGACTAATAAGTCGGGGTGTTGAATTGACTTTAGGAGGAATCGGTCGAGGGGTTGGATTGATTTTGGGTGGTCTCTTAGAAATCTTTTTGGCAGCATTCCTTATTATTTTTCCCCAATTAGGCATTGGCTTTGATTCTTGCTGCAACACTTCTTGACTTGGCAAAACTGCATAAGTATGTACAGGAAGAGCCATCATCATAAAAAAAAGAACCATGACAATACATGAAAATCCTATTCTGTTTCGATGCTCCATAAATCATAAACCCCGTTAAAATCCATCGGGTTCATCGGTTTTAACTCCATCGCCCGATACCCGAAGGGCGGTATTGGTTTGCAGTCAAAGAAACATAAAAAAAGAAGCGCGGGTATCAAACTTATCGCTTATCCTCTTAACGAAACTCTAACATGCTCACCTACTGTGTAAACAATACTGAACCGTTGTTGTGATTATACATATAATACTTCTCTTTTACACTATTAGGCTCAATTCATTAATCTCTTGTGGTAGGCGTTAATATGATAGATTCGTTAACCACAGACAAACGTTGTTTCAACGTCTTTAGTTATGTTCTGTCTCCCTTCTAGTAGCTTACTGTACTTTCTATATGGTTAGTATTTACCTACTTAGTACTTTATGCAACTTAATTGGTTGACAATGCAAATATACTAACATTTTTCGACATGTCGAAAATATTTTTTAATATCAGTACAAAAAGTCAATCTGAACCCACCCATATATCAAAACACAGCATGTCTTTCCTCTTGCACTTATCTGATAGTTATCCGTTCGTTTGCCGTTCGTTTGCCGTTCAACGAACGGCAAACGAACACCTAATCGGTAAAATGCGGTAAGAAACCGTAAGAATCGGTAAGAATCGGTAAAATGCGGTAAAAATCGGTAAAATGTGTTGAGATGCGGTAACGGAGAGAAAAAAAATGTTTATGAGGTGTGCATTGATAACATATTTACCACAAACAACTGAATATACTCGAATTACAATTACCTCATACAGCCAACGACAGAGGATGCAGGTGGTGTTGGAGTTGGAAAAAAAAAGAAAAGCCGTCACAAAGGGCGGCTTTTTGATTGCTGGATTGAGTGATTGCTTGAATGTTTGATGAGGTTTAAAAGGGCTAAAGGAATTAAAGGTGTTAAAGGCTAACGAACCCTTTTAACTTTTCAACCTTTAAGCGAAGCGAACCTTTTAAACATTAATTCATTCAAGCATTCAAACAATCGCTATGTTACTTGCAACGCTCGGCGAACTCTTTGGCAGAGACTTTCTCAACTTCGGGGTTGAGCTGCTCCTTGAAGAGGGCAAAGGTCTTCTCGACATAGAGCTTGTCGATGATCTGCTGCACGTTGCGGCGGTCCTGGGCAATGGTGCGGGCGGCCTGCTCGAGACGCTGCTCGGCTTGCTCGGGGGTCTCGCCTTCCTGCAGCTCGCCGTCGGTGCGACGGAGGATGTCCTTGATGGCGTCGACTATCTCGTTCTGGGTGGGGTCGATGCTCTTAATCTTGTTGAGCGCGCCGTCAATCATTTCCCACTTCAGCGAGGGGACGTAGGTGTCCGCCCACTGCTCTTCGATGGTCTCGGCGGTGACATTCTTGTCCTCGTTGCGGGAGAGAATCCAACGCTTGAGGAAGGCTTCGGGCATGGGAGCGTCGAAATTGTCGAGGAGCTGCTTGCGCACCTGGTTGACAAAGAGAATCTGGCACTGCTCGTCGTTGGCTTTCTCTATCTGGGCAGCGATGGCCTTGCGGAACTTGTCGACGGTCTTGATACCTTCGCCAGAGAACACCTTCTCAAAGAGTTCTTCGTTAATCTCGGCAGAGGTGATGCGCGAAACGCCGCTGATGGTGACTTCGACATCGGACTTGAACTTCTTGGCGGCGGCGGTGTCGAGGCGGAATATCTTCTCGAGCTGCGAGGCGGTGAAGGCCTTGCTGGGGTTGAAGACGACCTTTTCTTCAGCCTTCTTGCCAATAAAGGGAGTAGCAAGTTCGGCATCTTTCATGTCGGAGAGTTCGAACGAGCAGAAGCCGCTTAGCCCACCCTCTTTCTCGGTGCCTTCCTTGGTGAGTTCGACGGCTTTGCCGTAGACGTTGTCGCCCTCGCCGACGGTGTCGGGAGTCTCGAACTTGCCATAACGCTTGGTG
>JAEEGL015458738.1_pt1 | contig 11905 bp, 8 predicted proteins | sample 9134231 | NCBI WGS metagenome assembly JAEEGL01 (sample SAMN16246548, study PRJNA631951) | gut metagenome | biome: gut microbiome; feature: rumen; material: fiber-attached | host: Bos | place: Iran: Karaj | collected 2018-10 | reverse complement strand
TCTGCAGGAGGATACCCTGCCATTATCGCATACTGTTCTGCACAAGTAACTTCTGAGTTAAGCTATCAAACCAGATTTTCAAAATTCAATTAAGTTTGAAGACATGGGGACGGTTGGTTCGTCCTTTTTTGTAATCCAAAGCACGGCGCTGCAGAGAAAACTTCCGGGACCCGTTGAGGACGCCGGTACTTATCGACCGTATTGTGGTCGATTATGTACCGCTGCGTCCGAATCGGAGTGAGAACGAGTCCCGGAAGTTTTGCTCGTCGCCGCCGTGCCGATAATAGAAACAGGGGACGGAAGAACCGTCCCCATGTCTCAAGCTATCTCATTAACAATATTGTTGATCCATACGCCCTTCTTAACGAGCACAAATCCGAACGTGCACTTCAAGAGGTTCAGCAGATTCACGCATGCATACAGCGGAAGGATCGGCAGGCCCGTGAAGCGCGAGAGCACATACGCCACAGGAACGGAGATCACGCACATGAACGCGCTGTCGAACAGGAAGGTGATGCCTGTCTTGCCGCCTGCGCGCAGTGTGAAATACGCCGCATTTTCAAAGGCAAACAGAGGCGTGAAGCACGAGCCGATGCGGATTATCCCGACCGCCAGCTCGCGGACATCGTCCGTCGTATTGTAAAGTCTCGGGAAGAGCGGGGCCGCTATGAACATGACCGCGCCGACCAGTATGCCCATCGTCAGGGCAAATGCGATCATCTTGTAGGCCGTTTCTTTCGCTTCTTCCATGTCGCCGGCGCCCAGCATAGGGCCGACCACTATTCCCACGGAATATCCTAGTGAAAGATAAACTACATTGAGCAGGTTCGTGATCGTCGTGGCAATGTTTATGGCCGCGACAACCTCAAGTCCACGCGTCGAGTAGCACTGCGTGAGCATCGCTATTCCGGCCGACCAGAGCGTCTCGTTCACGATCAGCGGGAAGCCCTTTATCGCGACCTGTTTGAGCAGTGCGGCGGGTACGCGAAGGCTCCGATAAGCGCCCCTGATGTATTCGTATTTCTTCGCATGGAAATGTGTCCACAGGATAACGATCGCCATCTCAACGTATCGGGAAATGACCGTCGCCAGCGCCGCGCCTTCGACGCCCAGCTCGGGGAATCCCCAGTGTCCGAATATCAGGAGCCAGTTGAGGCCGAGGTTCGTTACCACAGCCACAACTCCGGCTATCATCGGTATCTTCGTGTCGCCCATTTCCTTCTGCATGCTCGAATAGATCTGCGAAAATGCGAGCGGAAGCAGGCCCCACAGCATGATATACATGTATTTCTTTCCGAATTCAAAGGTCGCGGCAATATCGCCCTCGCTGCCTTCGCCGGTCAGGTAGTAGTTGATCAGAGTATTGCCCGCGATGATAAATACCGCGATCGCAAGCAGGCTGATCGTAACGCAGATGATTAGCTTGAGCCTGAAGGAATTCCTCATTCCTTCCCAGTCCCTGCGTCCGTAATACTGGGCGCCGAAAATTCCCACGCCCGAAACCGCGCCGAACAGACAGAGCGAGTACACAAACATCAGCTGATTCACTATCGCGACGCCGGACATCTGCTCGGTTCCGAGCTGTCCGACCATGATATTGTCCAGGAAGCTCACGAAATTCGTGATGCCGTTCTGGATCATCATGGGTACCGCGATACCGAGTACCATTGCGTAAAAAGTCTTATCACCTATAAACCTAAAAAGGCCCTTGCGGCGTGCTGCCGTTTCCATAAAAATACTCCGATCAAAAAATGTTTAAGGAGAATTACGATGCCAAATCTTCGTCAAACTTGAATTGAGACATATATAACTCGTAATACGCTCCGCGAAGAGCCATAAGCTCATCCGCCGTGCCCGCTTCCTTGATGCCGCCGTCATCGATCACGAAGATCTTGTCGGCGTTGCGGATCGTGGAAAGACGGTGTGCGATGACAAATGAGGTTCTGCCGCGCAGGATCGCCTCAATGCCCTTCTGTACAAGGATCTCGGTATGCGTATCGATGCTCGAGGTCGCCTCGTCGAGGATCAGGATCTTCGGGTTCGAGATCATCGTTCTCGCGAATGCGATGAGCTGACGTTCGCCGGCGCTCATTCCCGCGCCTCGCTCCGCGATCTCGGTGTCGTAGCCCTTTTCGAGCTTCATGATGAAATCGTGGGCGTTAACGGCCTTCGCAGCCGCCTCGATCTCCTCATCCGTCGCATCAAGTCTGCCGTAGCGGATATTCTCGCGGATCGTTCCCGTGAACAGGAAGTTCTCCTGCGTCATTACGCCGAGCTGCTTTCTGAGACTCTCGATCGTTACCTCGCGGATGTCGTATCCGTCGATCAGTATTCTTCCTTCCTGTACATCATAAAATCTTGAGATAAGATTTACAATAGTTGATTTTCCCGCGCCGGTCGGTCCGACGAGCGCGATCATCTCTCCGGGCTCCACGCGGAAGCTGACATCCGAGAGTACATCGGGATCGTCGTCGTAATGGAAGCTTACATGCTCAAAATCAACCGCACCCTTAACCTCGGGCAGGTCGCATTCGGCTCTCTCATCGGTGATCTCGGGCTCGGTGTCGAGGACTTCGAAGATTCGCTCCGCACCCGCGACATTGGTCACAAGCTGGTTGTAGAGGTTGCTCAGATGCATAACCGGCATCCAGAACATTCCCACATACGACGCAAATGCTACAAGGGTTCCGACCTGTACATTCTCTATGCCGAGCACCTTTACGCCCACATAGTACATGGCGATCAGGCCCACTGCCCAGCAGATATCGGTTACGGGACCGAACAGATCGGCCCAGCGTACCGCTGTTACGAAGCTTGAGTTGTGCTCTTCAACCAGGCCGTTAAAAGTAGCCTGTGTCTCCTTCTCGGCGTTGAAGCTCTGGACGATCTTGATGCCCGCCACATCCTCATGGATGAACGCGTTCAGGTTGGAATTCTTCTTTCTGAAGTCCTGCCAGCCCTTGTGCGCACGGGTCTGTACCGTCCAGATCCCCGCGATCATGATGGGCAGGCTCCAGAGTGAGGCAAGGCCCAGTCTCCAGTCCTTCATCATCATGATGATAACTACCGCGATCAGCGTTACGGCGTCGGGGATCAGCGTCGTTACGCTGTTTGAGAGCACGTCCTTCATGGAATTTACATCGCCCATGATCCTCGAGAGGATCTTTCCCGTGGGACGGCTGTCAAAGAAGCCGAAGCCCAGTGTCTGAATGTGCTCGTAAAGCTGCTTGCGGACCTTCGCGAGTACGTCGTTCGACATCTTTGCCATCAGGTACATACGTGCCTTGACTAAGAACACGAGCACCAGATTAAGGCCGATGCCGACGCATCCGAGGATTATCAGTCCGCGGGTGTCGCGGTTCGCAATGTGTACGTTTATTGCCCGCTCAATGATAAGCGGATTTATGATCGATATCGTGGTCGCTCCCGCCATTATCAGGAAAACAACGGCGATCAGGCCACGGTAATCGAGCAGGTACGAGAACAGGCGCATCAGCGTCTTCCACTTGGAAACGGAGCTCACCTGCTCGTCCTGTTTTGTAGCGTTTCTGGCCATTTTTCATCACTTCCTTTCGCCTCTCGCGAGGCAAGCTCGCTCGATGTACGTTCACTCGGCCCTCAGCACGCGCTGCGCGCTTCTATCGTACGTATCGGCACGATTGCAAGCCTATGGCTTGCATCGTGCTGATACCGTCCGATACTGCTTCGCAGGCTGAGGGCTCTCGTTTATCACGCAGTTTGACATTCAGCGCAGTCCAGAACCTCGCCGTACTGCGCAAGATATGTATTGTAATAATATCCGCCCTGACTCATCAGCGCATCGTGATCTCCGCGCTCGAGCACTTTTCCGCCCTCGAGTACGATGATCTCTTCGGCGCGGCGTACCGCCGAGATCCTGTGCGCGACGATGATCTTCGTCATGTCGCCCATCGCGCCGATATTCTTCTGTACCTGATGCTCGGTCTCCATGTCGAGCGCAGAGGTCGAATCGTCGAGTATCAGCAGGGGCGCGTGCTTCGCAAATGCGCGTGCCATACTGATCCTCTGCTTCTGACCGCCGGAGAGGCCGACGCCTCTTTCTCCGATGACCGTTTCGCGGCCTTCCTCGAGATCGGTCACGAATTCCGTCGCGCAGGATGCATCAAGTGCATTGTCAATATCTTCATCCGTAATTACGTCCTTGCTGCCGAGACGCACATTCTCCGCAATAGTGTCGGAAAACAGGAATACGTCCTGCATAACGACAGCTGCGGCTCTGCGGACCGTCTCAAAGGGCAGTTCCCTGATATCGATTCCGTTCAGCCTTACGGTGCCTTCCACGGGATCGTAGAAGCGCATGATCAGGTTGATGATCGAGGTCTTGCCGGAGCCTGTAGCTCCCATGATGCCGAGCGTCTTGCCGGCTTCAAGCTTGAACGAGATGTCCTTTAAGATCTCCTTGTCTCCGATCGTGAGGCTCACATGGTCAAATTCAAGCGACTTGAACTCGAAGTCCTCGCCGGTTCCCTCGGGAGCCACGATAGAGGGCTTCTCGGCAAATATCTTGTCGATCTTCTTTTTCGACGCGAACGCCGAAGCGATCGAGTTTGCGATCCATCCGAGCATTTCCATGGGCCATACCGCATTCTCACAGTATGCGACGAACGCGGAGAGCTCACCGAGAGTGATCTCTTCCCTGATCACAAGCACGCCTCCGAAGAGGATCGCCGTGATGGGAAGCATCCTCGATACCATGGCAAAGATGGGATCGTAGCGTACCCACTCCATCGACATCTTCATATTGAGGTCGTAATAGGTTTTGTTGTGTCCGAGGAACTTTCCGATCTCGAACTTCTCACGTGCGAAGGCCTTTACCACGCGTACTCCCGCGAGGTTCTCCTCCGCTACGGTATTCATCTTCGCATTTTCTTCGCTGATGTCGTCATAGACCTTGTCCAGCTTCTTCTCAAGGATGATCGCCAGCACGCCGCAGATCGGCAGCGCAACCACCGGGAAGAGCGTGAGCTTCCAGCTGATCCTGAACATGAAGTACAGCACCATCGCCGTATGCAGCACGATCTGGATCGCGAGCATACCGATGTAGCCGAAGGCCGCCTGTACCTGCTCCACGTCGCTGGTCACACGGGACATGATCTCGCCCGTATTGGTTCTGTCAAAGAAATCGACTCCGAGCTTCTGGATGTGTGCCATCAGCTTCTTTCTGAGGTCCGAGCCCGCGCGGAAGCTGACCTTGTCAAAGGTGTACTCCCTGCCGTAGCCCGCGATCACGCGTCCTACGCCCACTACCAGCAGAATGACGAGCAGCTTCACGAGCAGTCCCACATTTCCGCCTCTGATAACATCGTCGACCAGACTCTTCGCCACCTGAGGCGATACCATGTCCAGTCCTTCATAAACAAACAGGCAAATTATCGCGAATAAATAATAATGCCAGTATTTCTTTAATTCCTTACCTAACTTCATTTTGTCTTATCACTTCCGTTCCTATATCTCCCATCCCCGGATCAATCGGACATCTCGCGAACTTCGTTCGCTCGATGTCGCGTGCGCTCGGTCCTCAGCGCGCTTCGCGCTTTTATCGTACGTATCGGCACGATTGCAAGCCTTCGGCTTGCATCGCGCTGATAACGTCCGATACTGCTTCGCAGCTGAGGACTCTCGCTTTAACGCGCAGAAAGGCCGCAGTGCTATTGCACCGCGGCCCATGAAAACACACTATAAAAACATAGTCTATCTGCATCGATCCGAGGCAAAAGCTAATCCATTCTTTACACTATTCACATTTACAAAGTGCGCAGCTGAGTTTCCAAAAAATACACGAGTTTTAATCATTAGTTTTGCCTCCTTTCTGAAATATTTTCCAATAGATACCTGTGATTGTCCACTGACTACGGATTATAAAGGTGTTTATCTTCCGTGTCAAGACATTTTTTGCTTTTTGTGGATTTCCGGTAAACTATCCTTCAATGCCTTTGTTTTTGATATATATGATCCTGTCACAGCTCTTCGCGATCTCCGGATCGTGCGTGGCGATGATTATCGTACAGTTTCTCGTTTCCGTCAGCGAGCGGAATATCCGCATCACTTCGCCCGCATTCTCGACATCAAGCGCGCCTGTGGGCTCATCTGCCAGTATTATCTTTTTATCGTCTATCAGGGCACGCACGATGGCCACTCGCTGTTTTTCGCCGTTTGACAGATATTGGGGATAACTGTTTTCTTTGTCTGCTATGCCCAGTTCCGAGAACAGCCGGTGCACCTGGCGATGATCGTCGCTTTTGTACTTTTTGCTCCTGACCATGATCGTGACATTTTCCCACGCAGATCTTCTGGATATAAGACCGAAATCCTGAATAACATAGCCGATCGTATCCCGTCTTAATAAGATCCGCTCACGCGAGTTATCGTAGTTGATCTTCCTGCCGTTTATGCTTACGCTGCCGCTGTCCGGCGTCTGCAGACCACTTAAGATATTGAGCAGCGTACTTTTTCCACTGCCGCTTCTGCCCATCAGGGCGACAAGTTCTCCCTCTTCAACCTTCAGGCTTGCATCGACGAATATTTCCGACCGATTATCTTTTTTCCCATATGATTTATATAAATTCTTTACTTCTATCACAGCATGATCCCCCGTCTTCCATTATGATCCGCATATTTCCCAAGCAGTTCCTTAATGCTTAGAATAGCCGCGAACAGTACTGTACAGATACCGAATAACACGGCCGCGAACACAATACCGACCGGCCGGTGCGACAGGAGCGCGACGCCAGTCCCGACAGCAAATGCGCTTATCTGTATGATCATATAATCCGCCGCGATCACGCGGTTTATCCTGCCCTGCCCGCATAAAGACCTTGCAAACCGTTCCTCGTCATACTGCGAAATCCAGAAAACCGTAACAAAACCGATACTGACCGAAAGGAGTATAACAGAAACCAATATCATTATCAGAGCTTTTTTCTCGCTGTCCGTCATCATTCCGATCCGTACACTGTTTGAATCGATGCGGGTTGTGGTAAACCCTTTCGCGACAAGGTTTTTCTCAATCCGTTCATAGATGCGTTCCGAATCACGACGCTCCTTCGTTTCCAGGATTAAAACCCTGTCATAATAATTGCCGTCTTCCGGCCGCTCATAAAGAAATATTCCGTAATCCGTAAGCAGATTGCCCGATTCGGCCAGCTCGCCGATCTGAATATATGGGCCTTTCCCGTGCCAGTAAAGGTTCCCTGTATCGCAGACAATATCCGCGTATTTTCCGCACAGCATGACAGGCTTATCATCTGTCCCATCATCGGCAGTGAACGATCTTCCCGAAGCGGTTTTGAAGAAATCTTTGCTTTGGAAAACCAGGTATATCGGAATCGAAGTATCCGGCTGAGATATGATGGCAAAGGGCTTTTTCTCATCCGCGAGAAAATCAAGATCAACATCTCCGATCCCATCGATCCTGAAAAAGACCGCATTCTTACTCAGCCCGTCTACAGACTGCTTTCCATACGAATCAATACTCTTATACAGTTCCAATACCCTTACACTGTATAGGAAGATCATGAGAAGCATAAGCCACAGAATTGCATTTCTGCCGTTTTTATATACAAATAGCCTTATTTTATCCTTCATATATCAGCTGTCGGCGTTTATCTGCCGTATATTGTCCTGACTGCTTATCCTGATCCACGTCGTTATCAGTGCCGCGCCCAAAACCAAACAATCCGTTACAGTGATCCATGCCATGGAGATGTGTGAAATACCAAAGATCAGATAAGAAACAAAGGTGCCGCACAGGATCCCGATCACATTTCCGATCAGCAGGGACGCCGCAAGAACTCCAAATATGATCAGTGTGCACTCGGTCTGCGAATATCCGTTTACCTGAAGTATACTCAGATATCGTTTTTTCTTTTCGATGAACAGAACAATTCCGGTAACAGTGCAGAACAGAGTCATTATCACCAGAATAACGGACAGGCGGTCGGCTATCTCAAGCATTTCACCGGAAGTTAACATGACGATACGGTTTTCTACATCTGTCGAACCTCGGATATACAGCGGCGGATATAATTCTACTTTCTGGCATAGCTCATTCATCAGAGACTGGACTTCGTTTGCAGACTGCTTAGTCTTTACAAGTCCGTTCAGCTTACAGATATAGATCGTAAACTGCTCGCTGTGCTCCTGCTGTGTCAGCGGCAATTCCTGTTTATCAGGCAGCGGGATCAGCATATACCGGTCCAGGTTGATATAGTCGAACCGGCCGATCATCACAGCATCTTTTTTCAGAATACCGCATACTTTAAAAACTGTGCTCTCATCGGTGTATCGCGTGGGAGTCAGACCTTCGAACGTATCGCCGACCGTATAGAGATCCGCATATGCATTCCCGAGGACTACAGGAATGATCTCCGCGTCCTCTTCGTACTTTTCCCACTTCCGGCCGGATTCAAAAGCTATACCGAACTCATCCCAGACAGTATCTCCCATCCAGACGCACTTAACATTTGATACGTCATGTCCTTCAACAAAATAGCGGCTCACTGTGATGCTTCCCCTTTCATAGCCGTCGAGAAATATGTCCGGAATATTCTCGTTAAAAATATGGATCGGGTTTTCATATCTCTCAAAGAATTCTATCGAATCATCGTTATGTATCAGATTCAGAAGTATCTTGAGCCTTGTGATACGATCGGGTTTAGAGAGAAATGTCTGCTCATCTTCGCCGATCATAATATCCAGAACGCTGTAATAGTGGTAGTCTTTATTTGATTTGATATAAACATTCTCCGTACTGACATCATTATGAAGAGCATTTGCGACCACACACGCCGTGGCCGCAAATACTATCTGAAGCGTCAGTATAAAAAAGACAAGGGAATGCTCCCTGATCAATGCTGATATTTCTTCAAAAACCTTCATACGGATCAGATTAGTCCTTTCTACTGATCATAATATCATATAATCAGGCCTCAGTACATTCATTTGAAAATCTCACTTTCTTCCGATTGAAAACCTCACAAACCTCCGATTAAAAACCTCACAATCTTCCGATTTATTCTTGTTGCATAAAGAGGTAACCTTTGGTTACTTCTTTTTTTATGCCCCCGAGGTATAATTCAAAACGTAGATTTTTATATATTTTAGGAGGGGTACAAAATGAAAAACAGACTTATGGCAGCCATGAAGGTTACGCTTTCGCTGATCTTATGCCTCGTTATGGTATTTACGGCGCTTCCCGGGACCAAGGCAGACGCAGCGGCTAAGATGACGAACAAAAAAGCGCAGAAGATCCTGAAGAAAAAGATCAAGAACAAGGTCTGCAGATACGCATTTGTTGATGTGGACAAAGACCAGATCGATGAGCTGATAGTTATTGATTACAGCGGCGAATTCGTTGACGGTGATGACACACAGAAGAATATCACCGTTTATAAGATCTCCGGCAAGAAGGCGAAGACTTATCTGAGCTGTTCGTTCGACGGCGATTACTTCCGTCCGACAGTGACCTTTAATCTTTATTATGCTGACGGAAACAGCTACATCAAGGTAAACTACGAGCATGAAGGCTTTGCTCATTATTATCTCTTTATGCTTGGATCGAAGCAGTATAAGATTGTAGCGGGCTACGATGATTACATTGCCGAGAATGAACAGTCTTATTACCTCAGAACCGGAGATTGCTCGGAAGAAGAATATAATGCGTTTGTGAAGGATATCTTCAAAGGCGAGCTTAAATACAAGCTTAAGTCCCCTTCAACCGAGATCGTCAACGAATATCTGAACAAAAAGCTTTATGCCGAATTTGAACGCCTGTGCAAAGTCGAGTATTTTGATGCGGATACTGTAAGCACTGTATTCGACGATCAGGACGGCGACGGTATCGATGAGCTGATCGTAAGACAGGGCCCGCTGAACGGCGTGATCATATACGCGAACGTACCCTTAGGCAAAAAAGATACCGAGTATTCTGTCGGATACACAGAGTATACGATCAAAAACGGACAGATTATCTTTGATACACCCTGATAAAAACTATATGAAAAGGAGTCGCCGAAGCGACTCCTTTATTATTATCTGTTATGGTCCGTTATTCGTTGCTGCCTTCAACGGTGATATCGCCGCTCACGCTCGAAAGCTTGAGCTTGATCTCGCCTGCGCCCATCACGTAGCTTCCGCTGCGGATGATCTCGATGCTCTCATCGTTGTAATCGAGTCTTACCTCACCGCAGGTGGTCTTTACATGAGCCAGATAGCCGTCGCCTGCTGCCAGCTCGATATCGATATCACCGGATACCGTATCGGCGTTCAGGTCGCGTGTGGTGGTCTCATCAAAGTCGATGTCGCCGCTGGTGGTCTTTGCCTCAAAGTGCTGAAGCGTGGAATCGTCGGCGTTGATATCGCCGCTAACGGTGCTGCACTTGCCGCCTATGAAGCTGCAATCAGAGAAACCGATGTCACCGCTCATGGTGGAGATGGCGCACTCGCTCGCGATGCAGTTGTCCATATCAACATCACCGCTCATGGTGCTCACGCTGAACTCCGTAACATTGATATCGGAGGCGTTCACATCACCGCTCAGGGTCCTTACGGAAACATTCTTCAGGCCTTCGGGGATCTGTACGGTAACAGTGATGTCGGGGCACGACATGCTCTTGAAGAAATTACTGGTACCGGGGCGCTTCTTCGCTACCGCGTAAACAGTGGTGCCTTCCTGTCTGAAATCGAATCCGTAAGCCAGCTGCTGGTTCTTCGTTCCGTCGTTCTCATACTGAACGTGAACGAGTCCGTCATCGCTCGCCTCGGCAACCACGTCGCCGCAGTCGGTCTGGATCACGATCGAATCACATTTCTCGGCGGTGTAACTTACTTCGCCGTCCTCTTCTTCAACTTCCCTGCGGACAAATGCTGCGTCCTCGGGCGCGTCGCAATTGGGCTCCTCAAAGAAAGGTGCGCAAGGATCATTGTCTTCCTCGGGAGCGGCCTTTGTCGCTGCCTCCGCTGCGTCCTTGTTCATACCGCGCTTAAAGCTCTCGGATACTTCCTTCGCGAAAGCGCCGGACTTATCCTTAACCTTGCCCGCTACATTCTCAAAGCCTTCGGCAAATGCCTTCGCATACTCCTCGGCTTTGTCGGTAAAATTATTGAATACATTGCCTGCGGTATCGCCGACGTTCGAGGTGAACTTCGAGGTTCCCTTTGTAACGGTCGCAGCAAAGCTTCCGAGGAAGCTCGCGATATTCTTCGCGGCGTCGTTCATGGTCTTATTGATATTGTCAGCTGCCTGCCTGATCTGCTCCTCATCGATGTGGATGCCCTTACCGGTCGATCCGCTCTTGCCGGTCAGCTTGTTCAGCTCATCAACCAGCTCGTCGATGCTTCCGAGCTCCTCACAGATCTGCTCTTCGGTCTTGCCGTTCGCAGCACCCATGGTGAAGTGCTCCTCGTAATCGGTGAAGATCTCGTTCCTGATATCCTCATCAAATCCGGCAAGCTTCTCCCTAAGCTTGTCCATATATTCCTGCTTTGTCATGTTTCCTCCATTCTTCCCTTGTAGGGGATATGTAGTTTATCTGAATTCCACCCTTTTGTGATCGTACCGCTTTATCTTAAAATCTCGTCAACCGCGCTGACAAATGCCTTCCACTCGGTCTTCAGTGCCTCCTGATAGCTCCGTCCCGCGTCTGTCAGGTGGTAATACTTTCTGGCCGGACCGCTCTCTGACTCCCTCAGATAGGTCTCAACCATGTTGTCGTCCTTAAGTCGCTTCAATACGAGATACAGTGTGCCGGTCGCAATGACCATCTTCTGCGAGATCTCGTCTGTCAGCTCATAGCCGTAACGGTCTCCTTCGACAAGCTTGGAGAGTACGCACAGCTCCAATGCTCCTTTTTTAAATTGTGCGTTCATC
>JAEEGL014909574.1_pt1 | contig 11905 bp, 11 predicted proteins | sample 9134231 | NCBI WGS metagenome assembly JAEEGL01 (sample SAMN16246548, study PRJNA631951) | gut metagenome | biome: gut microbiome; feature: rumen; material: fiber-attached | host: Bos | place: Iran: Karaj | collected 2018-10 | reverse complement strand
GCTTCCTGCTCCTGCTGTCTCTTCTGCGCCCGTTTTCCGAAAAAGTAAAGGGCGATAACAACGGCGATCAGAACGACAAGGACAACGATCAGAATAATCAGTCCTTTAGACATAACACTCCTCCATTTCAGTCTTTTTTATATATTGAAAAAAATGCGTCGGAAACGCATCACTTTATTAAATGCACGTATTTTGTGTGCTAACCGCAAAACGTTTCCTGAATGACATCACTGTCCGAGAATGCTTTCCGAGAAAAACCTCGAAAGATTATCCAGAAGCTCTCTTTTCCTTACTTCCTTGAGCAGATATCCGTCGGGCCTACTGCGGATCACTCTCAGACAGCCTTCGGGATCGTTCCTTCCCAGTAGAAAAATGGCCGGGATATCCGCGGATGCCGGATCACTTCTGATCTTCTCCAGAAGCTCTCCGCCGTTAACCCCGGGCATATCATAGTCGAGGAGAATGAGGTCGGGATGCATCTCTTCAAGCGTCGCAAGGGCCTCATAGGCCGAGCCGAAATCATCTACCCGGTAGTCTTTGTTGAGCCATTTCTTTATGATGGCACGGTAATCATTGTCATCATCTATGATAAGTATCGTTTTAAGGCGTTTGAACTCGGTCTGCTTCTGCGACAGACTAAGCATATCCTCCACCAGAAGGTTGATGTTTACCGGCTTGGGATATTCATTGTGAACAAGCTCGCCGCCTTCGGATTTTTTAGCCCTGTTAATGAACGAAGCGTCACCGACAAGGCAGAGGGTTTTGTGATCATCGCGGCACATTGAGGTAAGAAAACGCATAATGGCGTCTATCCTTAAGCTTGTGCCTTCGGGGAAGTACAGAAAGATATCGGCATCGTACCGGTGCTCCTTAACCGTCTCGACCTCATCCTTAAGCCTTATGACCTCAAAGCCCGCGCTCTTCAGCCTGTCTTCCACAGCTGCGTTCACGAACCCCCGGGTATTTTCGACAAATACAACCTTCTTCATCATCTATGCATCCTCATCAGTCCTGTCTTCGGACAAGGGCGCAAGACTATTTAAAAAAGCCCTGTATTGTGTGATAAGAGTCATATGCTTTTCCCTGATAAGCCTGAGATTGTTATGCTTTCCCGCCTGTTCAAGACAAGAGGCAAGATCGGCGAGCTTATCAGCCCCGATAAGCCCGGCTGTGCTCTTCAGAGAATGAAGCCTGAGGGAATACATTCCGTAATCCTTTTTTTTATAGAAATCCTCGATCTCGGCCGATTTTTCGGATATGGAGGAATAAAAGACGGTAAGCGCGCCTATGTAATCCTCTGCCGTTTCACAGTGATCGAGCCCCGATTCCGGATCGAGCTCCGGTACCTGTCTGAGCCAGTCGGGAAGAAGCTCCGGCTCTTTTTGAATATCGGTCCTGTCCGAAAGAGCGGTGATTCCTCCTTCCTTTCCTTCCGGAAGCCAGGTCATTAAGATCCGGGAAAGCTTTGCGGGATCCATCGGTTTGATAAGAACGCCTGCAAAACCCGCAGTCTGATAAAGAAGCTTTTTTTCATCGGAATTTTCTGCCGTATGGCAGATAACGGGAATCTCTTTCCCGAGCTCGCTGAATATCTTTTTGAGATGAAAGAAGGTATCCACACCGCTTAAGTCCGTCAAATGCTGGTCGAGGAGGATCAGGTCGTACAGATTGGTCCTGCACAGCTCGATGCACTCTGCACCGCTTTGCGCAAGATCGGAGGCAACCCCGTTCGAAGCTAAAAGGGATGCAAGGATCATGCGGTTTACGCGCATATCATCCGCTATCAATACTCTTGATCCCGCTCCAGTATCCATTACAAATCCTCCTCTGCGCCGATTCCGAAGGAATCGTGCGCTTCGGAACAAACTTTAGTTTGTTCCGATTCAGTCAGCTTTGCTGACTGAATATTTTCCTCTTTGCCGATTCCGGAGGAATCGTGCGCTTCGGAACAAACTTTAGTTTGTTCCGATTCAGTCAGCTTTGCTGACTGAATAATTTCCTTACAAAATGGAATTGTAACATTTAAGCTTTAAAATGTGAAGTATAGTGCTTAAAATTATTGTAAAACAGGGTAAAAAATGTTATTATCTAGGGAACGACCGATCAGAACGGCGTTTCCCCGATCGATCGGAGCACAGAAAGATCCGCTTAGCGTTACGCGGATGATAAAGACAGGTGAGCATAATGGAATTGATTTCGGTAAGACAGATATTTAAGACAAAAGAGGAATATCTTAATAAGGAAATAACCATCGGAGGCTGGGTCAGGAGCATACGTGATTCGAAGACCTTTGGTTTTATAGTGGTAAATGACGGCACATATTTCGAGCCCATTCAGGTAGTATATTCCGACAAGCTCGAAAACTTTAAGGAAATATCCTCGCTGAACGTCGGGGCGGCTATCGTGGTAAAGGGAACCCTCGTTCCCACGCCCGATGCAAAGCAGCCCTTTGAGATACAGGCGCTTGAGATAAAGGTTGAGGGAACCTCCACTCCCGACTATCCACTCCAGAAAAAACGCCATTCAATGGAATTTCTGAGGACGATAGCCCATTTAAGGCCCCGTACCAATACCTTTGAGGCGGTGTTCAGGGTCCGTTCTCTTGCGGCCTATGCCATACATAAGTTCTTCCAGGACCGTGATTTTGTTTATGTGCATACCCCGATAATCACGGGAAGCGACTGCGAGGGCGCGGGAGAGATGTTCAAGGTAACGACCTTCGACTTCGATGCCATTCCGAAGGATGAGCATGGCAATGTTGATTATTCCGAGGATTTCTTCGGAAAGATGACAAATCTTACCGTAAGCGGACAGCTTAACGGAGAGACCTATGCCATGGCCTTCAAAAATATATATACCTTCGGGCCTACCTTCCGGGCAGAGAATTCAAATACCACAAGGCATGCCGCGGAGTTCTGGATGATAGAGCCCGAGATGGCCTTTGCAGACCTTCAGGACAACATGGCCATTGCGGAAAGCATGATAAAGTACATCATAAGCTATGTGCTTGAGAATGCCCCCGAGGAAATGAACTTCTTTAACCAGTTCGTGGACAAGGGTCTTCTTGAGAGACTGGATAACGTGGTCAAGTCCGATTTCGGAAGGATTACCTATACGGATGCCATAGAGATTCTTAAGAAGCATAACGATGAATTTGATTACAAGGTAGAGTGGGGATGTGATCTGCAGACCGAACATGAGCGTTTCCTTACCGAGAAGGAGTTTAAGCGGCCCGTATTCGTTACCGACTATCCGAAGGAGATAAAGGCTTTTTATATGAAGCAGAATCCCGACGGAAAGACGGTTGCCGCCATGGACTGCCTGGTGCCCGGAATAGGAGAGATAATCGGCGGAAGCGAGAGGGAGGCCGATTACGACAAGCTCCTTGCCAGGATGAACGAGCTGGGGCTTAACGCTGAGGATTACGGCTTCTACCTTGACCTCAGAAAGTACGGGACAGTGACACATTCCGGTTACGGCCTCGGTTTTGAGCGTATGGTCATGTACCTTACCGGTATGTCCAATATCCGCGACGTTATCCCGTTCCCGCGCACCGTCGGGAACTGCGACTGAGGAAGACATTTTATAATGGCAAGACCCGTTACTGTTCACGATAAAAGGGTCGTGAACGGTAACAAAGGGGATCATCTGATCTCCGTATAAAATATATTTTCAATTTGGGGAAGTATGATCGAAGGATCATACAAAAATAAGGGGAAAAAATGAATAAGAAGATCATGTCTTTACTGGTGGCGTTTGCTGTTCTGCTCACGTCTCCGTTTGTTATCAGCGCAGATACAAAAACTGACGCCCAGAATCAGAAGAGGGATGCCGAGAATAAGCTCAATTCCGTTGAAGGGGACATCGAGAGCCTTGAGGGGGAAAAGGACGGCCTTCAGGAGGAGATCGAACAGATAGATGCCGAGCTGGTGGACATCCTGCTTACCGTGGATATTATTGAGGATGATATCGCAAACAAACAGGTCGAGATAGACGAAGCGACTGCCGAGTACGAAGCTGCCAGACAGAAGGAGCAGGATCAGCAGGAGTCTATGAAGCTTCGTATCAAATTTATGTACGAAAAGGGAGACAGATCATATCTTGATATGCTCATGGAATCCCAAAGTATTTCAGATCTTGTAAATAAATCCGATTACGTTGAAAAATTATATGCTTACGACAGAAAGCTCCTGGATGAATATCAGGCGACCAGGGAGGAGGTATATGAGCTTAAGACAAGGCTGGAAAGCGAGATGACCGACCTTGAAGAGCTGCATTCCGACTACGAGGAGCAGTCAAATACACTGCAGGCCCTGATAAATGAAAAAAGGGAGACCCTGGAGGACTTTGAGTCGCAGCTGGCAGGAGCCCGTGAAAAAGCAAATCAGTATAAGGCCGAGATACAGGCCCAGACTGCCGTGATCAGACAGATAGAGGCGGAGGAGGCCGCAAAGAAGAAGGCCGAGGAGGCCGCCCGGAAGAAAGCTGAGGAAGCCGCCAGAAAGAAGGCCGAAGAGGAAGCAAAGAAGAAGGCTGAGGAAGGACAGAAGGAAGAGACCACGCCTAAGGACAGCAGTGAGGAAAAGGCAGAGAAGGAGGAGACCACTGCCAAAGTAACGGACGATAACCCCGGAAATTCCTCCAAAGGAAAGGACATAGCCAACTTTGCCCTTCAATATGTGGGGAATCCCTATGTTGCCGGAGGAACCAGCCTTACGGACGGCTGTGACTGTTCGGGCTTTACCCAGTCGGTATACAGTCACTTCGGTATTTCGCTTCCCAGAAATTCCAGCTCCCAGTCTGCAGCGGGCAGGGAAGTGAGCTATGAAAACGCCCAGCCCGGCGATATCATTTATTACGGGGGGCATGTGGGGATCTACATAGGAGGCGGTCAGATCGTGCACGCCAGCACCCCGGCCAGCGGGATCAAGGTAAGTAATGCGCTGTATCGTTCCGTGATCACGGTAAGGCGTTTTGTATAGGCTGCAAACGGAATAATTGCTGTTATCGAAAAGCCTGTGATCCGTCCTTAAACGGTAACAGGCAGTAAGCAGCAGATGGGATTGTTTTATTGAGAGGAGACAGAGATGATAGTTGCAAGAAGTCCGCTTCGTATTTCGCTGGGAGGAGGAGGAACGGATCTTCCTTCTTATTATGAGGAGCATGAGGGCTTCTTAATATCCGCAGCCATCGACAAATATGTGTATATAACCCTGCATCAGACCTTTGATGAAGGGTATCTGCTTAAATATTCAAAGCTTGAGAGGGCCTCGTCGATAGATGAGATCGAGCATCCAATAATAAGGGAAGCATTAAAGCTCCTCGACTGGAAGGATCCCCACATAGAGATCTGTTCCATGGCCGATATCCCCGCGGGGACGGGACTCGGCTCCTCCAGCAGCTTTACCACGGCTCTCTTAAAGGCTCTTCATGCCTATCAGGGGAATATTGTAAGCACAAGGACTCTGGCCGAGGAAGCCTGTGAGATCGAGATCAACCGGCTTAAGGAGCCCATCGGCAAGCAGGATCAGTATATCGCGGCCTACGGCGGTATCACCTGCATGGATTTTAAAAAGGACGGTTACGTATGGGTCGATCCTCTCAGGATATCCAAAGAGACTCTCTATAACCTTGAGGATAATCTGTGTCTGTTCTTTACCGGCTTTTCACGTTCCGCAGGGGCGATACTTAAGGAGCAGGATGAGAAGAGCAGGAAGCATAACGACGATATGATAAAGAATCTCGATTTTGTAAAAAAGCTGGGCTATGAGAGCAAGGAGGCTTTTGAGAAGGGAGATCTTGAAAGATTTGCCGAAATAATGAATGTCCACTGGGAATATAAGAAGAAACGTTCGGGCGGAATGAGCAACGCAAGGATAGATGAGTGGTACGACCTGGCGCTTAAGAACGGCGCTCTGGGAGGAAAGATGATAGGAGCCGGGGGCGGAGGGTTTCTGATGTTCTACGCCAGGGACAAGATAAAGCTTCGCCGGGTGCTCACGGAAACTGGAATGGAGGAGGTGCGCTTCCGTTTTGAGATGGAGGGTTCAAAGATCCTATGATATCATCTGACAGACAAAACCTGACCCCCTGCAGTGATCTCCAGGTGGTGGTCCTTATGGGCGGCCTCGGGACAAGGCTTAAGGAATATACTAAGGAGACACCGAAACCGCTGGTGGATGTGGGAGGAAAGCCCTTTTTTGACTATGAGCTGATGCTGCTTAAGCACTATGGCTTCAGAAGGTTTCTGTTTCTGACAGGGTATCGTGAAGACATGATACGCAGGCACTACGGGGACGGCTCGGATCTTGGGATATCCATAAGCTACTGCTCTGACGGAGAGGAGCTTCTGGGAACGGGAGGAGCGGTCCGCCGCGCATGGGACCTTCTTGAGGATGATTTTATCGTTGTCTACAGCGATTCCTTTATGGATATCGATTATGAGGAGACCGTATTCCGTTACCTGAAGGGGAAGGAAGAGGGCAAACGGGCTCTGATGACCGTGCTTAGGAACAACAACAGGTTCGACAAGAGCAATGTGGTGCTTAAGGACGGGGAGATCCTTCTTTACGACAAGAAGAACATGACCGGTGAGATGGAGTATATCGATTACGGGGTCTGTGTTTATGAAAAGTCGCTTTTTGAAGATTACGAATACGGTGTCAAATTTGACATAGCTGATTTGCAGAACAGGCTCAGCCTTGAAGAAAAGCTTGCTGCCCATGTGGTAAACAAGAGGTTTTATGAGATCGGAAGCCCCGCAGCCCTTGCCGAATTCAGAGAATATATCACGGAAAGGCTTGAAAAGAAACACGGGGCGGTCTTTCTTGACCGGGACGGGGTGCTTGATGAGATAGTCTTTAACGAGGATATCGAACAGCTTGATGCTCCCTTAAGCCTTTCGGAATTTAAGCTCTTCGGCCATGCCTCAAAGGCGCTTAAGCTTATAATGGATAAGGGATATTATCTGTTCATAGCCACAAACCAGCCCGGAGCCGCCAAGGGCAAGGCAAAGCTGCTTACTTTATACGATATAAACAATGAAATGGTCCGTGGCTTTAAGGAAGAGGGGATAGAGATAGAGGCTGTATACAGCTGCATCCACTATCCGAAACGTCTTCCTTATCTGAAGGAGGGCTTCGGAGGCTCTTTTGAAAGGTTCCTGATACAGCCCTGTGACTGCAGAAAGCCCAGGGAGGGGCTTATAAGGAGACCGCAGGATATTTATAACATAGATTACGACAATTCCTACATGGTTGGGGATTCTATCACGGACATACAGGCCGGGAGCGCTGCGGGGGTTAAGACAGCCTTTCTGGGAGATCTTAAGTGCGACGCCTGTAAGAAGCTGTGTGACATATCGCCCGATATGATCGTAAAGGATCTTCTCGATTTTGCCGAAAAGCTTGAACCATACAGGGGATGATCCGCCAAAAGGCTGTGAATGGTAATACATAATAAGGAAAGGGGAGTATAAAATGAGCATGGAGTATATTGACACTTATCTTGAGGAGACTCAGAGGATAGTTGAGACTGTTCCGAGACAGGAGATAGAAAAGGGCATAAATATCCTTAAAGATATAAAGGAAAAGGGCGGAAGGCTTTTCATCCTCGGCGTGGGAGGAAGCGCGGCCAACGCCTCCCATGCGGTCAATGATTTCAGAAAGATAGGCGGTATCGAGACCTATGCTCCTACAGACAATGTGGCGGAGCTTACGGCGAGGACCAACGATGACGGCTGGGAGACGACCTTTGCCGAGTGGCTTAAGACATCAAAGATCTGCGATAAGGATGGGATCATGGTCTTTTCGGTAGGCGGAGGGAGCGAGACCACATCCCTTAATATAGTAAATGCCCTTAAGCTGGGAAAGGAAAGGGGAGCGAAGGTCATTTCCGTGGTATCGAGAAACGGAGGCTATTCAAAGCAGGTTTCCGATGCCTGTGTGCTGATCCCGGTAGTTTCCGCGGAAAGGATCACGCCTCATGCCGAGGGCTGGCAGGGAGTAATCTGGCATCTTATGGTAAATGCCATAGCATAAAAGGGGGTAAATATGAGATTTGAAGATCTGAGAGTCACGGTTTACGCGGACGGCGCGGATATCGAGGGCATGAAGGAGGAATACAGGAAGGGGTTTGTAAAGGGCTTTACCACTAATCCGACACTGATGAAGAAGGCCGGCGTTAAGGATTATATAAGCTTTGCGAAAGAAGCTCTTAAGGAGATCCCCGATCTGCCCCTTTCTCTTGAGGTCTTTGCCGATGATTTTGATACCATGGAGAAGGAGGCCAGAGTGATCTCTGCCCTCTCCGAAAATGTGTTTGTTAAGATCCCGATCACGAATTCCAAAGGGGAATCGAGCATACCTTTGATAAAAAAGCTTTCGGAGGATGGCATACGTCTGAATGTTACCGCCATGCTTACGATCCCTCAGGTAAAGGATGCGGTGGCGGCTTTTAAAGACGGAACGGAGAATATCGTATCTGTTTTCGCCGGACGGATACTGGATACCGGAGTAGATGCTGTTCCCGTGATGAAGGAGGTTGCACAGATCTGTAAAACAAAGCCGGGTACTCTTTCTCTCTGGGCCAGCTGCAGGGAGGTTTACAATATCATTCAGGCCGATCAGTGCGGCACGGATATCATCACGGTTACAAATGATATCCTTAAAAAGCTTCCAAACCTTGGAAAGGATCTGACAAAGCTTTCCCTGGAAACGGTGCAGATGTTCGTAAACGACGGAAAAAGCCTCGGCTTTTCCATCCTGTCGTAGCCTTATTTCTGTCTCTAAATAACATGCCTGAGGGTGGTTTCATTGTGTATATTTAACAAAAATACCGTGTATTTCGGGAAAAACACGAAGATTATTTGACAAAACGGATTAATTGTTCTATATTATCACAATGAAGCAAATAGCGCGGGCCAATGGTGGCTGCCGCAGGTGCCGTAGTTAAGGCGCTTCGCATGGATCAAGCGGCTGCCTGAAGGAATGAAAGGAGAGATAATAAGTCATGGCAGAAGAAAAGAAACCTGTTGCGGTTGCTAACAAAACAGAGACATCAAAGACCGAGGCTAAGGCAGAATCAAAGAAGGCAGAGCCCGGTAAGGAAGAGCCTAAGAAGGCACCTTCAAAGAAGTCTCCGGCTAAAAAGACTGAGGTTAAGGAGAGCATCGTTGTTCAGCATAACGGAGTTGACGTTTCGGAAAAGGATCTGTTCAAGAACGCCAGGGCTGCTTATAAAAAGGCCGGACATAAGGATGAAGTCAAGAGCGTGACTATTTATATCAACGCGGACGAAGGAAAGTATTATCCTGTAGTTAACGGTACTCCTGTTGACGGGATCGATCTGTAGGATGAGTTATAAATAAATGTGACGAAAAGGCATCACCTGTTCCGGGTGGTGCTTTTCATTATGGGGAGTATTATTAATGGATGAAAATGCGCGTATGGAGGAAGGGCTGTACACACAGGAGCTTGTCCCCCTCTTCAGGGATGCGGAGGCAGACGGGCTGTTAGGGATACGGGGCTATTTTAATCTGTTTCAGGACATGGCCTGCGCTCATATGCATGAGCTGGGGATCGGAAACGACAAGCTTGTGGAGAGAACGGGCTGTGCCTGGCTGTTTACAAAGTACAAGCTGTGTGCTTACGGCAGATCGGATTTTGACACAAAGCTGAAGCTGGAGACCTGGATAGAGCCGGTAAGATCGCCTCTTCTTGTCAACAGGGGATTGTGGGTGAGCGCAAACGGAAGGCTCCTTGCGGCGGGAAGGGTGGAGAGCTGTCCCTTCAACCTTAAGGATCAGAAGCTGGTAAGGTTGTCCGATCTGGATTTTCAAAAGGAAGTTTCCTGTGACAGGGAGGATGGGCTCGGAAGGTTTACGAGAGTAGGGATCTCGATGGAGGGGGCCGAATACCGCTTTACCCATACGGTCAGATATGCTGACCTTGACAAGTCACAGCATATGAATAATATTAAGTATATCGACATGTTTCTGAATGTTTTTTCCAGAGAGTTTTATATGACTCATTTCGTGACGGGCATGGAGATCCAGTTCAGAAACCAGTGCTTTGAGGGGGATGAGATTTTGGTATATACCGTAAAGGAAAAAAGGGTATGGGAAGCAGAGGAAGAGGACGAGAGGATCAGGCTTATTGCCGTTAAGCAAGATAAGACCATAGCAGCAACGGGTATGATCACCATAAAGGATATTTTATAAGGGATGGGTCTTGTTCATTTATACTACGGTGACGGAAAAGGAAAATCCACCGCGGCTGCGGGCCTGATGCTGCGGGCTCTGGGCGCGGGCCATAAGGTGACTCTCGTAAGGCTTCTGAAGGGCGGAGAGCCTGAGAGCGGAGAGGCAAGGCTCCTTAAAAAAAACGGAGCCAGAGTCATAGACGGAAAACCGGAGAACGGTTTTGCCTCGGGCTTTGACAGGGAAGGAAAAGAAAGGCTTAAGCTGTTTCAGGATGGCATACTTAAGAAGCTCATTGAGGAGCTTTCACAACCCGTTACGGATACGCTACAGATGCTCGTGCTGGACGAAGCTCTGGCCGCCTGTGAGATGGAGCTGGTGGATGAGGAGCTTGTTAAGGAGCTTGTTAAAGAGGGGAAAAAGCGGGCAGAGATCGTACTTACCGGAAGAAACCCCCGCAAATGGATGCTGGAGGAGGCCGATTACATTACACAGCTTAAGGCTGAAAGACACCCCTATGAGAAGGGCATAACCGCCAGAAAAGGTATTGAGTATTAGTTTTGATATTTTTGTGATATAATGATCACACTTCTATATAAGAAAGGAGACCATATGGATAAATATTTATTTACATCGGAGTCAGTGACCGAGGGGCATCCCGATAAGGTCTGCGATGCGATCTCCGATGCTATACTGGATGCCTGCATGGAGGCTGATCCGGGCAGCAGGGTTGCCTGTGAGACCGCTACCTGTACGGGTTTCGTGCTTGTAACGGGTGAGATTACCACCAGCGCCTATGTGGATATTCAGAAGATCGTCAGGGATACGGTCAGGGAGATCGGATATACCAAATCGGAGTACGGCTTTGACGGTAATACCTGCGCCGTTCTGGTAGCTATCGATGAACAGTCGAGCGACATAGCGATGGGAGTGGATAAGGCTCTGGAGGCAAGGGAGAACAAGATGTCCGACGAGGAGATCGAGGCCATAGGCGCAGGCGACCAGGGCATGATGTTCGGCTATGCGACCAACGAGACCGAGGAGTATATGCCCTATTCGATATCGCTTGCCCATAAGCTTGCAAGAAAGCTGACGGAGGTTCGCAAGAACGGAACCCTTAAATATCTGAGGCCCGACGGAAAGAGCCAGGTTTCGGTGGAGTACGACAGGGACGGAAAGCCCATAAGGCTTGAGGCGGTGGTATTATCCACCCAGCACGATGAGGACGTTACCCAGGAGCAGATCCATGAGGATATCAGAAAATACGTCTTCGATCCCGTACTCCCGAAGGAGCTTATTGACAAGGATACCAAGTTCTTCATCAATCCCACCGGGCGCTTTGTTATCGGAGGCCCTCACGGTGATGCGGGGCTTACCGGAAGAAAGATCATTGTCGATACCTACGGCGGTTTTGCAAGGCACGGCGGCGGAGCCTTCTCCGGCAAGGACTGCACGAAGGTTGACCGTTCCGCGGCCTATGCCGCAAGATATGTTGCAAAGAACATAGTTGCGGCAGGGCTTGCCGACAAGTGCGAGATCCAGCTGTCCTATGCCATCGGCGTAGCCCAGCCTACCTCCATCATGGTGGATACCTTCGGAACAGGCAAGGTAGATGATGAGAAGCTGGTGGATATCATCCGCGAGAACTTCGACTTAAGGCCGGCAGGGATTATAAAGATGCTTGATCTGCGCCGTCCGATCTACAAG